>Ga0184639_10001261_pt1 | contig 10839 bp, 9 predicted proteins | sample PLM31_170_b2_FD_133155 | JGI IMG/M metagenome (GOLD analysis project Ga0184639, IMG submission 133155) | Groundwater sediment microbial communities from an aquifer in East River, Colorado, USA - PLM3-1_170_b2 | ecosystem: Environmental > Terrestrial > Soil > Riparian zone | place: USA: East... | reverse complement strand
CTGCAAAGCAGCGCTCGACCCTGCTCAGCGAAATATCGGGGTTGACCGCAATCGATGCCTTGGCGCCCAGGTCGCGAATCTTTTGCAGCGTCGTGTTCGGATTGGCGCAAGTCTCCGGGTGGATGGAAACCCAGTCAGCGCCCGCCTTGATAAACTCAGGGGCGTACTTGTCGGGATCGGTGATCATCAAGTGAACGTCAACGGGAATCTTGGTGACTTTGCGCACCCACTCCACCACCACTGGACCGATGGTAATGTTGGGCACGAAATGGCCGTCCATAACATCGACGTGGAGCCAGTCAGCGCCGGCCGCTTCTACGGCCTGAATCTCATCCTTGAGCCGGCTAAAGTCGGCGGAGAGTATCGACGGAGCGATTTTCATTGGAACCCTTCAAGCGACCTTTCTCATGCGCGCGGCGAAAAACCCGTCGGTGTTGTGACGATGGGGTAAGGCCAAGAAGTAGCTCCCCCGCACCATCGGTTTCGCCTGTTCGGGAAGATATCCTGCCGCATTCTCCAACTCAAACTCCCGATGAGCCTGGAGAAAACTCTCGACGACCTGTTCGTTTTCGTCCCGCGTCAACGTACAGGTGGAATACACGATCACGCCGCCCGGCTTGAGGCATGGAGCGACGCGATCGAGGATTTTCTCCTGTAAACGACCTAGTCGCTCAATGTCGCTTGGGTTGCGATGCCATTTGATCTCCGGGTTGGAGCGCAGCGTGCCCAAACCGCTGCAAGGCGCATCAACGAGAACGCGGTCGAAGTGACCAAGGAATGAGCCAGGAAAATCGCGGCTCGCGTCGGCGCGTAGCGCGCGGATCGATGTGAGGCCGAGCCGGGCGGCGTTTTCATGAATTTTCTCGATGCCCCTCGCGGAAATATCTAATGCCGTCACCTCACCGGCGTCGTTCATAAGCTCGGCGATGTGCGTGGTCTTGCCCCCGGGAGCTGCGCATGCGTCGAGCACATGCTCGCCGGACTGCGGTGCCAATAGATGAGTCACCAACTGGGACGCCTCGCCTTGAACCTGGAAAAGACCGTGATGAAATCCTGGTAGGCCGTCGACAGCCGAACCTAACTGCACCCAGAGCCCTTCAGGTGACCATTGCGTGGCAACGGCAATGACGCCGTTTTCTTCGAACAAATCCAGCAATGTTTTTCGGTTACTCTTCAAAGTATTCACGCGCAGCACCCGCGGCGATCGTTCATTGTTCGCTCGCATAAGCGCTTTCGCGCCTTCAAGACCAAAATAGTCGAGCCATCTTTCCACCAGCCATTCGGGATGCGAGTACTCCCTCGCCAGCGTGGCAACCGAATCATCGGATGGATGCGGCGTGGCGGTCTCATGTTTGCCTCTAAGAAAGTTCCGCAAGGCTCCGTTGACGAATCCAGCGACTTTGCCGCCTTTGTGTTGTTTCGCGATTTGAACGGCCTCGTTGACGGCGGCGTAGTCGGGAATCTTATCGAGAAAGTGCAGCTGATACAGAGTCACCCGCAGCAGGTTTCTAATGAATGGATCCGTTTCTGCCAAGGGGCGACGGAGGTGGGGGCTCAGATGTGCGTCGATGGCGCCGCGCCAGCGAAGCGTTCCGTAGACGAGTTCCGTAAGCAATGCGCGGTCTCGCTCTTGGAGTCTCTGGGTTTTTATCCTCTGATCGAGAAGAATGTCCGAGTACGCTTTTTGGATATCGACCTTGAGCAGAATCTCACTGGCAAGCCGGCGAACGCTTGTTTCCCGGTTAGAAGCGGTCACCGGTCGTAATCCTTGCGCCTTTGATGAACTCCGCGCCCGGGAGCCGTCTTTTGTTTTCTAGCTGAACTTCCTCCAGGCCGATAATTCCGGCGCCGGTTGCGACCCAAAAACCGCCGGCATCGGCGCGCACGACTTCGCCCGGATTCCCTTTGCCGTTAGCCGGGAGCACCTTCGCGCGATGAACCTTGAGCAATTTATTCCCAATATGGGTGCAGGCGCCGGGCCATGGGTCAAGGCCCCGCACACGCCGTTCGATCGCCAGGGCCGATTGGTTCCAGTCGATGAGACCATCTTCTTTTTTTAGCATCGGCGCATACGTCACCGCGTTTTCATCTTGCTCGCGTGGCTGCAACCGGCCTTCTTTGAGTTGCCGCAGCGTTTCCAGGAGTAACCGGGAGCCGATGGGGTTTAGCTTAGCTTGCAAGGAGCCTGTTGTCTCGTCGAAAGCCAGAGCAAGGGTTTCTTGCAGGTAAACGGGGCCGGCGTCCATTTTTTCGACTAACCGCATGGTCGTGACTCCGGCTATCACCTCTCCGTTGATGATCGTCCAGGCAGCCGGGGCGGCGCCGCGGTACTTAGGTAAAAGCGAATAGTGCACATTCAGGCAACCGTGGGGCGCCAATTCGAGAATTGTTTTCGGCAAAATCCGCCCATAGGCTACCACCACGATAATCTCGGGGCGCCAATTTCTGAGGGTATCCAGAAACTCCGGACCGCGGATTTTTTCCGGCGCTGCAACGGGAATACCATGAGTCTCTGCCATGCTCCGCACCGGCGACGGAGCAGTTTTCTGGCCCCGGCCCGTCGGCCGGTCAGGCTGGGTCACAACCCCGACAATCCGATCCGGTCCGTGTAGCATCTGCTCCAACGTCGCAGCGGCCGTTGGTGGCGTGCCCATAAAAACAATCGGCCAGGTCTGGGGCATGGATTAGAAGTCGACTCCCGGAACAGGGAACGATGCTGCCAATCGCATCGTTTTAGTCCTTAGATCAGGACGTGGGCGTTGTCGGCCGGAGGCACGACGCCCGTGCGCAGCATTTTTTTGCGCCTGCGCGTATAGAGATCCCGTTTGAGGCGGCTGATGCGATCGATGAAGAGTTTACCGTCGATATGGTCGATCTCGTGTTGCAAGGCAACGGCGAAAAGGCCGTCGGCTTCGATCTTTATTTCTTTTTCCTTTTCGTTGACGGCAGTGACCTCAACCTGTGCTGCTCGGCGCACTTCCGCAGTAAAATCGACGACGCTTAGGCAGCCCTCTTCCCAAACGACGCTCCCCTCGGTGCGGGTAATGACGGGGTTGATGAGTTTGTAGACCTGCTTGTGTGGGTTTTCATGGTCGACGTCCAAAACGATCATGCGCTGAGAGATGCCCACTTGCGGCGCGGCGAGTCCGATACCCGGCGCGGCATACATCGTGTCGAGCATGTCGTTCAAAAACTTCACCGTGTCGCCCGTGATATTCTTCACCCGCGGAGCCACGCGGCTCAGAATTGGCTCAGGGTATTTTAAGATTTCCAGAATCGCCATGACTTAAAAATTTCATAACATACTGTAGGGATCGACATCAATGTGAAGTCGAGCCGTGCGGGAACGGGGCAGCAATTCCCGGGCGAGGTTCGCGAATTCCAATAGAGCGGAAATTTGCTTGCCTTTGAGCATGAGTTGCCAGCGATAACGGCTGCGCAGCTTCGCGATCGGCGCCGGCGCCGGTCCCAATATTTCAATTTTGTCCCGGTATTTTGAGTTTGCTCGGTGCCTCTCGCGCAAGATTTCGGCGAGTTTTTTAGCCTTAGATTCGACGTCGGCGATTTTCGGTCCGTCGACGCGAAGATTCACCAAGCGGCTGAAAGGCGGATAATTCAAGGCACGGCGGAACTCCAGCTCCGTCTTAAAAAAGCCCTTGTAGTCGTGGCTGAGCAGGTATTGAAAAACATAATGGTCCGGTGCGTAGGTTTGGATAATGACATGACCGGGGTCCGCGCCGCGACCGGATCTCCCCGCCAGTTGATGCAATAGTTGAAAGGTTCTTTCGGCAGCTCGGAAATCCGGCAAATTCAAAGAAAGATCGGCGAGCAACGCTCCGACCAGGGTCACTCCCCTGACGTCGTGGCCCTTGGTGATCATCTGGGTGCCCACCAAAATATCGATCTCCCCATTTTCCCAGCTGCGGATCAATTTCTCCTGGACTCCTCTTTTGCCACTCGTGTCCCGATCCAGGCGAGCGATGCGCGCCCCGGTGACGATACGCTGTAAACTTTGTTCGATTTGTTCTGTCCCCACTCCCACCTCGCGGAGTGCCGACTTGCCGCAATCGGGGCACAACGGCAGAATCGGCCTGCGAAAATTGCAGTGATGGCAACAGAGAATCCGCTGTTTCAGGTGCAAGGTCAACGTCACGCTGCAATGGGGACAGCGAATGACATGACCACAGAGGCTACATTGGAGAAAATTCGCGAAACCGCGGCGGTTGAGAAATATAAGACTCTGGCGCCCTCGTTGATAATTATCGGCTAATGCCATAGCTAGCCGATTAGAGAAAAGCCACGGAATGTCGCGTTCGTTCCCGCCAGGAGTACCGTCGCGTGATGGGGCTTCTGCCCGGACCGGATTGAGTTTACGTTGAATAAATTCAGATCTAAGATCAACGATTTCAATTTCAGGCAGTGGGCGTTCGTAAACCCGCTTGGTAATTTCCAATATTCGATAGCGACCGCGAAGACCATTTTCGTAGCTCTCGAGGGCCGGCGTGGCTGAACCTAGAATGACCGGGCACGCGGCCAATTTGCCCCGCACCACAGCTACATCGCGCGCATTGTAGCGAACACCTTCTTCCTGCTTGTACGAAGAATCATGTTCTTCGTCTACGATGATCAACCCAAGGTCCGGCAGCGGCGCGAAAACCGCAGAACGTGCGCCGACGACGACGTCAACTTCGCCGTTGGCAATCTTCCACCAATGTGCCCGGCGCTCCGAGCGGGTTAGCGCGCTGTGTAACACTCCGACTCGCCCCGGGAATCGGGATCTAAGACGGTCGATGAGTTGTGGCGTCAAGGAGATTTCCGGTGTCAGTATGAGACTGCGGCGACCCGCTTCGCGAGCTTGTTCCATGGCGCGAATATAGATTTCTGTCTTTCCGCTGCCGGTTACGCCGTAGAGAAGAAATGTCTCGAACCCTCCGAGCTCAAGCCGGTTTGTGACTGCGTGAAGCGCCCGTTCTTGTTCCTGCGTAAGCTCAAATCGCGGTCGTCGGTCGGACGCCGGCGGCTCGCTCGCGAAAGTAACGTCTTTGGATCGGTTACGTTGGGCTGGCGCGCCTTCGCGAATCTCGATGGCACCCATGGATTTGAGCCGCTGGAAAACACCGTTGATGTCTTGGCCGGGAAATTTTCGCATCAAGGTTTCGAAACTCATTCCCCGGCGGCTTAATCTCAGTGTTTCAAAAACCTTCGCATCCCACTCGTCATTGGACGAAATAGCCCTGCCACGTGCCAAAACCGTTTGTTTCCATTCTGGCCGCCAGCTTGACGGTACCATGGTTGCTACCACCTCGCCCATCGTCGAAAGATAATAGTTCGAAATCCAATAGCTGAGTTGAAGAAGTTGCGAATCAAGAACGGGGCGATCATCTAGAATCGCGTCGATATCTTTGGTACCGGCCAGGGAAGTAGTCTCGAGCAACTCAAACACGATTCCGATAACCTTTCTTTTCCCAAGAGGAATTCGTACCCGCGTGCCTGGTGATATCTGCTCCCGAAGACCTTTGGGAACCGCATAGATCAATGGTTGTTTTAGTGGAGAGGGAATCACGACGCGGGCAAAGTTTTCGGACTTGCTTGTCATGGAAAAATTGTTAACGGTCGATTGTCGCAAATGCAACCGAATAAACCTGAACGAGCAATCAGCGAGACACTCGTAGTATATTTCAAAGTCGTCAAGAACCGTTCAATCCGGTAGAAAAACTTCGCGGGCGTTTGGTCTATTTTTCTTCGGTTTCCCGATAAAACCAAGGTTTACGGGTACTTGTAGCGGTCAATCCAAATTGGCAAAGGTTTTGCTTTAAACTATAAGAAAGCTATAATTACGCATAATTATGACTAATTTAATTGACTTGAATAGCTGGATTGGCTACAAATACGACCTTGTTCCGAAGTAGACCGAGTCGGAAGGTGATGGAGACATGAAGCAACAAAATCATGTAAAGAAAGTCCGCGAAGAAAAAATGTTGAGTAAAGCTGAGCTGGCGCGAATGGCCGGAATCTCCCCTCTAACTTTGGATCGCATTGAAAAAGGAAAAGATTGTAGGATGGCCACGAAAAGGAAAATTTTGTTGGCATTGGGTCTTAAGATTAGCCAGAAAGAACGAGTCTTTGAGTAACTGGAGATGCTTGAATTCTTGCAAAACATGAACCTTCGCATGCCGATTTCCTTGGGTCGCGAAGAGGGGTTCGTCGCACTCGACATTGGCTCCAGCTCGATCAAGATGGTGGAAACCCAGATCGAAAAGAGCGCCTATCGTGTGATTCATCTCGGGGTTCTACCCCTTCCTTCAAGGGCGATTCAAAATAACTTGGTGTTCGATCAGGCGGCGGTGATTGACGCAATTCGCCGATTGATTCAGGAAAATGGCGTAAAGTCGAACAAAGTTATCTCCGCGGTTCCGGGAAGAGCCGTCATCATGAAAAAAATACAGATGCCGATGCAGGAAGAAGACGAGCTCGAAGCCAATCTTGAATTCGAAGCTAATGCGGTGATTCCCGAAAATCTCGAAAACGTCAATCTTGATTATCAAGTTCTCAACGTCATAGAGGACGGCAGAAAATTGGAAGTCCTCTTGGTCGCGGTCAAGAAGGAAATCGTAAATAGCTATACGGACGTTATTCAAGCGGCGGGCCTGACGCCGGCGATCATGGATGTCGACTATTTCGCGCTGGAAAACATGTACGAGGCCAATTACGACACGAAAGCGGCAGAGGGTGGGGTAATCGGATTGATCCATGTCGGAGCCCGTTACACAAGTATTACTCTGCTGCACAAAGGGGTTTCTATTTTCACTGGCGATTTACCGATTGGAGGCGAGGAGTTTACCGAGAACTTGCAAAGAGAAATGAATATCTCCATCGAGGCGGCCGAAAAGTTCAAAGTGACGAGAGTTCTGGATGGTTATCGAGAACTAGACTTGGAAACAGCGTTGCGGCCGATGGTTGAAAACTTGACCCAGGAGATCCGCCGGACTGTGAGTCTCTACGGCGCAGTTCCCTCCGAAGAGGGAGAAGGTCTCAAGGCCATTTACTTGAGCGGGGGTAGCGCTAAGCTGCCCGGACTTTGCGAGTTGCTTCAGGAACGAATGGGGGTGCCGGTTAAGCCGGCTGAACCCTTTCGCAGTTTCGCTCTCGGGAAAAATGTCGGTTTAACGAATTTGGTTGACTTGGGGACTCTCTTTGCTGTGAGCGCGGGATTATCAATCCGAAGGCCGGGCGACCGATGATTCGAATCAATCTTCTTCCGGTAAAGGAAATCAAGGCCGAGGTAAGTCGTCGTCGGGACCTGATCATCGGAGGTCTAACGCTAGGCTTAGTTGCGCTTATATTGATCGGAGTTTATTTTTACCAGTCTTACCGACTTTCGAATCTTGGCAATGAGCTCGCCGGGCTAAACAAGGATATCGAAGCACTCAATGCTAAAGTTAAAGAAATCGGCGATCTGCAGAACAAGATCAAAGATTTCTCAAGTAAACACAAGGTCCTCGACGATCTGAATCAAAAAAAGACCGGCCCAGTGAAAGTTATGGAAAGCCTTTCTGCCGCAACGCCGGCTACTTTGTGGCTGACTGAGTTTAAGGAAACAAACGGTAGTTCGGACATACGGGGCTTGGCCGTCGACAATCAGACCATTGCCGATTTTCTCAACACCCTGGCGAAGTCCGGTCAGTTCAAGGATGTCGAGTTGGTCGAATCGATTCAGGCAGAGGAAAAAAGCGGTCCATATAAAAAGTTCGCTATCAGAGCCGGAGTGTTATACCGCGCTCCGGCCTCGGTGCAGGACGTGAAGAGCGGCGCCAAGGTTGCCCCGAAGGAAAGGAAATAAGGCTTGAACGAGTTCCTGAACCAAATCCTCGATCGACCGAAGGGGCAGAAGATCGGGATCCTTTCAGCCGTCGTGATCCTTCTCCTGGCCGCGTACTATTCGGCACTTCACGATCCGAGGGATACAGAGATTGTGAAACTCACGGAAAGCGTTGAAGCGGCGCGCACTGACAAGGCGGTGAAGCAGCAAAAGGCGGCCCATCTGCCCAAGCTCCGAACGGAGCTTAAAGAATTGGAGATTCGACTCAAGGAAGCCGTCGCGCAGCTCCCCAACAAGAAAGAAGTCGCAGAGCTATTACGCAGCATCTCGAGCAAGGCCCAGGAATCTGGGCTCCAGATAGTAGTATTTCGCCCTCGGGCCGAAAATTATCAGGACTTCTATGCGGAAATTCCCGTGGATATCACCGTCAAGGGAAACTTTCAGAATGCCGTCAACTTCTTCGATGACGTGGGGAGACTCAATCGGCTGATCAATATCGACAATATCGGGTTCAAGAACCCAACGATCGCAGGCGATCGCGTGACGGTTGAAACCACGAGTGTCGCGACGGCTTTTCGTTTTCTCGAGGAGGCGGAACGTAAAAAAATCGCCGAGCAGAAAGCCAAAGCGGCTAAAGACAAGAAATAAGTTTCAAATGAAAAAAGTTTTTAAGCCAATGCGGCTATCGTTAGCGCTTGCCTTCCTGGCAGTGTTCCCCTGGGAGACAACGATGGCGCAAGATTCCGCCCAACTTCCTGCGCAAAAGACGAAGGATGCCGTTGAAAAGTTCAGCAATGCGCCGGCAACGGTCGGCAAGGTGTTCCAGGATATGACGGACGCAGCGAAAAACAAGCGCCCGCAAGGGTTGGGTGGCAAAGCTGGACCCGAAGATAAGGCAATCGCCGGTGAATTAGAACCGAAAATCAAAAAGGACGCAGCCCCAGCAGGCGAGCACGCGGCCCCGCAAATTACCAGAGATCCCTTTCGGCCGATGAATCTACGAACCAAAACGGCGCCCAGAGCCCGCGAAAACTTGTCACCCTTGGAGCGTTTCGAACTGGGCCAACTCAAAATCGTCGGAATCATCTGGGACCTCAAAGAGCCACGGGCGCTGATCGAGGACACCGCGGGCTTAGGCTATGTCGTGAAAGTCGGCACGCCGATGGGCAGCAACGACGGAACAGTTAAAGTCATACGACGAAACGAAGTCATCGTCGAGGAGTTCTACGAGGATGCCAGGGGCGAGAAAAGGAAGCGCGACGTGAGCATGAGGCTTTCTACGGAGTGATGAAAATGAGTAAAACGATGCAGAGGATTTGGGCTTGTCTCACAATGTCGGCGCTAAAACTCACCTACTCCACGACCCTGCTTGTTTTCGCCATGAGTCTCGTCGGCTGTGTCATGAACGCTGACAAAGAGCAACGGTCCGAACCGGCAACGGCGAAGCAAACGTCTGGACAGGCAGCCGGCACCGATAAGGCCGCCCCCGCTCCGTCGGCGAAAGGGTCAAATGTCTCAGGCCTGCCGTTCAATCTTCAAGAACTATCGGTTCGAGAGGAACGCGGAGAGACGACTTTGCTGATCAAATTCCCAAAACCGATTAGTCAGTATCGCCATTTTACGCTACCGCAACCGGCGCGAATCGTCCTGGATATATTCGGAGACGCGGAGAGGTCATTCCAGAGCGAAAGCTTCCGCGTCGAAACCCGCTGGGTGAGCGGGCTGAGATTCAGTTCCACCGAAGGTAGCCTGAGGGTGAACGTGGAGATCGCTGCGGCGACCGTTCCGCCTTACAGCATCACTCCCGAGGAGGGGGGGCTCAAAATCACGGTGGGAACCGTTGACCCAAATAGCTCGGCGAAGAAAGAAATGGTCCTGGTTAAAGGCGGGAAACGGGCGGATGTCAGAACCGTCGAGATGGCGTCCCCGTCCAGCACGAATGATCCGAAACCAGCACCATCACCTGCCGATGAGCTTGCGTCTTCGGAAAAACAATATTCGGGCCAAAAAATCTCCTTGGATTTTAAAGACGCCGATATCAAGAACGTGTTTCGTCTGCTAGCGGAAGTCAGCGGTCTCAATATTGTCGTTACCGCCGACGTCAATCGCCGGGTCACCCTTCGCTTGGTGGAGATACCATGGGATCAGGCCTTGGACCTGATCATCGACACCAACGGCCTGGGCAAGGAGCAAGTCGGCAACGTCGTCCGCATATCGACCGCCGGTACGCTCAAGTCTGAAAAGGACGCCTTGATAGCGGCAAAAAAATCCAAGGAGGACTTAGAGCAACTGTATACGGTCTATTACAACGTCAATTACGCCAAGGTGAAGGACCTCGAAGCGAAAGTGAAAGCGCTGCAAACGAAGCGCGTCGATGCGGCGTTGGTCATTGATGAGCGCAGCAATACCATCATGGTTCGGGATATCAAGAAGGCTGTTGATGACGTCAACGCGCTGATCGCGAAGCTCGACACCCGGACGGCACAGGTCCTGATCGAGTCGAATCTCATCGAGACAACCCCGACTTTCTCGCGGGCTCTTGGGATAGAAATGGAAGCCCTATTCAATAATGGGCGTATACGTACGAGCAACAGATTCATCGCTGGTCCACCTTTTGCCGGCGGTCCCCAGCCGGAACCACCGTCTCCATTAATTATCCCGAATACGGGGTTTCGATTCGGCTATTTTGGAAACAACATTACCAGCGTATTATCAGCGGCCGAGTCCGAAGGAAATGTCAAAATCATTTCTCGTCCCTCGGTCGTTACATTGAACAATATAGAGTCGACCATCGAGAGCGCCAATATCGTGAGGATTAGAACTACCGCCGCGACGGTGGGAGAGGCGGGAAACATTCGCGAAATCCGAGCCGGGATAATATTAAAGGTGACCCCACAAGTTTCGGCTGATGGTTTCGTCTTACTGAACATCACAGCGAAATCCAGCACCTTGGATTTTGGTCGCACAGTAGATGGCATTCCCCAAGAGAACACTCGAGAAGCGAAAGCCAACGTGTTGGT
>Ga0184639_10001260_pt1 | contig 10843 bp, 6 predicted proteins | sample PLM31_170_b2_FD_133155 | JGI IMG/M metagenome (GOLD analysis project Ga0184639, IMG submission 133155) | Groundwater sediment microbial communities from an aquifer in East River, Colorado, USA - PLM3-1_170_b2 | ecosystem: Environmental > Terrestrial > Soil > Riparian zone | place: USA: East... | reverse complement strand
GGAACTCGTCGCTGAAGATGGCAATCATCGCCCGCGTGAGAAACAGGTCCTGTTCGACCTGCGCATCGTCCGGCCAGGGCGCGTGAGCACGCCAGCCGATCACCTGCTCGCGAGTGTTCACGCGGCGCTCTGCAGCTTCGCGTTCACGAGGATTCGCCAGCGCTGGTGCTCGGGCAGGGCAAGCGCGGCGCGGCCGGCCGGCACGAGGGGCACGGGCAGCATGCGACGCGACCTCAGCCAGCGCTCGACGGCTCTCGCGAGCGGCTCGGCGCCGCACGCCTCCAACATGAACCCGACCCGCTGCGCATTTGCGACCGCGTCGTCGCGGTCGAGCGCCTCCTGTAGGCCGCCGGACGTGCATCGGCCGACGAGCTCCGAGATGACTTGCAGCGCTCGGGCGACCCCGCCGAGGCGTTTGGCATAGCGCACGAGGTCGAGAAGCGTGGCGTCCGGCGAACTCACGTTAAGTACGGAGTAGTCCGCCGGGATCCGCGCGACCGGGGTGATAGGCATCGTCCGCTTGACGAAAAACTGGATGCGCACCCGTCCGAGCGCAAGCGGGCGCCGCGGCTTCTGGACCATCACCTGTGTTGCCTGGATTGCCTGATGGGCGGCACCGTAGTGGGCCGCAGCGGACAGGAGCGCGAGGTAGTAGGGCTGTCCGATCGCGGCAAAGTACGGCCCCAGCCACCATTGCACCGGCGGCGCTCCGACCGCGCGGTACTCCGGCGCAACGATGAGGTAGTAGTCGTGTCGGGGAGTCACGCGGCGCACGCCTCCCGCTTTCTCGAGACGCCGGAGCTGATCCCAAGCGGCACGGCCCGGCAGCGCGGCCTCGCTCAGCAGCTCGCGCACGGTGAAGCCGGGGCGCCCTCGCGATTGAACGAGCTCGGCGAACGCGCGAACGGCACCTTGCCTCCGCGCTCCGACGGGGTCGGGGGGTCGGACGAGATCGGTCATGCCTTGAACCTTTCGAGTACGGAACGTTTGCTCAGATTAGCATGTGACGATTATTTGCGCAAACAGACTATACGATCCCCCAGCCCCAAAGGCGCCATGATCCGACTCCGGCCCCTCCGGGATGTCGCCCGCGCATCCCGGAAACGGACGGCTCGACAGGGTTTACCCGCCGCGCGCCATTGACCCCGCTAAACTAGGGTGCCGCGCATGCCGCCGCCGACCCTCCAGCTCGCGAAGCTCTCCCGCCCGCGCCTCTACGCGTCAGCCCGCGGGAGCGCCTGTTTCGCCTCCTCGACGAGCGCCGGGAGCATCCGGTCGTGTGGCTGTCGGGAGGGCCGGGCGCCGGGAAGAGCGCGCGCTCCTCGCGAGCTACGTCGAGGCGCGCAAGCTCCCGGCCGTCTGGTACCACGTCGACGCCGGCGACGGGGATCCGGCGACCTTCTTCTACTACCTCGGCCTCGCCGCCGCGGGCCTGGGCGGGAAGAAGCTGCCGGCGCTGCCGCTCTTCACCGACGAGTACCGCCGCGATCTCGAGGGCTTCGCCCGGCGGTGGTTCCGCGAGTTCTTCGCCCGCATGCCCGCCGGCAGCGTGCTCGTCCTCGACAATACGGAGGCGCTGCGGGTCTACCGCCGCTGCCGGGAGCTCCTGTCGGTGGTGCTGGGACTGCAGCCGTCGCCGGAGACCGAAGCGGTCCGCCGCTCGCTGGACGCTCCGTTGCCCCCTGATGAGCGTCAGCGCGCCGGGGGGTCTAGGGCAGATGAGAGCGGCAGCGTTTCGTGACCCGCTGGGGCCGATCACGCGAGCTGCGTTTGGGTGTACCGCAGGCGGATGAGTTGTCGTCCCGCGATCGGGAAGATCACGTGGGGGCGGCCCGCATCGTCTGCAAACTCGACCTCGAACGCATCCCCGCCGAGTTCCTCGACGACGGTGCCCACCTGACCCCGCAGCAACCCATGCTCCGGCAGGTCTTCGGTCAGCGCCACCACGTCCAGCGACTTGAGTCGGTCACTCATCGGCATTCTTCAAACCACATGGCAGGTCACGAATCGCGGCGAGGTTTCGCCGCGCCGCACGATCCAGTAGCTTCGAACGACGGCCCGCCGCACGCCTCGCACGAGCTCGAACTCCACCGCATAGCGGACGCCGAACTCGTCACTGCGCAACAGTTGAGCCTCGCCTTCGGAGGCCGCGCCGGCAAGCGCGTCGCGCAATTCTGCGAAGTCTTCAGCCTTGAGCCCAAGCGCCGCGGCAAAGACTCGCGCTTTGTGGCGTCCCCGCGGATGGGTCGTGCTGAGACAGTACCCCCGCAACTTCTCTGGGTCAATGAAGGCCTGCGCGCCGCCCGGCAGCTTCACGTCCTGGGCCCGTGGTCGTTATTCCCCGGAGAATACGGGCAGCGCTGGCTCGCCCGATGAGCCCCTCGGGTCGCACCGGGAGCGTTCTGCGGTTCTGAGGACGCCGCGAAGTACGGAGAGGAAAGGGGAGATGCTCCCTCACCCCAACCCTCTTGCCGGGGGAGAGGGGGAGCCTGCTCAGGCCTTCGCGGTCGCCGCCGCCGGCGCCGCGCGCGAGATCGCGCGCCGGCCGCTTCAGACCGGCATGTCGACTTGCGGGGGGGGCTTCGCGGCCGCCGGCCTCGCGGGTTTCGCCGCGCCGCCGCCGAGCAGCTTGGCGAAAGCCTCCGCAGGCATCGGCTTGGCGAACAGGAACCCCTGGCACTCGTCGCAGCTCTTGCTCTTGAGGAACGCGAGCTGCGCCTGCGTCTCGACGCCCTCCGCGACTACGGAGAGGCCGAGGCAGTGCGCCATGGCGATGATGGCGATGACGATGGCGGCGTCGTCCGGGTCGCTGTCGACGCCGGACACGAACGAGCGGTCGATCTTCAGCTCGTCGAGCGGGAAGCGCTTCAGGTAGCTCAACGACGAGTAGCCGGTGCCGAAGTCGTCGATGGAGAGCGTGACGCCGAGGGCCTTCAGCTCGTGCAGCGTGCGGATGTGGCGCTCGGCGTTCCCCATGACCGCGCTCTCGGTGAGCTCGATCCCGAGATACTGCGGCTCGAGACCGCTCGCCTTCAGGGCGCTCACGACCGTCTCGGTCATCTGCGGCGCGTGGAACTGTTTGCCGGATACGTTCACGGTGACCCGCGGCACGCGCAGGCCCGCTTTCTGCCAGGCCTTGCTCTGGGCGCAGGCCGCGCGCAGCACCCATTCGCCGAGCGGCACGATGAGCCCGGTCTCCTCGGCGATCGGGATGAACTCGGCCGGGCTCACCAGGCCGCGCTCCGGATGCGCCCACCGCACCAGGACCTCGGCCCCGGTCCCGCGCCCGTTGTGGGCGCGCACCTTGGGCTGGTAGTAGAGCCGCAGCTCCTCCTGCTCCAGCGCGCGGCGCAGCTCGCTCTCGACGCTCAGCCGCCTCAGCGAGGTGGCGTTGAGCTCCTTCGCGTAGAACTGGTAGCCCCTGCCGCCCTGCTCGTTGGCGTGGCGCGCGGCGACGCCGGCGTGGCTGGCGAGCGCGCTCGCCTCCATGCCGTCGTCGGGGAAGACGGCGATGCCGATGCCCGCGGTGATCGACAGATCCTGCCCGCCGGCGCGGAACGGCGCCGCCATGGCGGCGAGAAGTGCCTGCGCGATCGCGGCGGTGTCGTCGCCGCGGCCCATCCCGGGCAGGAGCAGCGTGAATTCGTCGTCGCCCGTCCGGTAGAGCTTGGGGAGGGCGCCCGGCTTGCCGGTCGCGACGCCCGCGGCGCTTGCCCTGAGGCCGAAATCGAGCCGCATGGCGACGCCCTTCATCAGCGAATCGCCGATCCCGAGCCCGAACGCCTCGCTGATCTGCTTGAACCGGTCGAGGTGCACGTGCATGACCGCGCCGCTCGCGCCGGCGCGCGCGCTGTCCCGGAGCGAGCGTTCCAGGCGATCTCTCAGGAGCCGCCGGTTGGGGAGCCCCGTCACCGGATCGTAGTTGGCGAGACGGTCGCGGTAGGCCTTCGCGGACAGGGTGTTCCGCAGCCGCAGCGCGAGCTCGCTCGGGTCCGTCGGTTTGCCGAGGAAGTCCGTCGCGCCCAGCTCGAGCGCCTTCAGCTTGGTCTCGGCATCGGTGGAGGAGGTGAGGACGATGACCGGAATGTGGCGCAGCGTCTCGTCGGCGCGCATGCGCTCGAGGATCTCGAAGCCGCTCATCCCCGGCATCACCAGGTCGAGCAGCAGCACGTCCGGGTGCCGCTCGGCGAGGAGGCCGAGCGCCTTCTGGGGCTCGGTGACCGAGACGAACTCCTGATAGCCCGCTTCCTCGAGGAAGGTCTGCAGGACCTCGATGTTGAGCGGCTCGTCGTCGACCATCATGACGACCGGGCCGTCGGCCTGTTCTCCGTCCGCGCCGGGCTCGAGCGCGGGCATCCCGGCCGGACGCCGGGAGGCCTTCTCGGAAAGCGCGGTCTGGCCCAGCGGCATCAGCCGCAGGCTCGGGGGCACCGTCTCGAACGCCAATTTACCCATGCCTCTCTCCTAGAGCGGGTTCCGTGCCAGCGCGTCGGAAACCCGCGCGGACAAGCGGAGAACTGCACCTTGCGGGTGTGCGGGATGCCGCATCGGCTGCGTCTTACGCGGCGACCTGCGCATCGTCTTCCTCCGGGGCCACCATCCGGAGCGCGAGCCCGCGGATCTCCCGCAGCGCGGCATCGGCGCCTTGCCCATCCCCGGCCTTGGCGAGCGTCTCCAGGTTGCGGGCAGGGGCCGTGAAGTCGTCGTAGCCGACCGTCCCTCCCGCGCCCTTCAGCCAGTGCGCAAGGGCGGTCAGCTCCTGGTAGTCCCCGGCGGTCCGGGCGGCGTCCATCGCCAGCAGCTGCTCGTCGAGGCGGCCCGCGAACCGGCGGATCGCCGGCCGCAGCTTCGGATGACTCGCGAGCCTGGAGACGACCGGCGGGCCGTCCGCGCCCGGCGCGTCGTCGTGCGACGTTGCGAACACGGGTTGCGGGGCAGGCGCCGGACGCGCCGGGGCCATCGGTGCCGCCGCTGCGCGGCCGCGCCGGCCGCCGAGCTTCTCGGCCAGGGTGCCGAGCAGCACGTCGATGTCGATCGGCTTGGTCACGTAGCCGGTGCAGCCCGCGGCGAGGATCTCCTGTTCGAAGCCCTTCATCGCGTGCGCGGTGAGCGCGATGATCGGCAGCTTCATGCCTCGACCGCGCAGCAGCTTCGTCGCCGTGAACCCGTCCATCACCGGCATGGACATGTCCATGAGGATCGCGTCGTACGCGGTGCGGCTCGCCTTGTCGACCGCGACCTGGCCGTTCTCGGCCTCCTCGACGGCGATCCCGGCCTCCGCCAGCACCAGCGCGACGAGCTCGCGGTTCTCCGGACCGTCGTCCACCACCAGCACGCGCCGCGACGCGGGGAACTCCCAGCGGACGTGGGCTTCGTCCGCCACGTCGTCGACCACGCGGGTGATCTCGGCGGGCTGGAGCATGCGCACGCCGGTAAGCGAGCCGGTGTCGATCGTCGCGGTGAACGTGCTGCCGCGGCCGAGCTCGCTCGCCACGGCGATGTCGCCGCCGAGCGCGCGCGCGAAGTTCCGGCTGAGGACGAGCCCGAGGCCGGTGCCGCCGAACTTCCGGGTCACCGAGGTGTCGGCCTGCACGAACGCCTGGAACAGCTTGTCCACCTTGTCCGCCGGGATGCCGATTCCGCTGTCGACGACGTCGATCGCGAGCTGCGGCGCCGCCGGCGTTCCCGCCATGCGCATCACCACGCGCACGCCGCCCCGCTCGGTGAACTTGAGCGCGTTGCCGACGAGGTTGGTGACGATCTGGCGCAGGCGACCGGGGTCGGACTGGATGACCGCGGGGATCGGCCTGGCCGCTTCGAGCGCGAGCGTGATCCCCTTGTCGCGCGCCCTGACGCCGAGCACCTTCACCACCTCGCGGAGGACCTGGTGCGGCTCGCACGCGATGCGCTCCACCTCCATGCGGCCGGCCTCGACCTTCGACAGGTCGAGGATGTCGTTGATCAGCTCGATCAGATGCTTGCCGCTGGAGTGGATCGTGTCGAGGTGGCGCCGCGCCTCGCGCTCGTTCCTGCCCCAGCCGCGCTTGAGGACCTCGGTGAAGCCGAGAATCGCGTTCATCGGCGTGCGGATCTCGTGGCTCATGTTCGCGAGGAAGTCGCTCTTCGCGCGGTTCGCGGCATCGGCCTCTTCCCGCGCCTGGCGGAGCTCCACTTTCTGCTCCTCGAGCTGGGTGACGTCGTTGAGGCTGATCAGCACGCCGCCGGTCTTGCCGTCGCCGCCGATCACCGGCGAGCAGTTGGCGTGGAACATGTGCAGCTTCCCGTCCGCGTCGGGCAGATAGACCAGGCAGTCGCGCTGGAGGGCGCCCGCGCGCATCGCGATCACCCAGGGGAACTGGTCTTTCTGGAACGGCGAGCCATCGGGCGCGATCCACCCGAAGCCGGCCAGCTGCTTGCCGAGGAGGCTCTCCGACGTGGCGCCGAGCAGCGACGCGAACGCCTGGTTCGCGAGCACGATGTTCTGCTTCCTGTCGATGACGACCAGACCCTCGGCCAGCGTGTCGAGGGCCGCGCGCACGCGCCCGGGAACCGCCTGCGACGGATCGAGGTGGCGCAGCACCCGGCCCAGGTAGAAGTAAAAGGCGACGAGCGACCCGAACAGCATGTAGGTGGCGAGGTACAGCCAGGGCATCTCCATGCCGAACAGGCTCGGCACGCCGGTCGGGCGGAACTTGAGCTCGAGCTGCCCCCAGCGCTCGCGGTTGGCCGAGATCGGCACCTGGATCTGCGTATCGGTCGAGCGGTCGTCGGCGAGCGGCTGCCACTGCGCGAAATGGTCGCCCGCCGAGACCACGATGGCGCCGTCCTTCCGGCGCACCGCCGCCGAGACGAGGTCTTTGTTCCGCTCGAGCATGAACGTGAGCGTCGCCTGGACCCGGGGCACGCGCTCGGGGTCGACCGCCGCGGCGCTCGAGACTGCGGCGAGCTCGGCGAGCGCGGTGCGGCCCTCGCGCAGCGCGGCGCCGCGATCCGGCAGCAGGCCGAAGAACGCCGCCGCTAGCAGGATGCTGGCGACGAGGAACGCGAGCCCCGTCGCCAGGTAGAGCTTCGTGCTCAAGCCCTTCATGTCGTCTCACTCCGTGTGTTGTTGGTCCAGCGCCCGTCGCGCGCGTCCGCGTGCGCGGGGTCATTGTCCTCGGGCGTCTCCTCGGCCCGTCCTTCCTGCGTGACGAGGTCCTGGAGCGACTCGTCGTCGGAATCGTCCTCGCCGCCGCCGACGCGGCCGAGCACCGGCAGCGGGTCGACCAGGCGCCACGCGGGCAGCGACGACAGCAGGCTCGCGAGCAGTGCGCCGCCGCGCAGCAGCCACAGGACGTAGCCCACCGAGAGGCCGGTGCTCGCCACGAACACCGATGCCGCGACGCGCGTTTCGATGGCGGCCTCGGCCTGCACGGTCTCGCGCAGCTTGTCGAGCTCCTGGCGGAACTCGGTGTCGCGCAGCACCGCGACCTGCTGCATCTCGGCCTTGACCTCGGCTTCCGGCAGCTCGCCGCGGGCCTCGACGCCCGAGGCGGTGGTCGCCCGGTTGTCGGTGCCGAGGCGTCCGGACTGGGACGACATGCCCAGCGCCGACGTCGCGGCGGAAGGCTGGGTCACGGTGGCAATGACGGTCGCCAGCGGTGCCGCCGCCGCGCTTTCGACGGTCGTCGTGGTCGTGCCTTCGCCCGGCCCCGGGCCGGTCGTGCCGCCGCCTCCGCCACCGCCCGACGGCGGCGGGTCGCTGGGAGGCGGCGTAGGCGCCGGCGTCGGCGTTGGCGCCGGCGGCGGCGGCGGGGGCGGCGGCGGGGGTGGCGGCGGCGGCGGAGGCGGCGGGGGAGGTGGCGGCGGCGGGGGGAGCGCGATCACGCCGACGACCATCGTGTGGCCGGGGGCCGCTTCGTACACGGTGCCGTCGTGGACGCGGAAGTCGAAGCTGTCGACGGCCACGACACCGGCCCCGACGACGAACTGGAGTTGGCCGGCGGCGATCTCGGCGCCGGTGACGTCCTGACCCACGGTGACCGGCACGCCGTTCAACTCGAGGCTTCCGGACGTCGGCAGCGAGAGGATCGTGACCCGGTCGAGCGGATCCCCGTCGACATCGGAGTAGTTGAAATCGGTCAGGGTGAAGACGTAGGTGACGCCGGACAGGGTCGCGACGTTCCCGTTCGCCGCCGTCGGCGCGTCGTTGACCGGGCTTACGGTGATCGTCACGGTAGCGGCGTCGGTGCCACCGTTGCCGTCGCCGACGGTGTAGGCAAAGCTGGTGGCGCCGTTGAAGTCCGCGCTCGGGGTGAAGGTGAGCGTGCCCCCGGCGTTCAAGGTCACCGAGCCGTCCGCGACCGCCACCGTGCTGCCCACCGCGATCGCGGTGCCGTCGATCTGCGTGACGCTCAGGGGGTCGCCGTTGGCGTCGGTGTCGCCGGCGAGGACGTCGATGGTGACCGGGGTGTCCTCGGCGGTGCTGGCCGTCTCGTCATCCGCGACCGGCGCCATGTTGGTCGAGGTGACGGTGATCGACACGGTGGCGATGACGAACTCGCCGTCCGAATCGGTCAGGCGATAGGTGAAGGAGTCTGGGCCGTTGAAGCCAGCGTTCGGGGTGTAGGTGAAGCCGCCGTTGGCGGCCATCACAACGCTGCCATTGGTCGCGGCTGTCTCCAGGGCCCAGGTGCCCAGGGCATCCACGCCCACCGAGTCGTTGCCAGCCACCGAGCCGGAGACGGGGGTGTTCTCGGCGGTGATGACGGCGTCGTTGCCGGCGATCGGATCAACGTCATCGACTGGGTTGATGCTGATCCCCACCCAGTCGGTGTCCTGCAGACCGCCGGCGTCGGTGGAGGCGACCGTCAGCGTGTCCCAGCCGTTGTAGTTTGCGTTGGGCGTGTAACCGAGCGTCGCGAGCGCGGCATTGATCTGCGCCTCGGTGCCGGACAACGTAAGCCCCGCGCTGTTGTTGGCGCCGGCAGAGATCGTCGCGCCGCCGGCGAGGCTGACGGTCAGCAAGCCGTTGCCGACGGCGAGCTGTACGGTCGCCAGGTTACCGTCGGGATCGGCGACGCTCACACCGCCGATCGCGAGCGGGGTGTCCTCATTGACAACTTGCGTGCCCGGGACGGTGTTCACCGGGGCGTTCGCGGCGACCATCGGTCCGAACTCCGACGTGCTGTCCGTTCCCAAGTCGGTGGCGGTGGCGCTCACAGACTCGCCGACGCCTACGAGTGCCGCAAGGGGAGGTGTCGTCGTGAACGTCGCGTTTCCGCTGCCGTCCGTCGTGACGGTGATCGAGCCGAGGTAGCGTTCCCCCTCGCCGTAGCCGCTCGGGTCGGCGGCCGTACTGGCGAAGAACTCGATGAGGAAGTCGTTGTTCGGCGTGCTGTTGAACGTGCCGGTGATCGTGACCAGGGCGCCGGTGGTCACGGCCGACGTGAGCACCGGATAGTTCTGCCGCTCGTTCGGACCGAGGCCGTCCACGTCTTGCCAGTCGTTCACGTCCACGAAGTCGTTGCCGAGGTCGATGCCGAGCCAGCCGTTGGCGTGGATCGAGTTCCCGAGCACCGCCTGTCCCGTGCCTGCATAGATCGCCACGCCGGACTGACCGTTGAAGCTGATCGCGTTGCCCTGGATGACGTTGTCCGAGCCGCCGCCGGTCAGCGCGATGCCGGCCCAGTTGTTCAGGGAGATGAGGTTCCCTGTGCCTGCAGCCGCGCCGCCGATCAGGTTGTCGGAAGCGTCGTTGAGCCAGATCCCATCCTCGGCATTGCCTATCCCGGCGGTGGCCGTCGCGTTCGTGCCGATGTAGTTGCCTTGTATGACGTTGTCGCTGGCGCCGTCGATGAAGATGCCATCGCTGCCGTTGCCGGAGACGACGTTGCGATCGCCGGCGGTTGTCCCGCCGACAGTGTTGGAGTCTGACGCGAGCCAGATGCCGTACTCTGCGTTGCCTAGCGCGGCGCTACCCCCGGCATTGGTGCCGATGTAGTTGCCGACGATCGTGTTGTCGCCGTTAGCTCCGGCGAAGATGCCGGCGCCGCCGAAGAGGTTGATGACGAGCCCGCGCACGGTGCTGCCGCCGGCGGTGATCGAGAGCCCGTGGGCGCCCGCTCCGGCGGATGCACCGTTCAGCTCGATGACCGGCGTGCCGACGAAGTCGGGCTCGGTGGTGCCGTCGATGATCACTGCGTCAGTGATCGTTGGCAGGCCGACGAGCGGGCCGGCGCCATCGGGGTCGATCACGTTGATCGTGTGGATTCCAGGGCCGGCGATGTCGAAGTTGATCTGGTCGGGACCCAGCGCGTTTGGCGTGTTGTTGGTCGCCGTGATCGCCTCGCGCAGCGACACGAACCCGTCAGCACCCTTGTTCAGGAGGAGCGCGTCGATCGACGAGGTGTCGCCGTCAGCCAGATCGCTCACCGTGTCGACCACGAGCAGGCTGTCGTTCACCGGGGTGACGGTGATCGTGACGGTGGCGGCCAGGGCCGAGTCGACGGTGCCGTCATTGGCCTGATAGGTGAAGCTATCGGTGCCAAAGAAGTTGGCGTTTGGCATGTATGCGAAGCTGCCATTGGCGTTGAGCGTGAGCGTGCCGTTGGCCGGGCCGGTGACGAGCGCGGCGGTGAGCGGATTGCCCTCGACGTCGGTGTCGTTGGCGAGCACGCCCGCGCCGGCGACAACCAGCCCGAGGTCCTCGGCCGTCGCGTAGGTATCGTTGTTCGCCGTCGGCGCGTCGTTGACCGGGGTGATGTCGAGGGTGGCGCTGCCGGCCACCGTGGCGCTGCCGTCGGTGATGGTGTAGCTGAAAGCGACCGCGGTGTCGTCGTTGAGCGCCGGGGTGTAGGTCCAG
>Ga0184639_10001259_pt1 | contig 10845 bp, 9 predicted proteins | sample PLM31_170_b2_FD_133155 | JGI IMG/M metagenome (GOLD analysis project Ga0184639, IMG submission 133155) | Groundwater sediment microbial communities from an aquifer in East River, Colorado, USA - PLM3-1_170_b2 | ecosystem: Environmental > Terrestrial > Soil > Riparian zone | place: USA: East... | reverse complement strand
TTCCCGCCTTCGCGGGAATGACGTCGCAATTGGAGTCGCCCCAACGGAGGCGCTGCCCAGTCCGATTCCTCCCAGGACTCCCGCACCGCTGCGCTCACCCGCACTGCGCTCCGTGCAGCGCGGCGCACCTGTCCCTTCGGTCTCTGCGCCCCTTCGGGCGTCCCCAGGGGACAGACCGCCACGCCCTTCGCCCTTTACACCCCTTCGGGTGTCCCCAGGGGACAGGGCGCCACGCCCTTCGGCGCACCCGAAGGGGTGAGGGCGGCGAAAACCCAGGGTGCACCCGAAGGGGTGAGGGCAGGTGTCTTCGACCTACGCGGAAACGAAGTTCGCGGCCTCGGAAGCCCCCATTTCTTCGTGTAGCGTCTCCATCGAAAGACGGATGCGCGCCGCCAGGTGACGTTCTAAGCTTGGCGAAGAGACGAGAAGCGTTCGGTCTCGGAGGTCAGGATGAATGCTCTTGAACAACTCTCGGATTCGTTGGCGGCGGCCGTCCAATCGGCCGGGGAAGGCGTAGTGCGGGTCGAGGGCCGACGCCGGATCCCCTCGAGCGGAATCGTCTGGAGCGCCGATGGGTTGGTCGTGACCGCACACCACACGATCGACCGCAGGTCTGAAGTGCAGGTCGGCCTTCCCGATGGCAAGGCGACGGCCGCCAAGGTCATAGGCCGGGATCCTGCGACAGACTTGGCCGTGCTTCGCCTGTCGACCGCGGGTGGGCGCGTGTTGAAGCGCATCGATGAAGGTCAGGCCAAGGTCGGCCACCTCGCCCTCGCCCTGGGCCGGCCGGGCGCCTCGATCCAGTCGACCCTCGGGGTCGTCAGCGCGCTGGAGGGGGGCTGGCGGTCGCCGCTGGGCGGACACATCGAACACTACCTGCAAAGTGACGTCGTGATGTACCCGGGCTTCTCCGGAGGCCCCCTGATCGACGCCTGGGGGCGAGTGGTCGGCATGAACACGTCGGCTCTGCTGCGCGGGATCGCATTGGCCATCCCCGTCGCGACGATTGAACGGGTGAGTCAGGCTCTGGTGGAGCACGGGCGGATCCGCCGCGGCTTCCTCGGAGTCGGGGTCCAGCCGGCGCGGTTGCCGCAGCCGATGGAGGATCGATCGGGGCAGTCGACGGGTTTGCTCGTCGCCTCGGTCGAGGGAGGCAGCCCGGCCGAGCGAGCAGGGGTCATGCTCGGCGACGTTCTCCTTACACTCGGCGGAGAACGACTTGCGGGAATGGAGGACCTGCTGGCTGCGCTCGGCGGTGACGTCATGGACAGGGCGACGCCGCTGGAGATCCTGCGCGGTGGGACGCGCACGACCTTGACCGTGACCGTCGGCGAGCGGCCGGCGCCGTCGGAGGAGGAGGACTGATGGACGACTTGCTCGAGGCCTTGTCGCGCGACACGGCGGAAGTTGCCGGACGAGCGCGAGCATCCTTGGTGACGGTCCTCCAGCACGGCGTGGGCGCCGGATCCGGTGTCCTGTGGGCGCCCGGTCTGGTGGTGACGAACGCGCATGTGGCGCGCCGATCGCGTTCGGTCGTGACACTGGCCGGCGGGCAAGAAGCGACCGCCCGACGGTTAGGCAGGGACTTCCAACATGATTTGGCCGTCCTCGAAATCGATCCCGCCCTGGGCTCGCCCGCCGCGATCGGTGACTCGGGCGAGCTGCGCCCGGGGGAGTGGGTGTACGCGGTCGGAAATCCGTGGGGCGTCCCCGGCGCTTTGACGGCAGGCGTCGTCATCGCCAACGGAGGCGGGGTAGGCACCGAGCTCCTCGAGCTGGACCTGCATCTGCGGCCGGGACATTCCGGCGGCGCCGTCGTTAACGCCCGAGGTGAGGTCGTCGGCATCAACACGATGATGAACGGACCGGACGTGGGCCTGGCGATTCCTTCGGCGGTCGTCCGTCGATATCTGTCTCAGGCCGGCCTGGGAAAAGCCGCGTTCCGTCGCGCGGCGTGAACGATGGGCGAGCCGTCGGGAGAAGATCGGAGCGAGTCTCGAGCCGAACGAATCCGGCGAGTTGTTCTCACGTGGCCCGGAGTCGAAGCAGCTCCGCATCGTTTCGGCGGCACGGAGTATCGCCTTGGCCGTCGGGAAATCGGCCACGTTCACGGTCAATCGCTCGTTGACATCCCGCTGCCGAGACGAGTGCGAGATGACGTGATCGCCAAAGGACGGGCCAGGACCCATCACGTGCTTCCTGACAGCGGCTGGGTGAGCGTTCCCCTGCGTTCGATGGAAGACGTCGCGCCTGCGCTGGAGATCCTCCGGCAATCCTACGATCTGGCAATCGCGCAGATGGAAAAGCGGGGAGCATCTTCTCCTGATCCTTCAACCAAGGCCCGCACCCGATCATGATCAAGGCGCTCTTCCGGTACGCGACAAGGTTCCACGTCTTCCTTTATCGGCGCACGGGTGGGAGGTTTGCGGGACGAGTCCAGGGGCTGTCTGTGCTCGTCCTGACCACGATCGGGCGCGGGACCGGCAGGACACGGATCACGCCGCTTGGTTTCTTTGAGAACGACGGCAAGTATGTCATCACCGCCTCTAACGGCGGCATGGGGTCGAATCCCGGTTGGTTCTTCAATCTGAGGAACGACCCCCATGCCCTGATCGAGGTTGGAGTCCAGGCCATTCCGGTGGCGGCGGAGATCGTCGGGGAGCACGAGCGCCAGCGCCTGTGGGAGCGACTGGTGAGTCTTTCACCCGGTTACGCCGAATACGCGAAGAGGACGAAGAGGGTGATCCCGATGGTGGCGCTCACCCTCGCTGAGCCGCTCAATCAGGCCCTTGGGTAGCAGCGAATTCAGCGAAGGCTTTCGCGCCCGCTCCGGGCACTTCGAGTCGCGCATCCATCCCGCCGCGCGCTCGATTTCGCCATACCGCCCTTCGACACCTCGTTCCCCTCGGGGCAGGCTGCGGCCGCTGGCGCGGCAACTGCACGTGCAGGCACGGAGCGGCCTCCGCTCAGGGAGGAGGAGGTATTGAGCCGCGGTCCGTTACGAGAGGGATCGACTGGCGCGGTCCGCCGCCCTAGTCGACGTCGAGTCGGGGGCCGATCAGCCGGTAATGTTCTTTCATCATGCAACGGTTCATGATGACCTGCAATCCGGCGGCTTCAGCCTTGCGCGCCGCTCCGGGATGGGCAATCCCCTCCTGCATCCACACGGCGCCGGCCCCGATGGCGATGGCCTGATCCACAATGGGAGGCACATCCGCCGATGGCCGGAAGATCTGTACGACGTCGACCGGCCGGCCAAGGCTCGCCAGGTCCGGAAAACTCGGAAGACCGAGCACCTGCGGCGAATTCGGGTTGACCGGGATCACGGTATAGCCTTGCGACATCAGGTAGCGAGCCACTCCGTGACTGGCCTTGAATGGGTCGTTCGAAAGACCGACGACGGCGATCGTTGTCGCTGACTCAAAGAGCTCTTTGACCTGCTCGTCGGTCACGTGGGACCTCGCTCTAGTTGTGTCGGAAGCTGAACGCGAAAACAGGTGTCGCCTGGCCGGGAGACGACCGTCATCTGGCCCTGGTGATGGACGGTGACGATGTTGTAACTGATGTGAAGTCCGAGGCCGGTGCCCTGCCCGGGGGGTTTCGTGGTGAAGAACGGTTCGAAGATGCGCTCGCGCACTTCGGCCGGCATGCCCGGTCCGTTGTCGCAGATTTCCACCAGCACTCGTGCGCCTTCCACACCGGTCCGTACCCAAATCTCGCCCTGACCGCCGAGCGCCTCGGAGGCATTGGCGATCAGATTGGTCCAGACCTGGTTGAGCTCGCTGCCGTAGGCTTCGATCGGCGGAACATCTTTCGAATACTCGCGGTGTACGGTGATGCCGGGCTCGAGCTTGCTCATCAGGAGAAGGAGCGTGTCGTCCAGGCCCCGATGCAAATCGATCTGCTGCACGGGGGCTTGGTCCAGGTACGTGTAGGACCGCACGGCCCCGACGATGTCGGAGATGCGTTCGGCGCTGATGGAGACCTCGTGGAGGAGCGCCGCCAGTGAACGCGAGGCCGAGATCCACGCCACAGCGGCGGGGACGGCCTGGTCCGGAAGCCGCGCGGTCGCCGAGGCCACAGCCTCCGGGGTGATGCCCGAGCCGACGAGGGCAGGGGCGGTCTCCCATGGGTTCTCCATTCCCTTACCCTCGAGCCAGGCTTGCAGCGCTTCTTCCTGATCGCTCCGGGCCAGGGGATCCAGGCGGGGCTGGTCCCCGGGCTCGGTCGCTTCGACGAAGGCCAAGGTCCCCAGTTCGGGGTAGTCGGCTTCCTCGATCCCGGCCTCATGCAAACCAGCGTGAGCCTGCTGCCAGCGTGGCAGCAGCTCGCGCGCCTGGGCGGCGGCGCGTTTGAGCGCGGCCGCCGGGTTGTTCAGCTCATGCGCCAAACCAGCCGAGAGCGTGCCCAGGGCGGCCAGCGTTTCGCGTTGCCGCAGCATCGACTCGGTGTGGCGCAGGCGAGACGTGACCGTGTGCAGCATGCTGAGCGTCGCCGTCGGACTCGACTCGATCAGCCGGCGGAAGGCGCGCTGGTCGATCTCGAGCAGGCGGCTGGCGCGCTTGGCGCAGACGGTGGCGGTGCGGGGAGAGCCGTCGAGCAACGACATCTCACCGATAACCTCGCCCGCTCCACGGACGGCGATCACCACCTGGCCCGCCCCCGAGCGTTTGCGAATCTCGAACTCGCCCTCGAGGATCACGTAGAGCGATCCTCCCGGGCTGCCTTCCGTCATCAAGACCGCGCCTGGTTCGAGACGAACTTCGTGTGATGCTTCTTCGAGCAGCCCCAGATCCGCCGGTGTCAGACCGGCGAAGAGCGGCAGGTTCCGCAGCAGCTCGCGGCTCACAGGGTTCTCAGATACTGTCGAATGATAGCCACGGCGGCGGCGCCTTCGCCGGTGGCCGACGAGACCCGATGACTGGTCCCGAAGCGGACGTCGCCGGCGGCGAAGACGCCCGGCTGGCTGCTCTCCAGCATGACCGGATCTCGCGGCAGGGTCCAGCCGGCCGGAGGTTTTCCATCTCGCAGCAGGTCCGGCCCGGTCAGGACGTACCCCTTCTCGTCGCGCAGCACCAGCCCGGCGACGAACTCGCTCTCCGGCCGAACCCCGATAAAGACGAAGAGCGCCGCGCCTGGCAAGACCGCCTCGGCGCCGCTCAGGCTATCTCGGATGACGATCGACTCGACACCTTCGGTGCCGCGCACCTCCTGCAGCTCGGTATTGCCGCGCAACTGGATCCGCTCGTCGTGTTCCATGGCTTCGACAAGGTACGAGGCGGCGGTCGGCCGAGGTCCGCGAACGAGAACCGTCACTGTGGAAGCATACTGAGCCAGGTACAGTGCCCCTTGCGCCGCCGAGTTCGCTCCGCCCATGACAAAGACCGGCCGTCCGCGGTAGTAGGTGGCCTCCGTATGGGCCGATCCATAGTAGACGCCGCGGCCGGTGAGTTCGGCGGCGCCCGGCATCTTCAACACACGGAAGGTCGCGCCGCAGGCCAGTAGGACCGTTCCGGCAATGACTTCGTTCCCATCCTTGAGTCGGACGACACGGTAGGGATCACGCGCCTCGACCGCGATCGCTTCTTGCGCAGCGAGGATCTCCGTCCCGAAGCGCCGGGCCTGAGCCACGGCTCGCTGGGTCAGATCTCCGCCTGAAATCCCGGCGGGGAAGCCCAGGTAATTCTCGATCTTCGGGCTCCGACCGGCCTGGCCGCCGGGCGCCTGGCGCTCGATGACCACGCAACGTAGGCCCTCGGAACTTCCATAGACCGCGGCGGCGAGTCCAGCCGGACCGGCGCCGATGATCGCGACATCGTAATAGTCCCGGGCAGCCTGCCGCTGCAATCCCATTTTCTGTGCCAGGTCCGCCGTGGAGGGCGTGACGAGCGAAGTGCCGTCCGGGAAGAGAACCGTGGGAACCGACAGCGTCCCGGTTTGTGATCGCGGCGCCAGTTGCCGCGCTTGCTCATCATGATCGACATCCATCCATAGATAGGGGATTTGATGCCGCGCCAAGAAGTCTTTGATGGTGTGGGAGTCGGGCGACCACAAGGCGCCCACCACTCGAATCCCGTCGAACGGCAGCCGCACCTCGCGCCGCCACTCGTCGAGCAGGTCGTCCAGGACAGGATAGAGCTTTTCCTCCGGCGGATCCCAGGGCTTCATCAAATAGTGGTTGAGCCCGACCTGGTTGATGGCCCGGATGGCCGCGTCGGTGTCGGCGTACGCGGTCAGCAAGACCTTGCCTACGCCGGCAGTGAGGGGCAGGGCGGAGGTGAGAAACTCGATCCCCGACATGCGAGGCATGCGCTGATCGACCAGCAGCAGCGCCAGCGATTCGCCGCGGCCCACGAGTTGGCGGATCGTCTCGAGGGCAACTTCACCGGAGTCGGCGCCGAGGATCCGATAGTCCTTGGCGTAGCGCGCGCGCAAATCACGCTCGACGGCGCTCAAGACAGCAGGCTCATCGTCGACGGCAAGGAGAACGGGTTTGGGCATGCCGGTGATCAGCGGGCGGGAGGCGACCCGTATTGTAACCGCCGGCGGCTAGCCCGAAGGAGAGCGCGCAGCTCGCTCGCGAATGGATCGGATGTGAGACTGGCCGAGGAATCCTTCCTCGAGGTTCAGCTCGCGCAGCCCGACGGCGATCGATTCGATATGTTGCGCCGCCGAGCGAAAGAGCCGATCGGCTTCGCCGGCGCGGCCGTCGGTGTCGGCCAGCCAGGCCAGCTCGGCTTCGACCGGCCACAAACCTTCCTCGACCCCGGTGGACCGCATTTCGGAGAGGCAGGTCTCGAGAGTTATTCTCGCCTCCTCGCTCATACCCATGCCGAGCAAGGCTCGGCCGCGGTCGAGGAGCAGGAGAGGACGAATGGCGCGGACCGGGGATTTTTCGAAGTAGCTGAGGTAGTGGTCGACTAGTTCCAGGGCGCTCGAGAATTCCCTTCGTGCCAGGAGGTACGCCGGCTCGGCCGCTACGATGGCGACGGGACTCTCAAACATCGCCGCGTTCTCAACGACGGAAGGCCGTCCGAGCACGAGCATGAGACGCCCAGCCTCGTCAAGGTCACCTTGCTGGACCAGAACCCAAACACGGGTCGCCACGCCGCTGACATCGCCGGGAAGGGGGTGATCTCTTTGTACCTCCAGGATCTTCAGGGCAATCCGATGCGCCGTAGGGAAGTCGCCGGCCTGACCATAAGCAATGGCCAGGATGGCGCGCAGGGCGATCTGAGGATACAGGAATCCGGCCAGCTCAGCGAGTTCGATGCAGCGTGTCGCTTCCTGAATGGCAGGACCGAGCTCGCCGCGGGCAAATCGGACGAAGGTAATACCCGCCCGGCCGTAGGAAAGCCCCCAAAGGTTACCGGTGCGCTCGCTGATCGCCAGCGATTCGGAGGCACGCTCGAGGGCCAGGTCGTATTCGGCCAAGAGAGCGTGAAGGAACGCCGTGCTGGCGAGGTTGTCGGCAAGCATTGGGAGGTTGTCCAGCCTCTGCCAGATCGGGCGGGCGCCCTCCAGGGCGCCGAGCGCCAGCTCGGAACGGCCGAGGGCCAAGTAATTCGACTGAATGTCGTTGAGGGTGAAAGCTTCCTGCTCTTGGAGGCCGTGCTCCCGAGCGATGGCGAGCGAGGCCTGCCCCGCCTGGACGGCGGCCTCCGGGTCCCGGCGAGTTTGGACGATCATCTGCACCCAAAGGGCGCGCGCCTGGCTAGCCGGATCCTCGGCCCGGCTGGCCAGCGCCGCGGCTCGTTCCGAGAGTTCGAGCGCCCGGCGGGTGTCGAAGAGCGGGGTAGGGACGGCGAAGAGAGATGCAGCGCCGATGATTCCGGCGAGCTCGAGCGTGGGCGCCGACCGCTCGCGGCCGGTCCGCTCCAGGTCTTGGTAAAGAGTCAGGGCGGCGTCGTAGCTGCCACCCAGCTCGAAAGCGCGCCCCCGCTTTTGATAGAGACGGAGCAGGCTGTCGTCGTCGAGGTTCACGTCGGCCGACAGCTCGATCGCTCTCCCAAGGAGAGCTGCCGCCTCGGTGGTGGCAAACCGGCTCAGGGCCTGCTCGCCGGCCAGCACAGAGTAATCGAACGCCTTCCGCCTGTCTCCGGCGCGCTCGAAATGATCCGCCAGGACCTCCGCCACTTCATAGCGACGATCGTCGAACAGGCGCTCGAGCGTCTCACCGACGGCGCGATGCAGTGCGCGCCGGTCGTGCACGAGCATCGACTCGTAGGCCGCTTGTTGCACGAGCTGGTGCTTAAAGGCGTAGGTTGGCTCCGGCTCGAGCTGTGCCCGAAGGAGCTGACCCTGCTCCAAGTGGTCAAGAACGTTGACGAGGTTCATCATGGTGGTCGATGGAAAACGCGGCCGCGATCGGCGCCCGTCGTAATGCGCCGACTCCGCGTTCTGTTGGCTTACCCCATCCGAGCGGTGACATCCGGCCGAGCCAGGAAGGATTGCCGCAGCTCGGGATCGCGCAAGTCTTCGACGAGCGAATCGAGGATGGTCCGGGCGGCGGCGAGCTGCTCGGCCTCGCCTGGCTCACCGGTTCGGTGGAGGACATCGGCCAGGGCGGCGTGGATCGGCCACAGGATGGCGCGAGCACCGGTGCCTGCTAATAGGGCGAGAGCGCGGTTCAAGTCGGAGGCGGCCTGCGCCAGAGCGCCGGTTTCGGTGTGCAGACGGCCGCGCCAATACAGCATCTCGGCCGTGAGGCGATCGGTCGCCTCGGCGTCGAAGCGGGTGATGAGATCCGTAGTGAACTCGATCCCGCGCTGGTGATCGCCTCGCACCAGATCGAGCTGAGCCATCGGCCTGCCGACGTAGTAATAGTCTTGAAAGGCTGGGATGACTCCAGCCGGCAGCGAGCGCAACGGTTCTAGTCGGGCCGTGGCCGCCGAAATCTGGCCGCTCGCAATGAGGGCGCGTGCGAGGACGCCGTCGATCCAGGCCGCCCATCCCTCCGCTTCCGGGATTCCTTCCTCCCAAACCCGCGCCATCCTTTCGGCGTACTCCATCCCACGATCGACTCGACCCAACTCCAGCCAAACGCCGCTGACGATCCCGTTGAGCGCACCGCGAAATCCAAGAAAGGGGATTCGCTCCGCCGACTTCAGCAGTCTCTGACCTTCGTCCAGGACGCGCTCCCACTCGCCCCGATCGGCGGCGACGGTCAGGCGGCGCCAGCCGTTGTACGTGCTGCCCCACGGATTCTCGATCTCCTCGGCGATCGCCCGGCCTTCCTCGCTGAAGTCGATGGCCGTCTGGAAATCGGCGCCGGTATAGTGCAGCATCGACAGGCCCGCCAGCGCGTCGGCGACCATCGGTTTGTTACCGAGACGACGGAAGGCGGCCAACGCCTCCCCGCCGTTCCGGAGAGCGACCCGCCTTCGCCCGCTGGTCAATCCGGAGACCATCAAGTCGATCAGGATGAAAGCCTCGGCCTCCGCCGCGCCGGCCTCGAGGGGAAGAGCCTGGGAGGCCGGGCTGCGCGTGATCTCGAGGGCTTGCTGGAAGTATTCGTCGGCGCGCACCGGATCCTTGAATCGGTAACGCAGTCCTCGGTTCCACAGAGTCCGGGCGACGATCAAAGAATCTTCCGCTTGTCGGGCGAGGTCCAGAGCCCGATCGAGCATAGCCTCGACGTCGGCCGTCGGATCGGAGGTGACCACCGCCGACGTCGCAAGTTGAATGAGTGCCTCGGCCTCCATCGCCGGATCCCCTTTGGCGACGGCGAAGGCTTCCTTGGCGCGGTAGACGTCCCTGGCCGCCAGGTGATCCCCGCTGACTTCCAGTGCCGAGCCCTTCCCGCTGAAGGCCTGGCGTATCTGAGGGCCGAATTCCGACGGCGCCAGTCGCTCGGCGACGCTCAGGGCCAAATCGTAGTTGGCGATCGCTTCTTGGTGAGCGTAGTTGCGGCGGGCCTTGTCGCCGGCGCGGAGCGCAAACCCGAAAGCGCGTTCGGCGTCGCCCGCGCGGTAGTAATGGAAGGCCAGGACCGCAGGCGTATGGACGCCCGCCTCCGGATTCAACCTCAAGATGGCCTCGGCCACTTCGTGGTGGAGAGCCATCCTCCGATCTCGCAAGAGGGAGGCATAGGCCGTTTCTTGAACGAGCGAGTGCTTGAACCGGTATTCCGGATCTTCGCCGGCGTCCCCCTGGTGGATGAGGCTTGCGTCCTCCAGGAAAGCTAGACCCTGCCAAAGATATTCGGTCGTCGGCAAACCAACCGCGGACATGACCCGATCTCAAGATTTCCCATGGCGGGTCTGCTGCTGAAGAACTTCCTCCAGGACGCGGACCTGGAACGTTCGTCCGATCACCGAGGCGATTTGAAGTGTGCGCTTGGCCTCTTCGGGGAGCCGGTCGATACGCGCCGCCAGGACGCCTTGCAGCGTGTCGGGAATCTCCAGGCTCTCGACTTCGCCGGTGAGGCGCCAGCCATCCCCCTGGCGCTGCAGAACACCCTGGTCGATCAGCATCCGCAGGACCTCTTCGACAAAGAAGGGATTGCCCTCGGCCCGAGAACGAATGAGAAGCTGCAGGTCTTCGGGCAGGGAGCCGATCTCCAGCAGGTTTTGCACCAGTTCCTGCGTGTCGGCTTCGGTCAGTGGCGCCAGGTGGATCTCGAGGGCGCCGGCGCAGGCCGTGTCGCGGGCGGCCTGGATCAACTTCCATCCAGGGGAGTCCTTCTCCGCGCGGGACACCAGCACGACGGCCAGGGCCACTTCGCCGACGATGGGCAGGATGTGGCGGCCGAGCTCCACCGAAGAGGGATCCGCCCAGTGCAGGTCCTCGCACACGATGACCGTCGGCGAAATGTCGCACAAGGCCCGGATCAGGCGGGCATAC
>Ga0184639_10001258_pt1 | contig 10846 bp, 10 predicted proteins | sample PLM31_170_b2_FD_133155 | JGI IMG/M metagenome (GOLD analysis project Ga0184639, IMG submission 133155) | Groundwater sediment microbial communities from an aquifer in East River, Colorado, USA - PLM3-1_170_b2 | ecosystem: Environmental > Terrestrial > Soil > Riparian zone | place: USA: East... | reverse complement strand
TTCAACGTTGCCATTACCTTCATGCGAAGGGGCCGTTTGGCGGATGCCCGCGAGTATGCCCGCGCCGCTCTGCGAAACTTTGAGACGTATGGGGAGGGGGCGGCGCAAGATATACAGGACGCGCGGGGGTTGATTGAGAAGATCGAGGGGGAAATGGGTCAACGAATTGCTTCGCAAAACGAATAAACGAATGAGGGGCGGCCGTATTCGTTCATTCGTTGCCTATTCGTTGACACGGTGGGCAGGCAGAGAAAGTCTGTCAACGAATGATGAACCGCTTTGCGTAAACGAATGAGGAGCGGCCGTATTCGTCCATTCGTTGCCCATTCGTTGACAAGGTGGGCGGGCAGAGAAAGTCTGTCAACGAATAAAAAACGAATAAGCGAATGGGGGGCCGTAGTATTCGCTTATTCGTTGCCCATTCGTTGACAAGGGCTACAAACATGACCTCACAACGAAACAAACCGGGGCTGGTTGACGATGGTCTTGAGGGCCTGACCTATAAGGTCATCGGACTGGCGATGGCCGTCCACAGTGACCTGGGGCCGGGGCACCGGGAGCAAACTTATCACAACGCTATGACGCAACGGTTCGTAGATGCCGACCTTCCCGCTGAAAGCGAGCCGGAATTGCCTATCTTTGACGAACACGGCAACAAAGTGAATTTCTACCGACCGGATCACCGCGTATCTCAGAAGTTGCTGGCGGAGTACAAGGCGCATCATTATCCCATCACCAACGACGAGATCGCCCAATGCCTCGACTACTTCGCGGCCTCGGATTGCGAGGTTATCCTGATTTTCAACTTTGGCAAACCGCGCCTGGAATGGAAGCGCCTGTTCCCGCCCAATCACATACTGGAACACCGCCGCAAGCGCTGGACGCGCAACTCGCCCGGCTGACATCATTCGTTATTCGTTCATTCGTTTACGCGAAGCGGTTTCCCATTCGTTGACAAAATCCGCTATGACCAAACTCTGGGGTGGTCGTTTCTCTCAAGGCCTCGATCCACTCGCCCACCAGTTCAACGCCTCGCTGCCCTTCGACCAACGCCTGTGGAGTCAGGACATTCGCGGCAGCATCGCGTGGACAATGGCATTGGCGCGCGTGGGCGTCGTCTCGCCGGTCGAAAGCGTGCAGATCGCTTCCGGGCTGGAGCGCATTCACGACGAGTTCGCATTCGGCACATTCGCCTTCGCGCCGAGCGACGAGGACATCCACACCGCCGTCGAGCGCCGTCTCACGGAACTCATCGGGCCGGTCGCGGGCAAACTGCACACGGGCCGCAGCCGCAACGATCAGGTCGCCACCGACTTCCGACTGTGGGTGATGGAGGCCGAGGACAGAGTCATCACGCAGCTCCGCGAGTTGCAGCGCGCGCTCGTCGGGCAGGCAGAGGCGCACACCGAAACCCTGATGCCCGGCTACACCCACCTCCAGCGCGCGCAGCCCATCACCTTCGGGCACTGGCTGATGGGGTTCTTCTGGGCGCTGGAGCGGGACGTTGACCGGTGGATTGCTTCGCGATCGCGCGCGTCGGTCTGCCCGCTCGGCTCCGGGGCCTTAGCGGGGACCGCGTATCCGATTGACCGCGCTGCCCTCGCCGCCGACCTCGGCTTCGCGCGCGTCTCGGAAAACAGCCTTGACGCCGTCTCCGACCGTGACTTCGCCGTCGAGTTCCTCTTCGACGCCGCGCTCACCGCCTCGCATCTCAGCCGCTTCGCCGAGGGGCTGATCCTGTTCTCGTCCTCCGAGTTCGGGTTTGTAGCGCTCGCAGACGCTTACGCGACCGGCTCCAGCCTGATGCCGCAAAAGAAAAACCCCGACGTGCTCGAACTCACACGCGGCAAGGCCGGGACGCTGGTCGGCTATCTTACTGGACTAATGACCACGCTCAAAGGTCTGCCCTCCGCTTACGACAAAGACTTGCAGGAAGACAAGCCGCCCGTCTTCGCCGCGTTCGACGCGCTCGACGTGATGCTCCCCGTCCTCGCCGGGACGATCTCCACCCTCACCGTCAACGCTAACCGGATGGCTGACGCGCTCGACACTTCGATGCTCGCGACCGAGCTCGCCGATTACCTCGTGCGGAAGGGTGTGCCGTTCCGGGAGGCGCATCGTATTGTGGGGCAGGCAGTTCAAAAGGCTGAAGGAAGAAGGATTGCTTCGCAGGATGAAGGTGTTCGACTTGAGAACTTAAGCCTTGAAGAGTTGCGAGAGCTGAGTCCCGTCTTCGAGGCAGATGTCGCGGCGGTGTGGGATTTCCGAGCCGCGGTCAATCGCCGAACGGCAACGGGCGGCACAGGAAGCGAGGCGGTGTGGGCGCAGATTCAGAAGGCAAAGGAAATTCTGGGATGAAGCGGCGGCATCAAAGCGTACAAAGACCGCAGGACGAATCGAATCTCCCCAAATCCTTCGCGCCCTTTGCGTCTTTGCGGTAAGGCTTGCTCCGGCAATCTGCCCAACATGGAATCATGATTGTCGTATGGATTGCACGATGACATATTGAGTCCACCGTGATATTTTTCACCATAGTGTTTACCGTGCTCAGTGCGAAGCGTCTGCCGCGTTTCCCGAAGCCGCCCACCGGGGCCTTCGGCGTTTTTGGTTTGGAGACGCGCTAAGCAAGCATTGACGCTATTCAACCTGTAAACCCGAGGGCCTCTCAAACGAGAGGCCCTCTTTGTTTTCCGATGGAGGAAACCATGTCCGCTCTTTGTCCCGAATGCGAAGCCAATCTCTCCCTCAACGACGTGATGCGGGGTGAGATCGTCGTCTGCCCCGACTGCGGGGTGGACCTCGAAGTGACCGCGATTGAACCCGCCGTGGCGCTCGCGCTGGCCCCGCAGGAAGCGGAAGACTGGGGGGAGTAGTCTGGTAGAATGAAAATTGGTGTTCTATTGTCGCGCGTGCGCGTCGAGGAGAAGTGGCTCTTCGAGGCGCTGGAGAAGCGCGGGCTGGCCTACGACCGCCTCGACGACCGCGAGGTGAAGTTCGATCTTGCGGACCCCGGCCCGTGGCAGCCATACAGGGTAGTGCTCGAACGGAGCATCTCGTACGGGCGCGGGCTGTACGCCTGCCAGGTGCTCAACACCTGGGGCATCCCCACGGTGAATACGGCGGTGGTGGCCGCGACCTGCGGCGATAAACTCGTGACCTCGGCAGCGCTGCAGGCCGCGGGCGTTCCCCAGCCCAACGTGCGCGTCGCATTCACACCGGAGTCCGCGCTCGAGGCCATCGAGGAGATGGGGTATCCCGTGGTGCTCAAGCCCGTCATCGGCTCGTGGGGACGGCTCGTGACCAGGGCGAATGACCGTGAGGCCGCCGAAGCGATCCTCGAACACCGCGAGGTGCTGGGAAATTATCAGCATCAGATTTACTACATTCAAGAGCATGTCCACAAGCCCAACAGCCGCGACATCCGCGCCTTTGTGGTCGGCGACGAGACCATTGCGGCCATCTACCGTACCTCGTCGCATTGGATCACGAACACCGCGCGCGGCGGCGTGGGGACGAACTGCCCGGTGACGCCCGAACTCAACGCCATCTGCCTGGCGGCGGCCAAAGCCGTGGGGGGCGGGGTGCTGGCGATTGACGTGCTGGAAACCGCCGACCGAGGCTTCCTCATCAACGAGGTCAACCACACGATGGAGTTTCACTCCTCCGTGCCCGCGACAGGGATTGATATCGCGGGTAAGGTGATTGACTATGTAGTGGAAGTCGGGAAGGCAAATCCCAAACTCCAAATCCCAAATCCCAAAGTCGAGGCCGCGCTGTGAGCATGCGCGTCTCCATTGTCGGCGCCTCCGGCTACACGGGCGGGGAATTGCTGCGGATTCTGCTGTTCCACCCGCACGTCGAAATCGCGCAGGTCACCTCGGAGAGCCACGCGGGCGAATACGTCTACCAACAGCATCCGAACCTCCGCAAACGGACGCAGTTGCCGTTCGTCAGCCAGCAGGCGCTTCGGCCGTGCGACGTGTTGTTCCTCGCCCTGCCCCACGGCGAAGCGCAAAAGCAGATAGACCGCTACTTCGGCCTCGCGCCCAAAATCGTTGACCTCTCGGCGGACTTCCGGCTGAGAGATGCGGCCTTGTACAAGAAGTGGTATGGCGACGACCACAAAACGCCGCAACATCTTGGCAAGTTCGTGTACGGCCTGCCGGAAGTTCAGCGCGAAGCGATGAGGACGGCGAACTATATCAGCGGGGTCGGGTGCAACGCCACCGCCTCCCTTCTGGCGCTTCTGCCACTCGTCAAAGCCAATCTGCTCGACCCCGACAAACCGGTCATCGTGGACGTGAAAACCGGCTCATCGGAGGGCGGCGCGACAGCGAATCCCGGCTCGCACCACCCGGAGAAGAGTCACTCCGTCCGCGCCTACGCCCCCACCGGCCACCGCCACACCGCCGAGGTGATTCAGGAACTTGGCTTGTGCAACGTGCATTTGAGCATGACGGCGGTGGAGTTGGTGCGCGGGGTGTTAGCGGCGGCGCACGCCTTCGTCAAGCCCGGCACGACCGAAAAGGATTTGTGGAAAGCGTACCGCGCCGCATACAACCCCGAGCCGTTCGTCCGCATCGTCAAAGACAAAACCGGCATCCACCGCGTCCCCGACCCGAAGATTCTGGCCGGCTCGAACTACGCGGACGTGGGCTTCGACCTCGACCCGGACTCGGGGCACGTGGTTTCGCTGGCGGCGATTGACAATTTGATGAAAGGCGCCGCCGGGAGCGCGGTGCAGGCGATGAATATCATGTGCGGATTCGAGGAGACGGCGGGGTTGGAGTTCCCCGGCCTCCATCCCATCTAATCACGAATAGCGCGAAGAGACGAATGACACGAATAAATCATTCGTCATATTCGTTCATTCGTGATATTCGTGATGAAAATGATTGTCATCAAAATCGGCGGGACGAACGGAGTCAACTTCGAGGCAATCTGCGCGGACATCGCTGCGCACGTTCAGGCGAGGCAGAAACTCGTCGTCGTGCACGGCGGCTCGGGCGAGACGAATGCCATCTCGGAGCAGCTCGGCCACCCGCCGCAGTTCGTCACGTCGCCCTCGGGGTTCACTTCACGCTACACCGACCGGGCGACGCTCGAAATCTTCGCGATGGTCACGGCGGGAAAGATCAACACGCTCACCGTCGAGCGGCTGCAAAAACTCGGCGTGAACGCGCTGGGACTGTCGGGGGTGGACGGGCGGCTGATGGTCGCCAAACGCAAGGAAGCCATCCGCATCATTGACCCCGCGACGGGCAAACAGCGCATGCTGCGCGACGATTACACGGGGAAGATCGAAACCGTGAATAGCGCCCTGCTCCACATGTTGGTTGAAGCCGGCTACACGCCCGTGATCGCGCCGCTGGCCATCTCGCCGGAGGGCGATGCCCTCAACGTAGACGCCGACCGGGCCGCGGCCATGGTCGCGGGGGCCGTGAACGCCGAACAACTCATTATCCTCTCCAACGTCCCCGGCCTCCTCCGCCAGTTCCCCGACGAAAGCACACTCATCCCGCACATTAACAAAGCGGAGGTCGAGCAGTCGCTGGAGTTTGCCGAAGGGCACATGAAGAAGAAAGTGCTCGGCGCGAGCGAAGCGCTGCAACTCGGCGTCGCGCAAGTTGTGTTCGCGGATGGGCGTGTGGCGAACCCGGTGGCAAATGCATTGGCAGGCAGAGGCACAGTTATATCATGAGCAATTTCACCACAAAGACACGAGGACACACCGTCATTGAATTTGATGGTGTCCTCGTGCCTTTGTGTCTTCGTGGTAAAAAGACATGACCATTCAGGAACTGGAGTCTCAGTACACGTCAGGGCTTTACACCAAACGCCCCCTCGCCATCGTGCGCGGGGAGGGCGCGCGGTTGTGGGACAGCGACGGCAACGAATATATCGACTGCGTCGGTGGACAGGGCGCGGGCAACCTCGGACACGGCAACGCGGCGGTCGCCGACGCGCTGGCGGCGCAGGCCCGCACGCTGATCTCCTGCCCGGAGATGTTCTACAACGACAGGCGCGCGCAGTTGATGGAGAAACTCGTCAGCATTGCACCGCCGGGACTCCAGCGCGTGTACCTGTGCAACTCCGGCGCGGAGGCCGTGGAGGCCGCCCTCAAGTTCGCGTGGCTGAAGACGGGCCGCCGGGAGGTCGTCGCCGGGATGCGCGGGTTCCACGGGCGCACTCTGGGCGCGCTGTCGGCCACATGGGAGAAGAAATATCGCGAGCCATTCGAGCCGCTCGTCTCCGGCTTCCGGCACATCCCCTACAACGACCTCGCCGCGCTCGACGCCGCCGTGACCGACCAGACCGCCGCCGTCATTCTCGAAGTCGTGCAGGGAGAGGGCGGCGTGCGGCCCGGCACACCTGATTTTCTGCTCGGGGCGCAGAGACTCTGCCGCGAGCGCGGGGTGATGCTGATCATTGACGAAGTGCAGACCGGCTTCGGGCGCACGGGCGCGCTGTTTGCCTGCCAACATTATGATTTGCGGCCCGACCTGCTCTGCCTCGCCAAATCCATCGCGGGCGGCGTGCCGATGGGCGCGGTGCTGTTCGGAGAGCGGATCGGGCAACTGCCGCCGCAAGTTCACGGCTCTACGTTCGGCGGGAATCCGCTCGCCTGCGCCGCGGCACTCGCCGCGATGGACTACCTCGAATCGCATCACCTCGCCGACCGCGCCGCCGAACTGGGAGCATGGTTCATCGAGCGGCTCAAGCGGATTCAGTCGCCGCTCGTCCGCGAGGTGCGCGGCCTCGGGCTGATGGTGGGCATTGAACTCAAGCAGAAGGTCACGCCGTATTTGCAGGCGCTCATGGCAAAGGGCGTCCTCGCCCTCCCCGCCGGGCTGACGGTGATGCGCTTTCTGCCGCCGCTCGTCATCTCGAAGGACGACCTCGCCCGCGCTGCCGATGGAGTCGAGCATGTCTTGACGCAACCGATTCAAGTTGAAGCTGCCTCGCCCGAACCGGCCTAATCTGCAATCCCTATTCTCCATGCCTGACCCTTTCCGTTTCAGCCAGTACCGCCCGCGCCCGCTCGAGATCATCGACTCGACCCTCCGCGTGGGCCAGCAAACCTCCCTGCTCCACGACCACTACAAGTATTTCTTCACCCGCGCCGACAAAGAAGAAATCCTGCGTGCGCTCATCATCTACGGCGTCAAGTTCGTCGAAGTATTCGCCCCGGTGGTCAGCCCGCACGAGCGGGACGACTTTGCCGCGCTCAAAGCCGTGCGCGACGCGCTCATCACGCAGAAGGGCTACACCTTCCTGCTCGCGCACGTCCGCTGCCACCCGCGCGACGTGGAGTCCGCCATTCAGGCCGGGGCCGACGGGCTGAACTTTTACATCGGCACGTCCGCGCAGTCGCGCGCTTTCAATCACGGCCACGATTTGAACGCCATCGTCGCCAAAGCGCGCGCGCTGATTGAGGAGGTGCGCCGCAATCATCCGTCTCTCATCCTGCGCTTCTCCGGCGAGGACGCCTTCCGCACCCGCGAGGCCGACCTGTTCCGCGTGTACGACGAGATCGCGCCGCTGGTGGATCGCCTCGGGCTGCCGGACACAGTCGGGGTCGCCACCCCGGCTACGGTCGCGCGGCGCGTGGAGGCGTTGCGGGCGCGTTACCACCAGATGGACTTCGAGGGCCACTTCCACGATGACCGCGGCTTCGCTCTCGTCAACGCGCTCGAGGCTGTGCACGGCGGTGTCCGGTATGTTGATACGACGGTGCTCGGCGTCGGCGAGCGCTCCGGCATCACGTCGCTCACAGCACTGCTCTTCAACCTGCACACCGACTATAACTACGATATGCTCGAGGGCTATCATCTGCGCGGGTCGTATCCCATCAACGTGCTCGTAGCCGACAAACTCAAGAAACTGGTGCCCTCCAAAGAACCGGTGAGCCTCACGAACCGCACGCACACGGCGGGCGTGCATCAGAACGCGGTGCTGAACGACGCCTCGGTCTACGAGGCCCATCCCCTCGACCAGTTCGGCGTCAACGAGTCCGAGATTCTGCTCGGCCCGCTCTCCGGATGGAATATCATCCATTATTTCCTCAAGGAGATTCGGTATTACCAGATTGACGAGGCCACCGCCAGAGAAATCGCCGCCGTGTTCAAGGAGCGCGTGTACCGGCTCGCGCCCGGCGAGTCGCCGGAACAGATATTGACGACCATCGCAGAACAAGAGTTCGGCCTCGCGCGCCTGCAACTCCCGCCAACGGCCAGCCCCATCGTTCAACGGCTCGACTCCGCGCCCTCTCCCGGCGATCCCCAGACGGCGCCGGAACCGTTGACGCCTCCGCACGCCATCCCGCTTGCCGCCCGCCCTGCGAACGTAAAGCATGGATGAAATCGCTCTGCTGGAAGGTCTGCTGAAAATCTACAGCCCGACCGGGCAAGAAGCCGGGGCGGTGCAATACCTCGTCGCGCAGATGCAGGCGGCGGGATTCAATGCGTTTGTGGACGAAGCCGGGGATGCGGTCGGCGTCATCGGCGCGGGGCCGGAGACCGTGATGCTGCTCGGGCACATTGATACGGTTCCGGGGTTCATTCCCGTCGCGCGGGAGGGTGACAAGCTCGCGGGCCGGGGCGCGGTAGATGCCAAAGGTCCCCTGGCATGCTTCGTCGCATCAGCCGCACGGTGGGGCAAGATGTCACGCGAAGCGCGCCCTACCGGGGGACGAGTCGTCGTGGTCGGCGCGGTCGGGGAGGAGGGGGACAGCCGGGGCGCGCACCACATCAAAGAGCGCTACCGCCCTACGTTCACCATCATCGGCGAGCCGAGCGGCTGGGAGAAGATCACGCTGGGCTACAAGGGTAGTGCGTGGTTCGAGTATCGGGCGACACGCTCACTGGCGCACACGTCCGCGCAGAACGAGAGCGCCTGCGAGGCGGCGGTGCGTTATTGGAACCGCGTGACGGCGTGGGCGGGAGAGCGCAACAGCGGAACACAGAAAGTCTTTGAGCAGGTCAATCCCACGCTGCGCGGGATGAGTTCGGACTCGGATGGGTTCGCGGAGAGCGCGGTGCTGAAGTTTGGCGCGCGGCTGCCGCCGGGGTTGAGCGTGGAAGAGTTGGACGCGGCGCTGCGGGGTTTGCTCGACGAGGCCGAGTTGACGCTGCTCGAGGGCGTGCCCGCGTACCGGGGCGAGAAGAATACGCCGCTCGTGCGCGCATTCCTCGCCGCTATCCGCAAAGCGGGCGGCTCCCCCAGCTTCACCCTCAAGAGCGGCACGTCGGATATGAATATCGTCGCGCCGGTCTGGGGCACACCCATCGTCGCTTACGGGCCAGGCGACTCCACACTCGATCACACGCCGGGGGAGCACATTTTGATTTCCGAGTATCAACGCGCCATCGAAGTGCTCACCGGGGCGCTGGTCGGCCTGAGCGTTTGAACGCCCCTGGGCAGGTGTCGCCCTCGTTAGTACAGAAAACCCACTCTGACCAGTATCCAACCGCATATCCGGCACGGTATAATCTGTGGCACTTACCCTTGGTGGAACTTTAGAGCCGGTCAGTGCCAGCCAATTATCATTCCGACGAAAAGACTCTGGTTCAGCGCGCCCGGCACGGCGACGCCGATGCCGTGGCCGAGCTGTATTACCGCCATGCTCCGGCGATCTTCCGCTACCTGTACTTCCGCGTCAGCGACCAGACGGCGGCGGAGGACATCATGGGGGAGGTCTTTCTGGAGATGGTTAAGGCCGTGCCGCGCTACACCGAGCGTGGCGCGCCCTTTGCGGCCTGGCTATTCCAGATCGCTCATTCCCGGCTGGTGGATCACCACCGTTATGCGGCGCGCCGGGAGACCGAGGCACTCTCTGACGTAATCGCGGATGGTACGCTCGATCCGGAGGCGGAAGTAGTCTGGCGGGCCGAGACGCGCCAGCTGGTCGAAGCGCTGAGCGCGCTGACGGACGAACAGAAAACGGTCATTCAACTGCGCTTTGTGGAAGGGTATCGCCTGGAAGACACCGCGCAGATCATGGGAAAGACGAGAGGGGCCATCAAAGCCCTGCAGCACCGCGCGCTACAGAGTCTGGCCCGCAAATTGACAACATGACACCCGAAGAAGCGCTGGAGCACTGTCTTGAGGAGATTGAGGCGGGGCAGAAAACGATAGCGGACTGCGCCGCCCAGCATCCGGACCTGCCGGAGCTGGAGGCGCAGCTCAAGACCGCGCAAGCCCTGCGGGCGTGGCAGGCTCTAACCGCGCGCCCGGAGGCCAGCCGCCGCATCGAGGCTCGCCTGCGGCAGCAGGCGCAGTCTCAGCGGGTCGCACCGCGCGTGCAGCGCCCGATCCCTGCCCTGCGCTGGGCAGTGGCCCTCATTCTCGCTGCACTGCTCCTCGTCAGCGCGGGGGCGGTGGCCGCCTCCGCGAACAGCCTGCCCGGCGGCACCCTCTACTCGGTGAAAAGAACAACCGAGTCCGTACAATTGTTCTTCACGCCCCCCTCCGGGCGCGCCGCGTTCCACACAGCCCTGGCGCAGCGCCGCCTCGACGAACTCTCCGCTCTGGCCGAGCGTGAGAGCGTTGATGCGGGTGTACTCACGGATTTGACAACGGCGCTGACGACCGAAACGGAGGCGGCGCTGGCAGCCGTCAAAGACGCTCTGCCTCAGCAGCAGGCCGAGGTTTTGGAAATCATCATTCGGGAGACCGGCAAGCAACAGACCATACTGCACACCCTCAAGGAGTCTGCTCCGCCCGAAGCACAGGGCGCAGTGATGCGCGCCTTGGAGGCCTCCGGCGAGAGCCAGGCCTACGCTGCCGAGCGCATCGAAGAGATCAACTCTCAAGCGCAAGCCACGGCATCGCCGACGCCCGCCAG
>Ga0184639_10001257_pt1 | contig 10846 bp, 11 predicted proteins | sample PLM31_170_b2_FD_133155 | JGI IMG/M metagenome (GOLD analysis project Ga0184639, IMG submission 133155) | Groundwater sediment microbial communities from an aquifer in East River, Colorado, USA - PLM3-1_170_b2 | ecosystem: Environmental > Terrestrial > Soil > Riparian zone | place: USA: East... | reverse complement strand
TGTTGTTCCTGGTGGGGTGCGGGCGGAAGGGTTCCCCTGTGGTCCCCGTCTTGGTGGAGCCCTCAGCGCCGGCCGATCTCGAGGCCCAAGTGCAGCGCCGGATGGCGATCCTTACCTGGACCAGGCCGACGACCAATGTCGATGGCAGCATCCTGAAAACCCTGGCCGCATTCCGGATCTCCCGCCGGCAAGAAGGGCCTCAGGCAGCCGGCCCCTCGGTCATCGCCACCGTGAAAGCTGACAGACCGGAGAATGCCGTCGTGTCTGGAAACCTATATGCCTTCACTGACGAACGCGTCGTCGTGGGGGCCAGATATGCCTATCAGGTTGAGTCAATGAATCGACGCGGGATCGTTGGACCTCCTTCGTCAGAGGCCAGCGCACTTGTCACCGTCGAGATCGAAGCGCCGTCCAACCTCCGTGCGGACACAGGCGAGCGGACGATCCGGCTCTCCTGGTCCGCACCGACTCGTCGAGCCGACGGAAGCGCCCTCGTCGGAATCCAGGGGTACAATATCTACCGGGGGATCGCGCCGGGCCAGTACGAGCCCCGCCCCATCAATCGGGAGCCGGTGCGGACCACCGAATACAATGACAGCAATCTCGTCAACGATCAAAGCTACTACTACATCGTGAGATCCGTCGAGAATCTTGAACCGCCCTGGCAGGAGGGTCTCCAGTCAATTGAGGTGAGCGCCGATCCCGTCGATCTGACGCCTCCTGGTCCTCCCCAGGGTGTGCGCGCGGTCCCTGGGCCAGGCGCAGTGGTGTCCCTGAGCTGGGAGCCGAACCGAGAAACGGACCTGTTGGGCTATCTGGTCTATCGAAGCGACGGCCCGAACCGGCGCCCGCAGCGACTTCTCGAGACCCCGTTTGCGGCGGCCGCCCTGAACGATCGATCGGTTCGCTCGGGCGGGCGTTACCTCTATTCCGTCACAGCCGTCGATACCTCTTCGCGGCGAAACGAGAGCGCCCCATCTGTCGAAGTCGAGGTTGAAATCCCCTAAGCCGTCCCGACACCTGCTCTCCTTAAGTTTAATACAATCACTGACCTCAACCGTGGTTTGGAGGTGAAGAAGTTCGCCGACCTTCGGAGGGGAGGAAGGATGTTGAGGGGAAGATATTCACTGGTCACCGTGGTATTCGCCCTATCATTTCTGTTGATCCAATGCGAGAGGACGAGACACACACAGCACATAGGGGAATGGTCAGGCGTCGATAGCATAGGCACAGTAGGAAACCTTGTGTTTGAGAAGAATGGCACAGGAAAGATCACGCAGGGCGACACGTCCGCCACCTGCAAGTATACAATCGATTACTCCAAAAGACCGATATGGTTGGATATCATTCTCACTGAGAATGGTCAAGAGGTCCCAATGAAATTGATCGTTGAGTTCCTCGATAGAAATACGATACGCCTGAGAACCTTTTTCGATGAGAGTCGGCCCATTGAATTTTTAGAGCAAGATCCTAAACATACGATCGTTCTCCGGCGAGTAGGGGCGTAGCGGGGTCGATCGTCGCCAGGCGGCCCGTTTCCGCTCATGGGCGGGCTCACGTGCCTGGCGGCACCTCTCGCCTGCAACATTCTCGCTGTCGCTCAGAAGATCGGCATCGTTTCCTCACAAGAGAATGGAATCGCGCAATTCGGAGAGAACTTTCCTTTTGACACCCCCGCCGCGCTATGTCAGAATCCGATGTAATCCACTGATGGAGTAATCGATGCATCATTTTCAGTATCGCGGCGATCAGCTTATGTGTGAAGAGGTGCCGATCGAGCGGATCGCCGAGCAGGTGGGGACTCCCTTCTATCTCTACAGTCACGCCACGCTTACCCATCATTTCCGGGTGTTCGATCAAGCCTTCGCCGGCATCCCCCACCTCATCTGCTTTGCCATGAAGGCTAACTCCAACCTGGCGCTGTTGAAGCTGTTCGGAGACCTTGGAAGTGGGGCCGATGTCGTCTCCGGTGGAGAACTCTACCGGGCGCTGAAAGCCGGCATTCCGCCACGACGGATCGTGTTTGCAGGAGTCGGCAAAACGCGGGAGGAGATGGACTACGCCCTGAAGTCCGACATTTTGCTGTTCAACGTGGAGTCGTCCCAAGAGCTCCGCCTGCTCAACGAAGTGGCCGGCTCGATGGGGATGAAGGCTCGGGTTGCCCTCCGGATCAACCCTGATGTCGATCCCAAGACCCATCCGTATATCTCCACCGGACTGAGGAAGAGCAAGTTCGGGATCGACATCTCGATCGCCCTGGAGGAGTATCGGCTCGCCAAGGGGCTGCCACATTGCCAGGTTGTGGGCGTGCACCAGCACATCGGGTCCCAGATCACCGAGATCACCCCCTTCGTGGATGGCTTGGTCAAGATCGCTGAGCTGATCGTGAAGCTGCGGGATCAAGGATTCGCCATCGAGTACCTGGATGTCGGTGGCGGGCTTGGGATCACGTACAAGGACGAGAACCCGCCCGTGCCAAGGGTCTTCGCGGAGGCCCTGATCGCGGTCGTGAAGGACCTGGGCTGCACGATCGTCCTCGAGCCGGGACGGGTGATCGCGGGAAACGCGGGAGTGCTGGTGACCAGGGTGCTCTACAATAAGAGCACGCCTGCGAAGCATTTCATCGTGGTCGATGCCGGCATGAACGATCTGATCCGTCCCAGCCTCTACGGCTCCTACCATTCCATCCTTCCGGCCAGGCGCAAAGACGGCCAGGGGACGGTGGTGGCCGATGTGGTGGGACCTGTCTGCGAATCGGGCGACTTCTTGGCCAAGGACCGCCCCATGCCGGTCGCAGATCCCGGCGAGCTGCTGGTGGTGATGAGTGCCGGCGCCTATGGCCACACGATGTCATCCAACTACAATAGCCGACCGCGGCCGCCGGAGATCATGGTCAAGGGAGATCGCTACTTCACGGTCCGGGAGCGGGAAAGTTACGAGGACCTGATTCGTGGGGAGCATATCCCACCGGGTCTTCTGTAAACGACCCCCTCACCCACCCCTCCCCCCCACCGGGGGAGAGGAAAAGGGAGAGGGGGGGCGAAGGGCGATGTGACATGCAGAAGCTGAGCTTCTACAAGATGAGCGGCAGCGGCAACGACTTTGTCATGATCGACAACCGCGATGGGCGGCTCGATGTCGAGCCCCGTGAGCTCGCCGTGCGGCTCTGCCGGCGCGGGATGTCGGTGGGGGCGGACGGCGTGATTCTGGTCGAGCCGTCCTCCAAGGCCGATTTCCGCATGCGGATCTTCAACGCCGACGGCAGTGAAGCGGAGATGTGTGGCAATGGCGGCCGCTGCGTCGCTCGGTTCGCCGAGATCCTGGGGATCGCCGGGACCCGGATGGCCTTCGAAACCTTGGCCGGCCTGATCCGGGCCGAGGTGAAGGGGACCAGGGTCAAGCTGCAGATCAGTCAGCCTCGGGACCTTCAGCTCCGCCAAACGATCGATGTGGACGGTGTCGTGCACCAGGTCCACAGCATCAACACAGGCGTTCCCCACGCGGTCATCTTTTGCTCGGACCTGGAGGAGGTCGCGGTCCAGGCCCTGGGACGCCGGGTGAGATCCCATTCAGCCTTTCAGCCTGCGGGGACCAATGTCGATTTTGCCGCGGTGATAGACTCGCATGGCCTCGCCATTCGGACCTACGAGCGCGGTGTGGAGGACGAGACGCTCGCCTGTGGCACAGGGGCAGTCGCATCGGTCTTGATAGCCGCTGCGCTTGGGTTGGTCTCGTCGCCCGTGCAGGTTCGGGTCAGGAGCGGCGAGACGCTCACGGTTCACTTCGATGGCAGGGGGCCGGAATTTCACGAGGTCTTCTTCGAGGGGCAGGTTCGCCTGATCTATCAGGGCGAGCTATTCGAAGATGCGCTGGAGGCCTAGTTTCGGGTTTTGAGTCTCGAGTTACGGGTCTAGAGTTCTTGAACTCGAAACTCGCAACTCGGAACTCGAAACTGCAGTGTGACAGGAGGTCGTCATGAAAAAGGTGTTTCAGGGTTCCATGGTCGCGGTGGTGACCCCCTTCAAGGACGGGCGGGTTGACGAGGCGAAGATCCGGGAGCTGGTCGAGTTTCAGATCAAGAATGGGACCGATGTGCTGGTCCCATGTGGGACCACGGGCGAGTCGCCGACGCTCAGCCACGACGAGCACAGGCGGGTGATCCAGGTCGCGGTCGAGGCGACGAACAAGCGCATCTCAGTAGTCGCCGGGACCGGCTCGAACAGCACGGCCGAGGCGATCGACCTGACACGTTACGCCAAAAAGGTCGGAGCTGACGGGGCCCTGGTAGTTCTGCCCTATTATAATAAGCCGACCCAGCAAGGGCTGATCGCGCACTGTCGCGCGATCGCCGATGCGGTGGAGCTTCCGCTGATCCTCTACAACATCCCGGGGCGGACCGGCATCAACATGCTCCCAGAGACGCTGGCGGTGCTGGCCGACCATCCGAATATCGTCGGGATGAAGGAGGCGACGGGTAATCTAGAGCAGATGACCCATGACATCGTCCTGTGCGGCGACAGGCTCTCGTTCCTGTCAGGAGATGACACCCTGACGCTGCCGCTGATGGCGGTGGGAGGCCGGGGGGTGATCTCGGTGGTCGCGAACATCGTGCCGCGCGACGTGGCAGATCTGACGCGGGCCGCCCTGAATGGAGACTGGAAGCGAGCTAGGGAGGTCCACCTGAAGCTCTTCCCGCTCTGCCAGGCGATGTTCTTCGAGACGAATCCGATACCGGTCAAGACGGCCCTGTCCCTCATGGGGATGATCAGTGGGGAGCTTCGCCTGCCGCTTTGCCCGATGAGCGAGACGAACCTCAACAAGCTCAAGGCCGCGATGCGGGCGTATGGCCTGCTTACGTGAAAAACCCTATACCCTATACCCTACACCCTCGCTTTTCGCCTCTGGGATCTCTATGATTCGTGCGATCGTGTGCGGCGCGGCCGGCCGGATGGGCGGACGAATCGTGGCGTTGCTTCAGGAGGCGCATGACTTCGCCCTGGCCGGGGCGGTCGAACGACCGGGCCATCCCGGCATCGGTAAAGACGCCGGAGAGGCGGCCGGCGTCGGCAAGTGCGGCATCGATCTTGTCGGTGACCTCCGCGCTGTGGTGAAAGAGGGCCAGGTCGTTCTTGACTTCACCAATCCGGAGTCTGCGATAGCCGCTCTGGCCATCACCGCCGACGCCAGGGTCCCCATGGTCATCGGGACGACCGGAATCAGCGCGGCCGGTCTGGACAGGATCAGGGAGCTGAGCACAACCATCCCGTGCGTCCTCTCCCCCAATATGAGCGTTGGGGTGAACATCTTATATAAGGTTCTGGCCGATGTCGCCTCTACCTTGGGGGACGACTACGATGTCGAGATTTTCGAGACTCATCACCGCTTCAAGAAGGACGCCCCCAGCGGAACGGCGTTGAGGATGGCCCAGGTGATCGCGTCTGCCCTCGGCCGGAACCTGGATAAGGCGGGGATCTACGGCCGGAAGGGGATGGTCGGGGAACGGGTCAAAGAGGAGATCGCGATCCACGCGCTGCGCGCCGGGGACGTGGTTGGCGAGCATACCGTGGTTTTTGGTGGCATGGGGGAGCGGGTCGAGATCACACACCGGGCCCACAGTCGCGACAATTTCGGCCGCGGCGCGCTTCGCGCGGCCCGTTGGGTGATCGGCCGGCCACCCGGCCTGTACGACATGCAGGATGTCCTGGGAGTGAAGGGCTGAATGACCAGAGCGAAACCCGAAACCCGAAACCCGAAACCCGGAGCTTGAAATTATGCGGATTGTGCGATTTGCTGTCGGCAAGCAACCGAGGTACGGCGTGATCGAAGACGGCGTCGTACGAGAGGTTCAGGGCGACATCTTCGGCAAGTTCCGCGTGACACGCAAGCAGCATTCACTGGCGCGCATCAAGTTCTTGGCGCCGACCCAGCCCTCCAAGATTGTAGGGGTGGGCCTCAATTATCGCGATCATGCCGAGGAGTTGAAGCATGAGGTGCCTGATGAGCCGATCATGTTTCTCAAGCCACCTACAGCGCTCCTTCCCCACCGTGGCAAGATCGTCTATCCGAAGTCGTGCGGGCGCCTCGATTATGAGGCGGAGCTTGGGATCGTCATTAAACGGACCGCCCGATCCATTCCGGTCGAGAAGGCGCTACGGTACATCCTCGGGTATGTCTGCTTCAACGACGTGACGGCGAGGGACCTCCAGCGAAAGGATGGACAATGGACGCGGGGCAAATCGTTTGACACCTTCGCGCCCATTGGGCCATGGGTCGAAACCGAGCTGGACCTTACCGATGCGCCGATCCGGACCTACCTGAATGGTGTGATCCGCCAGGACTCGAACATCAACGAATTCATCTTCGATGTTCCGTACCTCATTCATTTCATCTCCACGGTAATGACCCTCCATCCCGGAGACGTCATCGCCACCGGCACCCCATCGGGGGTCGGGCCGATGCAGCCGGGCGACACTGTCGAGATCGAGGTGGGGGGGATCGGCCGCCTCAGGAACACCATCATCCGAGAATAACCGTTCGCCGACAGGGTCTTAGTCGCATTGTTTGTCATCGCTGTTCTGTGCTCTCAAGTGATCGCCCTCTCATCCTTTCCCCCTCCCCCTCTGTATAGACTTGGGAGAGAGGGAAGCTAAACTGAAACTCCTCTCCCCAACGGGGGGGAGAGGATTGAGGTGAGGGTGGTAGGATTGAGAAGGGGGGACTATGGGACAATCCTTTGCCTTGGCACAACGGCTCTCGAAACTCCCCCCCTATCTCTTCGCCGAGATCGATCGTCTGAAGCAGGAGGCGATCCGGCGTGGAATGGACATCATCAATCTGGGGATCGGCGACCCGGACCTGCCGACGCCGCCTCATATCGTCAAGCGGATGCAGGATGCCTCGGCCAATCCGCAGCACCATCAGTACCCTTCGTACGAAGGGATGTTGAGCTTCCGGAAGGCGGCGGCCGATTGGTACAGCAAACGATTCGGCGTGAGCCTCGATCCCGAGACCGAGGTGCTGAGCCTCATTGGCTCAAAGGAGGGGATCGGCCACATCCCCCTGGCGTTCGTCGATCCAGGCGATATCGTCCTGGTTCCCGATCCCGGCTATCCGGTGTATCAGGCGGGAACCATCTTTGCCGGTGGTGTTCCGCACTTCATGCCGCTCACGCGGGAGCGCGCATTCCTTCCCGATCTTCACGCAATCCCGCTCCAGGTGCTCAAGAAAGCGAAGATCCTCTTCCTGAACTACCCGAACAACCCGACGGCCGCCGTGGCATCCAAGTCCTTTTTCGCCGAGGCGGTTGGCTTTGCGCGACGGCACGGGTTGATCCTCTGCCACGACGCCGCCTACTCGGAGATGGCGCTCGACAGCGACCTCCCGGACAGTCTCCTGGCGGTGGAGGGGGCCAAGGAGGTGGCGATCGAGTACCATTCCCTCTCCAAGACCTACAACATGACTGGCTGGCGGATCGGTTTTGGCGTCGGGTCTCGCGAGATTCTCGCAGGCCTTGGTCGGATCAAGACTAACCTGGATTCCGGGGTCTTCCAAGCGGTGCAGGAAGCCGCCATCGCCGCGCTCAGTGGCCCACAAGACTGCGTGGAGTCGATGCGCGCCATCTACAAGGAGCGGCGCGATGCGCTCGTGGATGGGTTGTCGGCCCTGGGATTCGCCGTGGATCGGCCGAAGGCCAGCTTCTATGTCTGGATTGGAGTCCCGAGGGGGCGGACCTCGGCCTCCTACGGCTCTGCCCTCCTCTCCGATCTTGGGATCGTGATGACCCCTGGAACCGGGTTCGGTCAGCATGGGGAGGGGTACATTCGAGCCGCGCTCACGGTTGATGTCTCCAGGGTGAAGGAGGCGGTGGAGAGGATAGCCGCCTCGAACCTCAAACCCTAGTGCCGGTCCAATTAACTTCGCCTATCGGCGTTGCTGTCCACCGGGGCACTTCCTGCGACGTACCTAAGAGCGTACGCCTCGGTCGGTCCCGGGGCCAGCGCCTTGCTATGCTCGTTTCTTGGACCGGTACAATGACCACAAACGTGAGGCGAAGCAGTTGGCCGGATACTGAAAGGAGATGAGGTGGCTGGATTGGACCGGGTCTTTATCCATGGGATCCAGTTTTACGGGTATCACGGGGTCGGGCCGGAGGAACGGCGTCAGGGCCAGCGGTTCCTGCTGGATGTCGAGCTGGGGATGGACCTCCGCCCAGCCGGCGGGAGCGATGAGCTGTCGGCATCGGTCGATTACGCGGAGGTGCTTCGCCTGGTGAAGGAGATTGGGGAGAAGGAGCAGTATCAGCTCTTAGAGGCGCTCGCGGAGCGGGTCGCGGCCGTGTTACTAGAGCGCTTTCCTGTCGCAGAGGTCAAGGTCCGCGCAAGCAAGCCTGCCCCACCACTGCCGGGCGCCTTCGAGGCAGTGGGTGTTGAGATCTCCCGGCCATGAAGGACGAGTGCGCGTATATCGGGATCGGATCGAACCTTGGAGACCGGATCGCGAACTGTAAGCAGGCTATCGGGGCCCTCGCTCGCCTTCCGGGGACCACGGGGCTCGTTGTCTCATCGTTGTACGAAGCGGCGCCAGTACCCCCGGCCACGAGCGGCTGGTTTGTCAACGGCGTGGCCTCGGTCGAAACGACGTTGCCACCGGAGGCGTTGCTTCACGAGCTACAACGGATCGAGCAGGGGATGGGTCGCCCAGCGGCCAGGGCGCCCGGTGAAGACCGGGGCATCGACCTCGACCTGCTGCTGGTCGGTGCTCACGTGCTAGAGAGACACGATCTCGTCCTGCCTCACCCACGCCTGCATCAGCGCCGATTCGTCCTGGTGCCGCTCTGCGAACTCGATGCCGATCTCTGCCATCCGGTCCTGGGTGTGACGATGGGTGAACTGCTGGAGCGACTCGACGACCCCTCACCGGTCCAACTGCTGAAGCAGGCAGGAATCCTCTCACCAGCCCAGTAGGCAGGGTACAGGACGTGGCCATGCCCAATCCTCGCTACATTGTGGTCGAAGGCCCGATCGGTGTCGGCAAGACCAGTCTGGCGGAGCTGCTGGCCGATCGGCTTCAGGCAAGGAAGTTGCTGGAGGGTCCGGAGGAGAACCCTTTTCTTTCTCACTTCTATACGGATATGCGTCGCTACGCCTTTCAGACGCAGCTCTATTTCCTCCTGAACCGCTTCCGACAGCAACAGGAGCTTGTCCAGTTCGACCTCTTCAAGCAGTCCCTCGTGAGCGATTATCTGTTTGCAAAAGATAAGATCTTCGCGTATCTTACCCTTGACGATAATGAGTTGGCCCTCTACGAGCGACTGCATCCGCTCCTGGAGATGAGGGTCCAGAAACCGGATCTCGTCCTCTATCTACAGGCCAGTACCGATGTCCTGATGCGGCGGATCGGGTCCAGGGCGCGGGAGTACGAGCGGGAGCTCGATCGGACCTATCTGGAGGATGTGAACGCGGCCTACAATCACTATTTCTTCCACTACTCGGCAACGCCGCTGCTGGTCGTCAACACCAGCGAGATAGACTTCGTCAAGCACAAGGAGGATTTCGAAGACCTGGTCAAACAGGTAGAGGCGGTACGGGTAGGCACTCATTACTATGTGCCGCTTGGATCCCGAAAGTAGGGACCGAGACGGGAAGCCGTTCTAGCGATAGTAGCGACGTATCTCCTCCCGGCTCGAGACGCCGTGTGCGCTTGAAGCCGGTCACGGGGAACGCGACGCCATCGCGGTAAGACCAAGGCCTTCCGGATCGGTCCGGAAGGCCTTTGCGTTTGTGGGTTGGTCACCGAACCATGTCCGGTCGAACGGAGAAAGGAGGGATCGATCATGGCCGATCAACGGGTCAGGACGGTCACCTTGCAGCAAATGAAGCGCGAAGGGCGGAAGATCACCGTGTTGACCGCGTACGATTACCCTATGGCCCTCCTGCTCGATCGTGCCGGGATCGATCTGATCCTGGTCGGCGACTCCGGCGGGATGGCGGCCCTGGGGTACGAGACGACGATCCCGGTCACGATGGACGAGATGCTGATGATGACCAAGGCCGTGACCCGCGCGGTCACGCGGGCCCTGGTCGTGGCCGATATGCCGTTTATGTCGTACGAGGCGGAACCGGCCGAGGCGGTCAGGAATGCCGGACGCTTCGTGAAGGAGGGCCTGGCGCACGGGGTCAAGGTCGAGCGCGGCCTGCCGTCGCTGCCTGCCGTGAGGGCGATCGTGGAGGCGGGGATCCCGGTCATGGGCCACGTGGGACTGACGCCTCAAACGGTCGTGCTGCGGGAGGGGTTCAAGGTTCAGGGGAAGGGGCTGGACGCGGCGCGGCGCATCCTTGACGATGCCTTGGCCCTGGAGAAGGTCGGTGTCTTCGCCGTCGTGCTCGAGGCGATCCCCAGCTCCCTCGCTCGGATCATCAGCGAGCGCTTGACCGTCCCCACTATCGGGATCGGGGCTGGTCCCGATTGCGACGGCCAGGTCCTGGTCACGCACGATCTTCTGGGACTGTTCGAGCGCTTTGCGCCGAGGTTCACGAAACGGTATGCCGATCTCGCGAAGGTGATCGGCGATGCGGTGAGTCGATACCGTGACGAGGTCATCGAGGGCCGGTTTCCCGACGCCGCCCACTCCTTCTCCATCGATCGGGAGACGGAGAGAGCGCTGCTCCAGGAGTGAGAAAGAAGTGCGAAGTGCGAGGTGCGGGGTGCGGGGAGGGTAACGGGGAAAACCCATGCAGACCCTTGTTGAACCGTCGGCGGTCCAGCGTCTGTGTCAAACCATTCGAGGTGAGAGCAGGACCATCGGGTTCGTGCCAACGATGGGCTTTCTTCACGAGGGGCACCTCTC
>Ga0184639_10001256_pt1 | contig 10848 bp, 10 predicted proteins | sample PLM31_170_b2_FD_133155 | JGI IMG/M metagenome (GOLD analysis project Ga0184639, IMG submission 133155) | Groundwater sediment microbial communities from an aquifer in East River, Colorado, USA - PLM3-1_170_b2 | ecosystem: Environmental > Terrestrial > Soil > Riparian zone | place: USA: East... | reverse complement strand
CCGGTGGACGAGCTGCGCGCGTTCGCCGACGTCTTCGACGCGATCAAGAAGGGCTACGTCGAGCCGGTCGAGGACAAGAAGCTGATCACCGAGGCCATCAACGGGATGCTCACCGGCCTCGACCCGCATTCGGCCTACCTCGACCAGGAGGCGTTCAAGGAGCTGCAGGTCGGGACGCAGGGCGAGTTCGGCGGCCTCGGGATCGAGGTCGGCATGGAGGACGGCTTCGTCAAGGTCGTCTCGCCGATCGAGGACACGCCGGCGTTCCGCGCGGGCCTCAAGCCGGGCGACCTGATCATCAAGCTCGACGACACCCCGGTGAAGGGCATGAACCTGAACGACGCGGTCAAGCGGATGCGCGGCAAGCCGAAGACCTCCATCCGCCTCACCATCGTCCGCAAGGGCGAGGCGCGGCCGTTCGAGGTCACGGTCATGCGCGACATCATCCGCGTGCAGAGCGTGAAGTCGAAGATGATCGAGCCCGGGTACGGGTACGTCCGGGTGTCGCAGTTCCAGGAGCACACCGGCGAGAACATGGTCAAGCATCTCACCGCGCTGTACAAGGACGGCCCGCTGAAGGGGCTCGTGCTCGATCTGCGCAACGACCCCGGCGGGCTGCTGAACGGCGCGGTCGGGATCTCCGCCGCGTTCCTGCCGCCGAAGGTCACCGTGGTGACGACCGACGGTCGCACCGAGGACGCGAAGCGCAAGTACACGGCGAGCCCCGAGGACTACCTGCGCGGCACGCGCGAGGACTACCTGCGGAGCCTGCCGGCGCTGGTGAAGACCGTGCCGATGGTCGTGCTCGTCAACGGCGGCTCGGCGTCGGCCTCCGAGATCGTCGCCGGCGCGCTGCAGGACTACAAGCGCGCCACGGTCATCGGCACTCAGACCTTCGGCAAGGGCTCGGTGCAGACGATCATGCCGCTCGGCAACAACACGGCGATCAAGCTGACCACCGCGCGCTACTACACGCCGCACGGCCGCTCGATCCAGGCGAAGGGCATCACGCCGGACCTGGTTGTCGAGGAGCCGGGCGCGGCGGCGGCCCGCCTGCGCGAGGCCGATCTCCTCAAGCACCTCGAGAACGACCGGGAGAAGACCGAGGCGCAGAAGGCGCAGGAGAAGCGGGACGCGAAACCGCAGCCGAGCCCGAGCGATCCGCGGAACGACAAGCCGATCGAGCTCGGCGGCCCGGACGACTTCCAGCTCCAGCAGGCCATGAACCACCTGAAGGGCCTGCCGGTGCTCGCGAAGGCCGACAAGCCGGACGAGCCGGCTCCCGCCGAGAAGAAGAACTGAGGACGCGGCGCTCCTGCAAGAGGGCCGGCGCCGCCGGCCCTCTTGCTTTCTAGAGGTCGATGTGAACGACCAACAGCTGCTGCGGTATTCGCGGCACATCCTGCTGCCGGAGATCGGCGTCGAAGGCCAGGAGAAGCTCCTCGCTGCCCATGCGCTCGTGATCGGCGCCGGCGGCCTGGGGTCGCCGGCGGCGCTCTATCTCGCCTCCGCCGGGGTCGGCACGATCACCCTCGCCGACGGCGATGCGGTCGATCTCACCAACCTCCAGCGCCAGATCCTGCACACCACCGCGGCAGTCGGGCGGCCGAAGGCGGCGTCGGGCCGCGACACCCTCGCGAAGCTCAACCCGGAAGCGCGGGTCGTCGCGCTCGAGGAGCGGCTCGATCCGGGGCGTCTCGGCGAGCTCGTCGCGCGGGCCGACGTCGTCCTCGACTGTTCGGACAACTTCGCCACGCGGCACGCGGCGAATCGCGCCTGCGTGAAGCACCGGCGGGCGCTCGTCTCGGGCGCGGCCCTGCGCTTCGACGGCCAGATCAGCGTCTTCGACCTGCGCCGCGACGACAGCCCCTGCTACGGCTGCCTCTTCCCCGAGGACGCCCCGGTCGAGGAGGAGCGCTGCGCCGTCATGGGCGTGTTCGCCCCGTTGACCGGCATCATCGGAGCGACGCAGGCAGCCGAGGCGCTCAAGCTCCTCACCGGCACGGGCGAGCCGCTCTGCGGGCGGCTGCTGCTCCTCGACGCGCTCAGGATGGAGTGGCGCTCGATCCGCCTGAAGAAGGATCCGGGGTGCAAGGTGTGCGGCGACTGATGATCACCCAAGCAGCGGCCACTGCCGCTCGAACCCCTCGCCGGGCTTGCGCTTGAAGCCGCTCTTGGCGAACTGGTGCCAGCGGCCGATCGTGTAGCACAGCAGCGCATTGGCGTGCGCACCGGTGTCTTCGGCGGATGCGCCCTTTCCATCCGCTTCCTTCGTCGCCGCGACCCGCAGGCACTGCTTCAACGTCGCCTCGAGCTTGTCGTGGAGCTGGTTGATGCGCGCCTGCAGCCGCGGATCCTCGTTCACCAGCGCGTCGCCGATCAGCACGCGGGTCATCCCGGGGTTCTTCTCGGCGAAGCCGAGCAGCATCGCGAGGATCGCGTGCAGCTGCTTGACCCCGTCCGCCTCCTCGGCGGTGATCTTGTTGACGAGCCCGAACAGGCTCGATTCGATGAACTCGATCAGGCCCTCGAACATCTGCGCCTTGCTGGCGAAGTGGCGATAGAGCGCCGCCTCCGAGACGTCGAGCTTCGCGGCGAGCGCCGCGGTCGTGATCCGCTCCCCCTTGGGATCCTGCAGCATCTCCGCCAGCGTCTGCAGGATCTGGAGCTTCCGCTCCCCCGTTCTGGTCGCCATGACGCCCCCCATGACCCGCGTCTCCCGCGCGGCGGAAGCAGGATTCTACTCTCGGGTGAGCGCTTGCCTACTCCGGAATGCCCAACCGCGCTGCGAGCCGCGGGAGCTCTCGCACGGAGCCGATCCTGGCATCGACGTAGCGCGGGGCGCGCGGTTGCCGGCTGACCCAGACCGTGGCGAGCCCGAGCCGGCGCGCCGCGCGGAGGTTGGCGAGGGCGTCGTCCACCATGACCGCCCGCGCCGGCACCACGCGCTCGGCGGCGAGCAGCGAGCGGAACCCCGCCGGATCGGGCTTCGGCCGAAACCGCGTGTGCTCGATGGTGTAGACCGCGTCGAAGAGCGTGGCCATGCCGAGGATCTCCAGCACCGCATGCGCGTAGTGAGCAGGCGCGTTGGAGAAAACGAGCTTCCGGCCGCGAAGCCGGCGCAGCGCGTGGAGCGCGCCGCGCTCGGCGACCACCATGCGGCGGAGGGCCGGGAACTGGTGCGTGTGCCACAGGAAGTGATGCGGATCGGTGTCGTGATGGCGCATGAGCCCGAGCAGCGTCGCGCCGTAGCTGCGCCAATATTTCACGCGCAGCGCCGTGGCGGCGGCCTCGTCGAGCGCGAGCTCTTCCTGCACGTACGCCGTCATGCTGCGGTTGATGTGCGGCATGATGTGCGGCGCGGTGTCGTGCAGCGTATCGTCCAGGTCGAAGATCCAGGTGATCCGGCTCATCCGCTCGCGCCCGCCCGTCCGCTAAGCTAGGAACGTGCGATTGTCCGCTTACTTCAGGATCGCGGAACTCGTCGGGTCCGACACCGCCCGGCGCCTCGGGATTCCGAACCGCCCGCCGATCCGCGTTCTCGGCAACCTCCTCCGCCTGGCGCGGGGCCTCGATCGGATTCGACGGCTCCTCGGGCACCGGCTCGAGATCTCGAGCGGGTATCGGAGCCCGACGCTGAATCGCGAGGTCGGAGGCAGTCCTAGATCACGCCACCAAGCGGGATTCGCGGTGGACTTCGTCTGCAAGCCCTACGGGACGCCGTACCGGATCTGCGCGCGGCTCGTGCGCGCGAGGGTCCCGTTCGACCAGCTGATCTACGAGTACGGGGATGACGCGGACGGTGGCTGGGTCCACGTCGGCTTCGGCAACCGTGCGCGGCGCCGGACGCTCACGATTCGCTCGGGGAGCCGGGGATACCGGCCCGGCATCCGGCCCTGCTTGCGACGCTAGCGGCCGGGGGGCGCAGCCGGGGGTCACCGGTTGCGGATCAGCGTGCCGACGCCTTCGTCGGTGAGGATCTCGAGCAGCAGTGCGTGCTCGACCCGGCCGTCGATGATGTGGACGCTCTTCACCCCGCCGCGCGCGGCGTCGAGCGCCGAGGCGATCTTCGGCAGCATGCCGCCCGCCAGCGTGCCCTCGGCGACGAGCTCGTCGATCCGCTTCGGCGTGAGCCCGGTGAGGAGCTTGCCGCTCTTGTCCAGCACGCCGGGCGTGTTGGTGAGCAGCACGAGCTTCTCCGCCTTCAGCACTTCCGCGAGCTTCCCGGCGACCAGATCGGCATTGATGTTGTAGGACTCCCCGTTCTTCCCGACGCCGATCGGCGCGACCACCGGGATGAAGCCGCCGTCCTCGAGCGACGAGATCACGTCCGGGTCGATGGCGTCGATCTCGCCGACCTGCCCGATGTCGAGCTTCTCGTCGGGGTTCGCGTCGCTCCCGACCAGCAGCTTCTTCGCGCGGATGAAGCCGCCGTCCTTGCCGGTCAACCCCACCGCCCTGCCGCCCGCCTGGCTGATCAGCGTGACGATCTCCTTGTTCACCGTCCCGCCGAGGACCATCTCGACCACGTCCATCGTCTCGGCGTCGGTGACGCGCATGCCCTGCACGAACTCGCCCTTCTTGCCGAGCCGGCCGAGCACGCTCTCGATCTGCGGGCCGCCCCCGTGCACGACGACCGGGTTCATGCCGACGAGCTTCAGCAGCACGACGTCGTGCGCGAAGCTTTTCTGGAGCGCGACCTCGGTCATGGCGTTGCCGCCGTACTTCACGACGATCGTCTTGCCGTGGAAGCGGCGGATGTACGGCAGCGCCTCGGCGAGGATCTGCGCCTTCAGCGCGGCAGTGGTGGGTGTGACCGGCATGTCGTCGCGGTGTCGAAGGACGTGCGATTCTACCGTGCCGGGCCGGCGTCTCCGGCGCGCTTCGGCAGGCAGGCAGGAAAAAGAAAGGGCGACCCGGCGTGCTGAGGGCGCCGGGGCCGATGGCGACGCCAGCCCGCCGGGCAGTCGATGCGCTTAAACTCGACAAGCATCGCCCACAGGTACCAAAATTCGCGATGCCCGATCGGCGCAACAGCACCGACCTCCGCCCACTGTCCGGCGACGCTTGCGCGCGCTGCGGTGCCACCTTCGAGTGCGGGATGAAGGCGGGCGTCGAGCGCTGCTGGTGCGCCGATCTCCCGCCGATCGCGCCGGATAGCGCGCTCGCCGGGTGCCTGTGTCCGCGCTGCCTGAAGGAGCTCGGGGCGCAGCGGGGCGCCGCGCGCTAAGCGCTGCTCAGTGCTTCATTTGCCCGCCGCCGCTCGCGGTGAGGTCACGCACCTCCGCTTTCACCTCGACCTCCTGCGGCTTGCCGTCCTTGCCCTGGAACTTGAGCTTGATCGGCACGGACTCGCCTTTCCTGAGCGGCGCTTTCAGGTTCATCAGCATGATGTGATAGCCGCCGGGCTTGAGGTCGACCGCCTGCCCCGCGGGAAGCTCGAGCTTCGGGACCGCGCGCATCCGCATGACGTTTCCTTCCATGCGCATCTCGTGGATCTCGACGACGCCTGCCACGGGGCTCTCCGCGCCCACCAGCGCCGCGCCGTCGGCGCTCCTGAGCTGCATGAACGCTCCGGTAGCTCTCTGCCCTTCCACAGTGCCGCGCGCCCATGCGCCGGAGACGCTCACTTGCGCCTGGGCCGAGGCGGCGAGGCCGATGCCGAGCGCGACAAGCCATGCCTTCTTCATCACCGTTCCTTACAGCACGTAGCGCGCGAGGTCCTCGCTCGCCGCGAGTTCCTTGAGGCGCGCATCGACGTAGGCCGCGTCGATCACCACCGTCTGGCCGCTGCGCCGGCCGGCCTCGAACGACACGTCCTCGAGCAGCTTCTCCATGACCGTGTACAGGCGGCGGGCGCCGATGTTCTCGGTCCGCTCGTTCACCGAGTAGGCGATCTCGGCGATGCGCTTCACGGCGTCCGGTCGGAACTCGAGCTTCACGTCCTCGGTCGCGAGCAGCGACTCGTACTGCGTCACCAGGCAGGCGTCGGTCGAGGTGAGGATGCGCTCGAAGTCCGCAGCGGTGAGCGAGTCGAGCTCGACCCGGATGGGAAAGCGCCCCTGCAGCTCGGGGATCAGGTCGGACGGCTTCGACAGGTGGAACGCACCGCTCGCGATGAACAGGACGTGGTCGGTGCGGACCATGCCGTAGCGCGTCGAGATCGTGGTGCCCTCGACGAGCGGCAGCAGGTCGCGCTGGACGCCCTGGCGGGAGACGTCCGCGCCGTGCATCTCCGAGCGGCTCGCGATCTTGTCGAGCTCGTCGAGGAAGACGATGCCGTTCTGCTCGACGTTCGCGAGCGCCCGGGTCTTCAGCTCCTCGTCGTTGACGAGCCGCGCCGCCTCCTCGTCGGTGATGAGCCGCATCGCCTCGCGCACCTTGAGCTTGCGCAGCTTCTTCCGGGCGCCGCCGAGGTTCTGGAACATGCCCTGGATCTGCTGCGTGAGCTCCTCCATGCCGGGCGGCGCGAGGATCTCCATCTGCGCCTGCGGGGCGGCGAGCTCGATCTCGAGCTCCTTGTCGTCGAGCTCGGCCTCGCGCAGCCGCTTGCGGAACCGCTGGCGGGTCGCGGAATCCTCGGTGCCTTCAGCGCGCTCGGCGAACCCGATCGAACGCGCCGGGGGCAGCAGCGCATCGAGGATCCGCTCCTCGGCCGCGTCCTCGGCGCGCGCGCGCACCTGCCGCATCGCGGCCTCGCGCGTCTGCTTGACGGCGATCTCGACGAGATCGCGGACGATGGTGTCGACGTCGCGGCCGACGTAACCGACCTCGGTGAACTTGGTCGCCTCGATCTTGATGAACGGCGCGTCGGCGAGGCGCGCGAGCCGGCGCGCGATCTCGGTCTTGCCGACGCCGGTCGGCCCGATCATCAGGATGTTCTTAGGCGTGATCTCCTGCCGCAGCGGCTCGGCCACCTGCTGCCGCCGCCAGCGGTTGCGGAGCGCGATCGCGACGGCGCGTTTCGCCCGATCCTGGCCGACGATGTGCTTGTCCAGCTCGTGGACGATCTCTTGCGGAGTCATTGACGACATGGGCTCACGACCTGACCGCGGCTGAACGCGGATCCACCCGGATCCGTACCCTGCCCTCGATTCCCGCGTTCAGTTGCGGTCTCGTCCTCACTCCAGGATCTCGACCATGATGTTGTGATTGGTGTAAATGCAGAGGTCGGCGGCGATCGCGAGGCTCTTGCGGACGATCGCCTCGGCGTCGAGCTCGGTGTTGTCGAGCAGCGCCCGCGCCGCCGCCTGCGCATAGGGGCCGCCCGAGCCGATCGCGATCAGGCCGTGCTCGGGCTCGAGCACGTCGCCGGCCCCGGTGATGATGAGCGAGGCCGTCCGGTCGGCGACCGCGAGCATCGCCTCGAGCCGCCGGAGGATGCGGTCGGTGCGCCAGTCCTTCGCGAGCTCGACGGCCGAGCGCATGAGGTTGCCCTGGTGCTTGTCCAGCTTCGCCTCGAAGCGCTCGAACAGGGTGAACGCATCGGCGGTGCCGCCGGCAAAGCCGGCCACGATCCGGTCCTGATACAACCGCCGGACCTTGCGCGCGCCAGCCTTGATGACGATGTTTCCGAGCGTGACCTGGCCGTCGCCGCCGAGCGCGACCTTGCCCGCGCGGCGGGCGGAGACGATGGTGGTGCCGTGAAACTGTTCCATGGGGGTCGGACGGCGGGACAGCCACCATCATATCGGGGCTGCACCCCCTTGTTAAAGGGGGCCGCGAAGCAGCGCGGAGCGGGGGGGTCCCGGCACCGCGCAGAATCCCCCGTCGCTGACGCGGCGTCCCATCTCCCGAAGGGGCAACTACTTCCGCGGAATGATGCGCGCGATCTTGGTGATGCCCATCACCGCAAAGAGGGCGATGATCATCTCGCCGGCCCCGCGGATCACCAGCTGCTTGCCTTCGGCTTGGCTCTTCTCGAGGACGTTGAGCAGCCGCCCGGCGTTGACGAAATCGATGCGCTTGGCGGCCGCGAGCTCGAGCGTCACGGGGTTGGCGCCGCCCGCATACGCGGTGATGTCGGTGAACAGCTGGTCGCTCTGGCCGGCCACCTCGCCCACGAGGTGGAACGCGTCGTCGCCCGTCTCGAGCGCGATGGGCTGCGAGACTTCGAGCGGCTTCGGCCGCGACGGCGGCGCCTCCCACGACGGCGGCGACACCTCGTAGGTCACGGCGTAGTCGACCGCCGCTTCCTCGAACTCGTTCTGCATCCCGAGCACCTGGTACAGATCGTGGAGCAGCATCCACACCGCGGCGTCCACCGACTTGTCGCCCGCCTTCGCGCCCTCGCGCAGGAGCTGCAGGATCCGAGCCTCGCCGGTCAGGTAGATGTCCTTCTTCCCGGCCTTGAACGCGCGCAGCGTGTCGCGCAGCAGCGTGCACCCGGCCGGCTCGATCGACTGCAGCTTGGCGAAGTCGAGCCGCAGCTTGGGCTGTCGCTCGGCGGACTTCTTCAGCTGGTCGAGCGCGGCCGCGCTCTGGGCGCCGAGCACGCCGGTCAACGCGACGTGCGCGAGGCCGCCGGTGCGCAGCGAAGGATTCCCGCGCGCGGCGGCCGTCGGGGCGTCGACCCACGGCGGCGGTGAGCGCTCGAACTTCACGACGAAGTCGAGCGCCTTCTCCTCGAACTCCTGCTTGCGGCCGAGCTGCTGCAGCAGGTCGAACAGCATCAGCCACATCTGCAGCTTCCACGCGCCGAGATCCTCTTGCTCGATCGCCCTGTTCGCGCGCGTGTGCGCCTCCTCGATCTGGCCGTTCGCGAACAGGATGGCCGCCTCCTCGATGGCGGCCGGGATGTCGTGCCCGGAGCCCTCCTCGACCTCGATGCAGAGGATCGAATCGACGGGCCCCTTCGGCTTCTTCTTGGCCGCGGCAGGCTTCGGCGGAGGCGGTGCCGGGGCGCGCGCTGCCGGCGCCTGCTGCCCGGTGGTCTGCGCGGCGAGCGCATCGAAGTCGAGGCCCATCGCGTCGGCGCCCGGCACGGACTTCGCCGCCGGGAGTGCGATCGAGGGTGGCGCGGACGGCGGAGCGATCGAGGGCGGGGCGACCGAGAAGGGCGCCAGGGACGGCGGTGCGGACGGTGGCGGCGCCTGCGACGCCGGTGGCGGGACGTAGCTCGTGAAGTCGAGCGACTCCCCCTCGTCCCCCGATGGGGACGACGCGGGCGCCGGCCCGTGCCGAGCCGGGGACGCCGGCTTGCGCGCCTCGGCCTTCGGCGGGGCGGGCTTGTCCGGCTTCTTCTCCGGCTTCTTGCCGAAAATCGAGAAAACCAAGGCGAATCAGCGCTGTGAGATAACAACGGCCCTAGCGGGCCGCTCACCCTTCTACCACAGGGCGCAAGGCGCGGCAAACCCCGAGGAGCAAATGCGGGGCGTTTGCCGCAAGAAGCGTGCGCGCGCCGTCAGGCGCCAGGCGCGAGCCGGAAGACGATGGGTACTAATCCTCACGCGTTCACTCGGGTGCACCGCTCGGCGAGCGCCGCGACGACGCCCCCGATGGCCATCGCCCAGACGACCGTCGGACCGGAAGGGGCGTCAAAGAGGGCCGACGCGACGAGCCCGAGCGCATAGCCCGCGGCTGCGACCGCGTACGCCTTGGGCATCCGGCCGACCGCGGCGTAGCGCGTGGCGAGCGCCGGGACGATCAGCGTCGCGAACACGAGGAAGATGCCGACGAGCTGCACCGAGATCGTCACGGCACACGCAAAGAGCACGTAGAAGACCCCGCTGCCCCGCCGCGCGCCGCCCGCGAACCACGCGACGAGGAGCGCGGCGCTCGCCGCCGCGGGCACGGCGAGCGAGCCGAAGCTCACCCAGAGGATCTGCCCCGAGAGCAGATCCCGCAGGCTCTCGCCGCCGTGCGGGTGGTGGGCGAGCACGAGGATCGCCGCGGTCGCTGCCAGCACGAATGCGACGCCGATCAGCGCCTCCTGGAGCTCCGGCCAGCGCTTCTCGGTCCAGTTCAGGACGCCCGCGCCGCAGAGCGCGGCCGCAAAAGCGGCGAGCTGCACCGCCGCGCCGCGCGCCTCGAAGCCCGCGTAGTCGGCGACGACCACGCCGAGCGCAGCGATCTGCGCGACCGCGAGGTCGATGAACACGATCCCCCGCGCGAGCACCTGCATCCCGAGCGGTACGTGCGTCGCCAAGACGATGAGGCCCGCGGCGAGTGCGGGCAGGAGAATCCCCGCATCGAGCGCGCCGAGATTCATTTGAGCGTCCCGAGCAGGCGCGCGATCGTGTCGGTGAACAGGCCGTAGAGGTCGCCCGCTTCGCTGGTGCCGCCGACCGTGAACGGGACGACAACCACCGGTGCCCGTGCGCGCTCCGCGAGCCACTCGGCGGCCCGCCGGTCCTGGAAGGGCGTGATCACGATGAACCGGGGCGGGTCCTTCCGGATGCGCTCGAGCAGCGCGGCGAGATCGCCTGCTGCAGGCGGGATGCCGGGCTTCGGCTCGAGCGTCCCGTTGTTGACGATGCCGAGCCAGGCGTACAGGTAGGTCATGTCGAGGTGGTAGGAGACCGCCCTCGCCCCGCGCAAGGGCACCGCCTCGCGCTGCCAGCTTGCAATCGCTTCTCGCCAGCGCGCCTGGAACGCCTCGCCACGCGCCCGATAGCTGTCTGCGTTCGGCGAATCGACCGCCGCGAGCCGCTCGACCAGCACGGCCGCAACGCGCGCGATGTTGCGGGGGTCGTACCAGATGTGCGGGTTGCCCGCCGGGTGCACGTCGCCGAGCGAGCGGTCGAGCACCTTCGGCACCTCGAGGAGCGGCACGTGGTCCGCCGCAAGGAGGTGGCCGGGCGCCCCCGGCTGGATACGCGGGTTGCCCGCCTGGCGCAGCACGACCGG
>Ga0184639_10001255_pt1 | contig 10849 bp, 10 predicted proteins | sample PLM31_170_b2_FD_133155 | JGI IMG/M metagenome (GOLD analysis project Ga0184639, IMG submission 133155) | Groundwater sediment microbial communities from an aquifer in East River, Colorado, USA - PLM3-1_170_b2 | ecosystem: Environmental > Terrestrial > Soil > Riparian zone | place: USA: East... | reverse complement strand
TCGCCTTTCCCGGCTTCCTGCTCGCCATCGCCGTGGTCAGCGCGCTCGGCCCGGGCATCGTGAACGTCGTGGTCGCCGTCGGCATCAATACCATCCCGGGCTTCGCGCGGATCACCCACAGCGCCGCGCACGCGATGAAGGAGACGGAGTACGTGGCGGCGGCGCGGGCGCTCGGCAACAGCGGGCCGCGCATCCTGTGGCGGCACATCTTGCCCAACTGCCTGGCGCCCATCGTCGTGCAGTTCACGCTCCGCATGGGCACCGTCGTCGTGATCGGCTCCGGGCTCAGCTTCCTCGGCCTTGGCGCGCAGCCGCCCTCGCCCGAGTGGGGCGCGATGCTCAGCACCGCCCGCGAGTATCTGCGGACAGCGCCGCACCTCTCGCTGGTGCCCGGGCTCGCCATCCTGCTGCTGGTCCTCGCCTGGAACCTCCTGGGCGACGGCCTCACCGAAGCCCTGAACCCGAAGCTCAGCCGCTCCTGAGGTCACCGCCATGATGGTCTCGAAGGAATTCGTGTTCGACGTCGCCGAGCTTCGGCCCGGCGCAGCGCTCCCGCTGCACCGTCACGACCAGGCGAAGATCGACTACGTCCTCTCGGGCATCGCCGACGTGCGGGTCGGGCCGCGCTGCGTGCGGCTCGAGGCGGGCTCGTGTGTCTACTATCCCCCGGGCGTGCCGCACGCCGTCGCCGTACAGGGCTCGGGGGTGCTGCGCTACGTGTCCACGTACGCCTGCGAGCGGCTCGGGTCCGCGATCGACGCCCAGCCGGCGGACGCCGCGGAGACCGATCGCGCACCGCTGCCGGACGACACGTGGGTGCACTGGAAGGACGCCGAGCCCTGGGCGCCGATCGAGCCCGTCAAGGGATTGCGCGTGCGCTTCCGGCGCGTGATGAGCCGCGAGCGGCCCGTCGAGCTGATCGCCGGCGGCGCCCAGATCGATCCCAGCACCCACTACACGCGCCACTTCCACGACCGAGCGGAGCTCTACCACATCGTCGCCGGCGACGGCCTTGTCTTCGTCGGCGACGCCACCGTCGAGGTCCACCCGGGCTGGTCGCTCTACATCCCCGCGCGCATGGTGCACGGGGCGGACGGCCTCGGTCGCGAGCCGCTGACGATCTTCTACGTCTACGGATGCGAGCGGGCCGGCCACGCGATCAACTGGACTGCCGTCGAGGAGATCTACACCGACCTTCCACAGAAAGGACTGTCCCGATGACCCTCGATCAGCTCATCGAGCGAGTGAAGCGTGACGAGTCGGAGATCGTGGCCGTGTGCCGGGACCTTGTGCGGGTCCCGAGCGAGAACCCCCCGGGAGACACGACGAAGGTGTTCGCGTACGCCCAGGAGCTGCTCCACCGGTGGAACTTCCCGTTCCAGCTCCTCGAGCCGGCGCCGGAGCGCCAGAACCTGATCGCGACGTGGGACAGCGGCCGGCCCGGCAAGCACCTCGTCTTCAACGGTCACCTCGACGTCTTCCCCGCGGGGCCGCGCGCGCTCTGGCATCACGACCCGTACGCCGGGGACATCGAGAAGGGACGTCTGTACGGTCGCGGCACGACGGACATGAAGGGCGGCGTGACCGCGTCGCTCTTCGCCTTCCGCTATCTCCGGGAGCTCGAGGGCGGCCTCGCCGGCCGCGCGACCCTGACCCTGGTGTGCGACGAGGAGAACTTCGCCGAGCATGGCGCGCGGCATCTGGTCGCCCACCATCCCGAAGTTCTCGGCGACGCGCTGATCAACGGCGAGCCGTCGAGCCCGGCCATCATGCGGATCGGCGACAAGGGCCTCGTCTGGGCGGAGGCGACGTTCCGCACCAAGGGCGGCCACGCCGCCTACGCGCACGTGAGCGAGAACGCGATCCACCGGGCGATGCGCTTCCTCCAGGAGGCCAAGGCCATCGAGAAGTGGAAATCGCCGCTGCCCGCGGCGCTCGCCAAGCACCTCACGAAGACCGAGCGCTTCATGGATCGCGCCATCGGCAAAGGCGCGACGGCCATCGCTCGGCGCTACGTCGTGAGCCTCGGCATGATCAGCGGCGGCATCAAGGTCAACATGATCGCGCCCGAGTGCCGCGTCGAGATCGACACGCGCATCCCGATTGGTGGCAAGGTCAAGCCCGTGCTCGCCGCGCTCCGCAAGGCGGCGAAGGCGGCTGGCGGGGAGCTCACCGTGGTCAACTCGACGGAGCCGAGTGTCAGCAGCTGGGACCACCCGCTCTTCCAGATCGGCAAGCGCGTCCTCGAGCGCGTCGCCGGGCAGAAGACCGTCTTCGGCGTAGGCCTCGGCTGCAACGACGCCCGCCTCTGGCGCTACGCCGGCGTCCCCGGCCTCATCTACGGCCCCACGCCGCACGGCATGGGCGCCGGCGACGAATACATCGAGATCGCCGACCTGCTCCGAGCAACCATGGTCCACACGGGCACCGCGCTGGAGTTCCTCGCGCGGCCGGCCTGATCGGAAGCGCTAGGCGGCCCGTCCCGGTGCCGAATGCGGAGGTCTTCGCTGTCGCGTCGGCGATGAATGTCGCCGTCGCGTCCGATCGGGACACCATCGGGACGTGGCTGGCGGGGACGTTGCCGATCGTCGACTTGAGGCGCCGGGCGAAGCGGCGCTGGGCCACGGGCAAAATCATCAGGTCATGGTCGGCGATCAGATAGAACGTCGGCTGCGCTTCCACGCCGCCGTTTCGACCCTGCCCTGCGCCAAGCACCGCTCCAAACGCTGCTGGTTGCCTGACGGGGCGGTCAGGCGCAGACGTCGGCGATCATGGCCCCGAACACGCGCGTGCAAGTCATGATCTGCTCGACGGACGTCCAGCGGTCGTCGCAGCCCTCGTCGAACCCGCCCGCGGGGCCGTAGAGGCAGCAGGGGATGCCGGCCGCGTAGAGGTGCGCGGTGTCGTTACCGGCGTAGCTAAAGGGCGCGACGGCGCCGATCGTCGGTTCGGCGCCCATGATGGCGACGACGTTGGCGCGCAGCGTCTGAACGAGCGGGTGACTACGGGGGACGGAGACGGGGACCATGACCTCGCGGAAGCCGCGGCGCTCCGGCTTCATCGGGAACTCGATCTCGTAGACGAAGTCCTTGTCGGCGCCGGCCAGCCGGTCGAGCGCGCCGCGGATGTCGGCGAGGATCGAGTCGGGCGTCACGCCCTGCGGGAACCGGACGTCGACGTAGATCGAGCAGAAGTCGGGAACGATGTTCGGCCCTCGCAGCTCGCACTCGCGGCCGCGGCCACCGAGGATGCTGCCCACGTTCAGTCGCGGCAGTCCGGGGAGGTCGGGATCCGTCTCGCCGCGCAGCTTCACGCGTTCCAGCGCCTGGACCGCGTTCGCCATCTTGCCGATTGCGTTGATCCCCTGCTCCATGCGCGAGATGTGCGCGCTGCGCCCGATGACGTGCACGGCCAGCTCCATCACGCCAGTGTGCTTGGTGATGATGTTGTGGATGCTGTAGGGCTCCGGCACGATCGCCCAGTCTGCGCGCACGCCGCGCTTGAGCAGGTGGACGGTGCCCACGCCGCCCTGCAGCTCGCCGTCCACGCACGCGACGACGATGTCGCCGCGGAGCGGCACGCCCGCGCGTCGGGCGGCGACCGCCGCCATGATCATCGCGGTGTCCCCGCCCTTCATGTTGTAGATCCCGGCGCCGTAGAAGCGGTCGCCCTCGATCGTCGGCGTCCACGGGTCGCGCCGCCAGCCGCCCGGGATCGGATCGATGTCGATGTGCCCGTTGAACATCAGGCTCCGCCCGCCGCCCGCACCGCGCAACCGCGCGACCGTCTGGAAGCGCCCGGGATCGACCTCCTGCAGCTCCGACTCGAAGCCCTGGCGCCGGAAGAACGCGTGCAGGAACTCCGCGACCGACGTCTCGTCCGTCGTGTAGCTCGGGATCTTCACGAGGTCCTTGGCGAGCTCGATGACCTCGTCCGGATGGATTTGCGCCGCGATGCGCTCCTTCATCGTCGTCGCCATGGTGTCGTCTCTCCTAGTTATCGTGCGGCGCGTCGCCCCATCTCGGCCACCGTGGGCCGCCGATTCCGATTTGGAACTCTAGCCGCGCAGAAACTCCAAGGCGCTCAGCGCGTGAACGCGGATGACGTCGAGATAGTCGCGGACCGTGACGTGCTCGTTCGTCCCGCCCATGAAGTACGGCGTGGGGCCGAACACGGCGACGGGCATGCCGGCGCGGCGGAAGACGCGGGAGTCGGTGCCCGGGCCCGAGATGTTGAAGAACGGGGCTTCGCCGCGCACGGCGGTCACGGTCTTGTGGACGGTCTGGAGGAATTCGTGGTCCGGCGACGTCCAGTTCGGCTCACTGCGCTGGATCAGGTCGTAGCGCATCCCGCGGTGCCGCCGCACGACACGCCCGACGACGCGCAAGACGTCGGCGCTCGCGACGCCGGGGGGAATGCGAACATCGACCTCGACGCGGCAGTAGTCGGCGATGAGGTTGATCTTGGTCCCGCCGGCGATGACCCCGGCGTTGACGGTGACCGAGGACAGGATATCGGTCGTCCCGCCGCCGAGCATGGCGGTCGTCGCCGCGCGGGCCTCGTCGATGCGGCGGAGGAACTCCTCCGGCACCGGCCACGCCATCGTCTCCATCTCGCGCAGCTCGGCGAGCGCCTCGGCGACCTCGAAGATCGCGTTCCAGCCGTGGTGGGGATACGCCGAGTGACCCATCTGGCCGCGCGCCGTCAGCGCGAACCACACCATCCCCTTCTCGCCGAACCTCACCGTCGAGGGCGTGCTGGGTTCGCCGATGATAACGGCGTCGGCCCGCAGCTCGGGATGGTGATCGACGAGGTAATTGGCGCCCCATGGCCCCATCGTCTCCTCGTCCGCGACGGCCGCGAACGTGAGCCTGCCCTTCCACGCGTCACGCAGCTCGGAGAGGAGGCAGAAGGCGATGAGCGACGCCGTCGTCCCCGCCTTCATATCGGACACGCCGCGGCCGAAGACCTTGCCGTCGGAGACCTCGCCGCTGAAGGGATCGCGCTCCCAGCCGCTGCGGTCGCCAACGGGGAACGTGTCGAGGTGGCCGTTGAGAATCACCGAGCGCCCGGGGCCGCGGTCCGTCGCCGCGACGACGTTCACCATTCCGGGCTGCGGCTCCACAACCTCGTGCGCGTGGCCCTTGCGCTTGAGGTACTCGACGAGGCAGTCCGCCGCCGCGCGGGTGTCACCCGGCGGGTTCTCGCTCGGCCGGCGCACGAGGTCGCCGAGGAGTTGGAGCCACTCGTCCTGCCGCTCATCGATGCGCTTGAGGATCTCGTCGCGGGCGTCCATCGGGCCTCCTGGGACTACAACCGGAACCGGAATCCGACCTGCAGGTTATGGTCGAACAGCTTGAAGCGATTGGCGTCCTCTTGGCTGATCTCACGCTGGAAGAAATACGGGAAGTGAGACCCCGCGGTCAGTTGCACGGTCGGCGTCAGAGCATACGCCAAGCCCAGGCCGGCGTCGGCGTGAGCTTGCTGCAGATAGATGGTACCGCCCTCCTGGCGAAGGCTGTCCATACGCGGTAAGCCGCCGCCGGACACCTCCGCGGTGAGGCTCAGCCGCTCGCTGAGCGGATACAGGAGCCGGCCCATGGGAAACATTGACGCCAGTTCGCATCACGCGGCCCCATGCAGCGGCCATCCAAGACCCCCGGAAAGACCCCAGCGTCGTCGAGCCGCCGGCCCCGGAGCCCTCTCTGGAGCTGAGACCGCCCGGCTCTGATCCGGCTCCTGCGGCGATTCTGCTCCCGGGACAGTGGCGTCGTCAAGCCGATCGCCCTCAAAACAAGTGTTACCGAAACGGACCCGGGTGTCGGTAACACCTACTTCTGAGGCATCACGACCGGCGCCCAAGACCACGCTGTTGTTGACAAGTGATGTGTCCGCTACTGGCTGGGCCTGTCCACACCTGGACACACTTGCACACGGTCTGGACCTGGGATAGATAGGGACCATGACCCCCGTCGAGTACCAGCAGCTCGTTGAATTCCTGGGACGCCAGTTCACCGAGATCGACCGCCGCTTCGGCGACGTGAACCGCCGGTTCGACGAGGTGGACCTCCGGCTCACCGAGCTGCGACAGGAGATGCTCGGGCACTTCAATGAGATCTACCACCGCTTCGAACGACTCGAGCAGTAGTACTACGCGATCACGCAGGCCCTGCGCCGAATCGAGGCGGGGCTCGCCGACGAGCGCGGCCGGCGCGAGATCCTCGAGCGCGCCCTCGCGGAGCTGAATCAGCATATGGCTGCGCTCCAGTCCCGGATCGAGGAGATCGAGCAGCGCCTCGGACGCTAGAGCGCCCGGCCGCTCCGGGCACAGGTCAGCCACCCAAAACCACGCTTGACTCCCCGCCCGGGGTCGTCCTAGGCTCTTGCCTATGGCACTGACCTTCCGGAAGCTCCACCCGCACTTCGTGGCCGAAGTGGGCCCGATCGACCTCCGCCAGGTCCACGATCCCGAGACCCTCGCCCGGATCCGGGCGGGGATGGACGAATTCGCGGTCCTGGTCTTCCACGATCAGCCGTTCGCCGACGACGAGCACCTCGCGTTCGCCCAGCGGCTCGACGGCCTACTGCACACGAAATTGGGGAGTAGCGCCCTGGTCAAGAACCGGCTGGGGAACGAGGCGCTCGGCGACATCTCGAACCTCGACGAAAGCGGCGGGGTCATGAAGTCCGACAATCGCCGGCGCATGTACGGGCTCGGCAATCGCCTGTGGCACACCGACGCCTCCTTCCAGGATCCGCCGGGACGGTACTCGATGCTCTCGGCGAAGGTCGTCCCACCCGTGGCCGCCGATACGGAGTACGCCGACATGCGCGCGGCCTACGACGCGCTCGACGCTGAGATGAAAGCCACGCTGGAGGGCCTGCGGGTCCATCACTCGATCGCCCACTCGCGTCAGACGCTCGGCTTCGAGTTCTCCCAGGACGAGCAGGAGGCCCTCAAGGGCGCGGTCCACCCGCTCATCCGGACGATCCCGCGCTCGCTGCGCAGGTCGCTGTACGTCGCCTCGCACGCGTCGAGGATCATCGACTGGCCGGTCCCGGAGGGGCGGCTCCTCCTGCGGGACCTGATCGAGCACGCGACCCAGCCGGAGTTCGTCTACCGCCATTCCTGGCGCGTCGGGGACCTCGTCATCTGGGACAACCGCGCCACGATGCATCGCGCCCGGCCGTTCGACGACGCGAAGTACCGCCGCGAGCTCCGCCGCGTGACGACGCTCGACATCCCCGAGCCCGCCGACACACCTAGCGCGAGGGCTTGAGCTTCAGATCCTCGTAGGGCGCCGAGTAGGAGAATCCCTCGATGGGGTTGACGCACGCCTCCTCGACGCGCGGCCCGATGCCCCAGGGGAAGGCCAGCTCTTAGATATCCACGTGCATCACGCGCCGGATTTCCTTCACCCGGTCCTTGAGGAGCTTGGCCGCGGCGCCCCGGTACCGGTCGAACGAGAACTTGACGTCCTCCGCCGTCACCGGGTCGCCGTTGTGAAACTTTGCGCCCTTGCGCAGGACGAACTCGTAGGTCAGCCCGTCCTTCGAAGCCGTCCAGGACTCCGCCAGGCTCGGCGTGTTGTCTCCAGGTCATCGTCCCTTCGGGGGCGGCCGCGGCGGGCCCGGCGAGGGCCGGGAGCAGCAGTAGGACCGCCAGCGTGGCGACCCGCCGGCCCTGCTGGCGGGTCGTCCCGTCAGATCCGGATCAGTACGTGAGCGGATCGGTCACGCGAACCCAGCGCCCGCCCTTGACCACCGCGAGGAACGACGAATTGGCGCCCTGATGCTTTTCGCGACCGAAGCTCAGCTTCGGCCCGTTGAAGATGTCCTGATAGCCCTTGACCGACTCCATCCCCAGGATGAAGTGGTCGAGCGACAGGTCGTAGCCCGTCCTGTCGAGCGCCGTCACGGTCAAATCGGCGGCGACCTGCCCGTAGACAGCGCCGATGTTCGGCTCAACCTTGAAGCGCTCCTTGTAGCGGTCGAACCAGGCCTGGGCGGCGGGGCCCAGCGTGTCGCGGTACGGCATGTCGGTGAGCCCCATGGCGTACAGGCCTTCCGTCACGCCTCCCTGGGCGGAGGCGACGAAGAGATCATAGCTGGCCGCCGAGCCGAGGAAGTCCACGTCGGTCCAGCCGATCTTGCGCGCCGTCGCGTACGGCACGATAGAATCCCGCACGATGGTGCCGAGCACCACGAGGTCGCAGCCGGCTGCCTTGAGCTTCGTGATCTGCGCCGTAAAGTCCTGGTCGGTCGGCTTGTGCGAGACCGTCTCCGCGAGCTTGATCTTCATCTTCTCGGCCTGCAGCTGCACGCCGTCGAGTACTTCCTTGCCGAAGTCGGTGTCCTGATACATGGCGCACACCGCCTTCTTGCCCTTCTTCGTGACGAAGTAGTTGATCCCGGCGCGAACCTGGTCGACGTAGGTGGCGGCGCCGTAGAACTTCAGCTTGTTGAACGGCTCGAACATCGAGCGCGCGGCCGACAGCGGGAACAGGCTCGGCACGCCCGCCTCCAGCTGATCCTTGAAGACCGCGTTGTTCATCGGCGTGCCGAGCGCGGCCACCATGGCGAAGACGCGATCGCGGTTGATCAGCTTGGCGCCCGCCTGCACCGCGCGCGGCACCTGGTACTGGGTGTCCTCGACGATCAGCCGGATCTTGCGGCCGCGGACGCCGCCCTTCTCGTTGGCCTCGTCGAACCGCATCTTGACGGCATTCGATGACGAGACGCCGTACGTCGCGGCCGGTCCGGACAGGTCCGTGTGCATGCCGAGCACGATCTCGGTCTTGGTGACGCCGCGCGTCTCCTTCTGCGCCAGCGCCGTTCCGGCCAGCGCCACCGCGCCGACCAGCACCCCTATCCCTACCAGCTTCCTCATGATCCGCTCCTTTCGTGGTTGCCCACCATACGGCTCAGTGTCTGTCAGGCTCCCGTGTACATCCGGTCGATGATGTCTTTGTATTTCACGTTTACGTATGTCCGCTTCAGCTTCATGGTCGGCGTCAGCTCCTCGTCCTCGGCCGTGAGGATCTGCTCGATCAGGCTGAACTTCTTGATCGTCTCGACCCTGGCGAGCTGCCTGTTCACCCGCTCGATCTCGCCCCAGATCAGGTCCTGGACCTCCCTGGCGCGGCAGAGGGAGGCGAAGTTGGTGAACGGCACGTTGCGCTCCTGGGCGAACTGGGCCACCGTCTCGTGATCGATCATGACGAGGCAGGACAGGAACTTCCGGCGGTCGCCGATGACCACGGCGTCCGAGATGTAGGGCGAGAACTTCAGCTGATTCTCGATCTCGGACGGCGTGACGTTCTTGCCCCCCGCCGTGATGATGATGTCCTTCATCCGGTCGGTTATCGTGAGGAACCCCTCGCCGTCGATGGACCCCACGTCCCCCGTGTGAAGCCAGCCGTCGACGACCGTGTCAGCCGTCTTCTCCGGATTCTTGTAGTAGCCGAGGAACACGTGCGGCCCCTTCAATAAAATTTCGCCATCCGGGGACAGCGCCACCTCGGTGTCCGGCCGGGCGCGCCCGACCGTGCCGAGCCTGATCCGGTCGCCGGGCATGGCCGTCGCGAGGCCGCAATTCTCCGTCTGGCCATAGACCTCTCGCATGTCGATGCCGAGTGACAGGTACCACTTGATCAGCCCGGGCGCGATCGGAGCCGCGCCGGTCGCGGCCCCCCGCGCCCGATGCATCCCGATGGAGCGCCGGATGTTGTCGAGCACCACGAAGTCCGCCGCGCGATGGAGCAGCCGGAGCCAGGCTGTCGGTTTCCGGCCCTCGATCCTCGCCTCCGCCATCCGGCCGCCGACCTTGATCGCCCACCCGTAGGCGAGCTTCCCGGCCAACGTCGCCTCCCGCATGCGCAGCTCGACCCCCGAGTAGAACTTCTCCCAGATCCGCGGCACCGCGAAGAACACCGCCGGCGCCACCTCGCGGACGTTCGAGGGCACCGTGTCGATGCTCTCGGCGAAGTTGACGGTCGCGCCGGAGTGCAGCGGGTAAAACACGCTGAACGTGCGCTCCGCGATATGGGCGAGCGGCAGGAAGGAGAGCTGCTGGTCGCCCTCGCGGGGCTCCGTGATGAAGTCGGAGAACCCGAGCTGGAACAGGATGTTGCGGTGGCTCAGCATGGAGCCCTTGGGCGGGCCCGTCGTGCCCGACGTGTACACGAGGATGGCGAGGTCTTCCGGCCGCGCGATCTCGACCATCGGATCGAACGCGCCGGGATGCTCGCGCTCGTAGCGGGCGCCAAGCTCGAGCAATTCCTCGAACGGCATCACCTGGTCGTCGGTGAAGCCGCGCAGCCCCTCCATGTCGAAGACGATGATCTTGACCAGCTGCGGGCAGCGCGCGCGAACCTCCAGGATCTTGTCGAGCTGCTCCTCGTTCTCGGCGAAGACGAAGCGGGTGCCGCTGTCGTTGACGATGTACTCGATCTGCTTCGCCGAGTCGGTCGTGTAGATGCCGTTGGTGACGCCGCCGACCGACATCGTGCCGAGGTCGGTGTAGAGCCACTCCGGGCAGTTCTCGGCGATGACCGACACCACGTCCTTCGGCCGGAGGCCGAGCGCGACGAGCCCGAGGCCGACGTGCTTCGCCCGTAGGCCGTACTGGCGCCAGCTGATGGAGCGCCATATCCCGAGATGCTTCTCGCGCATGGCCACGGCGTCGCCGCGCTCCCTGACGACCTGTCGGAACAGCTTGGGCAGCGTGTCCTGACCCTGAATGGTCCAGGCGCGATCGTCCCGCCTCAACGCCACGTTTTCTTCCTCTTCCAGCGCCTCGTGCCGCGAATGCTGCGTTCCTTCATGCCGAGATAGAACTCCTTGATGT
>Ga0184639_10001254_pt1 | contig 10850 bp, 8 predicted proteins | sample PLM31_170_b2_FD_133155 | JGI IMG/M metagenome (GOLD analysis project Ga0184639, IMG submission 133155) | Groundwater sediment microbial communities from an aquifer in East River, Colorado, USA - PLM3-1_170_b2 | ecosystem: Environmental > Terrestrial > Soil > Riparian zone | place: USA: East... | reverse complement strand
CTGAACGGGTTCCGAAGGCCGTGCGCGATGATGCGCCGTGCGTTCGCGTCAGGGCTTCCGGAAAGAGGGTTGCCTGCGGCCGCGGCACCCGTGTTCGGATCGAGGCGCAGGATGGCGCCGTCCAGGCTCGTCGGGTCGGAGCTCGTGCGGAGATCCTGGCTCCGGAGCGCGCCTCCCTCCGCGGTGGGCGGGGTGAGCGTCGCTCCCACGCCTCCGGGGGGATCTCCGCAAGGATTCAGCGGGCTGCCGTCCTGTCCGTAGTCGGCAAAGTTGAAGCTCGCTCCGTCGCCACCGGAGACGTAGAGCGCTCCATCTGCGCCGAACGCGAGCGAGCCGATCGAATGGCTCGGGTACTGCTGACACCAGTCGTTGACGAGAACCTGCTCGGACCCGGTCATGAAATTGCCGCTCGCAGTCAGCCGGGACAGGCGGCCGCTGATGACGCAGCCGTCCGCGGTCGCGCCGGGCGGAGTCGGACAGCCGTCACCCCAGGTCGGTGGGGTGCCCCCGATTGGCGCGTCGTAGGCATACAGGACGTACACGTACGGCCGCCCTGTCGTGAAAGCCGGATCGAGCGCGAAGCCGAGGAGCCCTCGGTCCCAGAAGTTGTGGACGTTCGCGGAGAGGTTCGCGAACGTGTCGGGCGTCGTGTCCGTGAGGCTGTCGAACACCTTGATCACGCCGTCCTTCTGGGCGACGAAGACGCGGCCGTCGGAGGCGAACTGGACCACGGTCGGGCTCGTCAGCCCGGTGAAGACCTCCGTCTCCTGGAAACCGGCCGGCAGAGTCGCGGCGCTGGCCTCTTCCGTCAGGATCAGTCCCGCGACGAGCGCAGACAACAAGGGCCCAAACTGTCTGCTTCGACCAAGCGATTTCAAGCTGCGATGAGGATATCGGAAATTGGGTCTGGCGCGGCAATCGACGAGGGTCGTCCATGCCGTGTCATACAAAGTGGCTTTCGGGGCAACGTCGAGAGAACGAGTAGCCGCCGGCGATCGCCTCGCCGCGGAGAGCTCCGGTCGCGCCCCCCGGACTTCGTCTCGAGCTCGATCGCGCCCCGGGGGCACGAGATCGGCGAGGAGCGCTTCTCGCCAGGGCACGGGTGCATTCTCCAACGGGACAGCGAAAGGGGCCTTAAGGTCGACGGTGTGTTATAAGACTCTCAGTCCAAGGACTCCGCAATCGTTGCGGCGTTGCCTTCCCGAATGTGAAAAGGAGGTCGTAATGGTCTTCCGGCGGATTCTCGTCACATGTGTGGGTCTGATCGTTCTGGGATCGATCGCGAGGGCGGCCGACGTGACCGGTGCACTGACCTTCGTCGGGATCACGCCATGCCGGATCATCGACTCGCGGGGTAATGGCTTCAGCGGCCAGTGGGGACCGCCGATCCTGGCCAACGGAACCTCACGAACGTTTCAGATCACCGGCGCGACCAGCGGAGTTCCGATTCCGTGCGGCATTCCGTCCAATGCCGTGGCGATTGCGGCAAACTTCATCGCCACCCAGTTTACGGGTGCGGGGGACCTCCGGGTGTTCCCGGCCGGCGGCGCGACGCCGGTGACCTCGATCCTCAACTATGCGCTGGAGAACATCTCGAATGCCGCTTCGGTGCCTCTGGGCCCCGTCGGCGGCGGTGAGAACGGCATTTCGGTAGTCCCCGCCGTGAGCAACACGCATCTCATCGTCGACTTAAACGGCTACTACGTGCCGCGCCCCGTCACAATCACGTTGACCGACTCGGCAGGCTCGACGACCTCCTTGACGCCGGCCACGATTGCCTCGATTTACTCCGGGAACTTTCGCAGTCAGGGCCACGACCAGGCGCGGCTGGTCGCCCGGTTCAACAACCTCCAACAGGTTCCCGCGTGCGACAACAACATAGCCGTCGAACTGGTCCAGACGGTCTCCTGCAACTTGACGACGGGGGGTACCGTGCTGGCGACCCTGACGAGAAACTGCGGCAGCAAGGCTTGGCTCGAGTATTCCACGCCGTTCACGATTCCGACGGGCGCGCTGTGCTTGGATCTGCGCGCGGGCGCCCCAAATGGTGGGACGGCATCATGGCGAGTGATCGAGCTTGAGCTGATGAGATAGCGAACAACCTCGACGAGACGGGAGCGGGAGGGTAGGGCCAGAGCCCTACCCTCTTTTCATTCGGCTGGTTTGCGCTCGAGCTGCTGCGCGCGGATCCGTTCCCGCTGCGCATCGTTCCCACGGCCCAGCTGTTCGTAGTTGTCGGCCAGGAAATGGCGGGCCTCGGCGGACTGGGGCTCCAGCTCCACGGCCCGCTGCAGGCGCGGCAAGGCCGCCTCAGGCTCCCCCGAGATGGTCAGTAACCGTCCCAGCAAAAGGTGGGCTTGGAAGTGGTTCTCATCCAGAGCCAGCACGGCCTGAAGCTCTCTCACCGCTTCGGGCTTTCTTTCGGTCCGGGCCAGGGCAGAGGCCAGCGCGAACCGCGCATCGGCCCAGCCGGGCATGCCGGCCACGACGACGCGGAAACGCTCCGCGGCCTCCGGGAACCGATTCGTCTCAAACAGAACGCGCCCCAGCTCGTACTGCGCGAGCAGCGCCTGCGGATCGAGATCGACCGACGTTTGCAGGGCGGCGATCGCGTCCCGGTAGCGTCCGAGTCTGGATTGAGCGATCCCGAGCTGAGTCAGGGCGAGGTGGTTCCGCGGGTCAGCGGCGACGATCGGCTGGAGTAGCTGGGCCGCCTTCTGGGAGTCTCCCCTCTCCACCGCTGCGATCGCCGCGTGCACGGCGTTGGCGATCGAGATCTTGTCCTTTGGATCGGCGTTCCCCGAAGAAGGCGTTCTGCCTCCGACATATCCGAGGGAGAGCAGCTCCGAGACGGCCTGGTTGGGTTTGTCCCCGCCGGCGCCCGCGGAGAGAGGCGCGGTCGTTCGTTTGCGGAACGCTTCCTCCTGCAAGGCGACCCGGCGCAGATCATCGCGGCGGGATTGGGAGAGGTCGCTCTTCGCGGCCGGATCGGCGACGACGTCGTAGAGCTCCGGCCGAGGCGCGCGAACGAACAGAAATCGGTCCGAGCGCCACGCCGTCAACCCGCTCCAACCAAAAGCGCGGCTCGGATAGGTCGTCTCCGAGAAGGACGGGCGGTCCGGAGAGGCGCTCCCCTGAATGAGGGGCAGAAGCGACACCCCTTGCATCGGGCTCGAAACGGGGAGCCCGAGCGCGTTCAAGACCGTCGGAGCCACGTCCACGAGGCTGACTCGGGACTTTTCGACGCGGCCGGCGAAGCGCCCGGCCGGCATCTTGACGATCAGGGGCACGTGGATCGTCGCGTCATAGAGGAAAACACCGTGGGTCTCCTCCCCGTGATCCCCCAGACCTTCGCCGTGGTCGCTGGCGACGACAATGAGCGTTTTCTCGAACAGCCCTTTGGCCCGCAGGGCTTCCAGAAGGCTGCCCACGGTCCGGTCCACATACGCGATCTCGCCGTCGTACGGCGAGGCACGGTATCGCCCGGCAAACGGGGGCGGCGGATCATAGGGCGCGTGGGCATCGAAGAGATGCACCCAGAGGAAAAAGGGAGAGCGTTGATCGAGCCACGGGACGGCCCGCGCCATCACCGCGGCGCCGCGGCGCTCGACGGACTGATAGCGGTCCTCGTCGCCTCGCTTCCCGCGGAACCCGGCGTCGTAGACGTGGAATCCCCGATCGAAGCCGGAGGCGAGCCCCTCTTGAGGCTCCAGCACGAGCGAGCCCACGAATGCACCCGTCCGGTAGCCGGCCTTTCGCAGCAAATCGGGAAGGTAGGGAACCGCGGCGGGGAGAGGCACGCCGAAGTCGTCCACCCCGTGGAACTGCGGGTAAGTCCCCGTGAGCAAGGTCGCATGGGACACGGTCGTCATCGGTGCCTGCGCGTATGCACGCTCGAACACGACGCTCTGTCGCGCCAACGCGTCCAGGTTGGGTGTCAGGCCGAGCCGGGAGCCGAGGAAGCCCATCCGGTCCGCGCGAACGGTATCGAGGGTGACCAGGACGACGTTGGGGCGGGCCGGAGGAGCGGGAGCCGCCGCGAAGGCTTGCTCGGGAGCAAGAAGCAAAAAGAGGAGCGGCAATGCGCTCATCATCGCGCTGGGCTCCACTCGGACTGGATCGCCGGTGGCCGGATCAAGGTCTGCATCACGACACAGTACTGTTCCGTTTTCTCGCGCAATCCCCGCAGTTGTTCCGCCGTGGCCTCGGGCGCGGCGATGTCGAAGCGAAGGCGGATATCCTCGAAGCCGACGGGCACGTCGCGGGAGAGACCGAGCGTGCCCCGGAGATCCAGAGTTCCGTCGACCGCAACCTCGATTCGTTCCGTGGGTATCCCCATGGCCGCGGCGACCATCTGACAGGTGATCTGGGCGCAGGCCGCCAGTGCCCCCAGCAGGAGGTCGCCGGAACAGGCCGCGGTGCCGGCGCCTCCCACTCCGGTATGGGCTTCGGCCTCGTACACAGCGCGTCCGATGTTCACCGAGCAGGCGATCGGGGTGGCGCTTTGTCCACCCAGCGCTCGGAGCGTGATGCGCGATGCTTCCGGGTCACTGCGGTATTTCTCCTTGAGAGGTTTCTGAACCGTCCTCAGATCCATGACGACCTCCTCGGTATTGCGCAGGCCGATCCGTATCCAACGATACAATTTTCGCAGTGAGCCTTTCGCCCGGCACTCGCCTCGGCCCGTACGAGATCCTCTCTCCGCTCGGGACGGGCGGAATGGGCGAAGTCTATCGGGCGAAAGACACCCGCCTCGGGCGCGAGATCGCCATCAAAGTCTTGCCGGGGGAGGTGTCCGCCGACCGCGAACGCCTCGACCGTTTCGAGCGGGAAGCCCGCTCGGCATCAGCCCTCAACCACCCCAATATCGTTACGATCCACGAGGTTGGCCAGGCAGATGGGATCTCGTACATCGGCATGGAACTGGTCGAAGGAGGGACCCTGCGGGAGCTCCTCGCCGCGGGCCCTCTGCCGACGAAGAAACTGCTCCATATCGCGGCGCAGGCCGCCGACGGTCTGGCGAACGCGCACGCGGCCGGCATCGTCCACCGGGATTTGAAGCCCGAGAACCTGATGGTGACCAGAGATGGGTTCGTCAAGATTCTTGACTTTGGGCTCGCCAAGCTCGCCGCTGTCCCGGCGGAGGCGCTCCCCGAGGCTGCCACGGCCGGCCCTCAGTCGCGCGCGGGCGAGATTCTGGGCACCGTCGGGTACATGTCGCCCGAGCAGGCAAGCGGCCGGCCGGTGGACTTTCGGTCGGACCAGTTCTCTTTCGGATCGGTGCTCTATGAGATGGCGACGGGCAAGCGGGCTTTTCAGAGGGACACGCCACCGGAGACGCTCGTGGCGATCATCCGGGAGGAGCCGGAGGCCATCGTTTCTTCGAATCCCCAGGTTCCCCCTCCCCTCTGCTGGATCGTCGAGCGCTGTCTTGCCAAGGACCCGGAGGAGCGGTACGCCTCGACCCGCGACCTCGCGCGGGACCTTGCGACCCTGCGCGATCGCCTCATGGACGTGCCGTCCAAACGCCCGGAGATCCGCCCGAGCAACCTGCCGATGCAACGGACCCCGTTCGTCGGACAAAAACGGGAAGTGGCCGGCGCAAAGGAGCTCCTGCTCCGACAAGACGTGCGCCTTCTCACCCTGACCGGTCCCGCGGGCATCGGCAAGACACGCCTGGCCCTGGAGGTCGCGGGAGAGCTGGCCGATCATTTCTCGGCCGGCGTTTTTTTTGTCCCGCTGGCACCGGTCGGAGATCCCGGCCTACTCGCTTCCGCGATCGCTCAGCCGCTGGGCCTGCGGGAGACCGCGGGTCAAACCCTGCTCGAGGCCTTGAAGGAGCACCTGCGCGACTCTTTGCGCTCGCCGATGCTGATGCTCTTCGACAACTTCGAGCACCTGGCGTCGGCGGCCCCCATGATGGCGGAGCTGCTGGCCACAGGGCCCCACCTCAAGGTCCTCGTGACCAGTCGGGCGGCGCTTCACGTCTACGGCGAACAGGAGTTCCCCGTCCCCCCACTCGCGCTGCCGGATGCCCGCTCTCTGCCTTCCCCCGAGGCGCTGTCCGCGTTTTCCGCGGTCGCCCTCTTCGTCCAGAGCGCGGTCGCCGTCAAGCCCGATTTCGAAGTGACCAAAGAGAACGCGTCCGCGTTGGCCGAGATCTGCGCCCGCCTGGATGGGTTGCCTCTCGCCATCGAGCTGGCCGCTGCCCGCGTCAAGCTGCTCTCCCTCTCCGCGATACGGGCGCGTCTGGAGGACCGCCTCCAGCTGCTGACGGGAGGCGCTCGGGACCTTCCGGCGCGGCAGCAGACTCTTCGGGGAGCCCTCGACTGGAGCTACGACCTGTTGAGCCCAGCCGAACAAAAGCTCTTCCGAAGGCTCTCGGTTTTCGTGGGATGCACCCTGGAGGCCGCGGAGGCCGTGGGCGACACGAAACGGGACCTGGGCCTGAGCGTATTCGACGGAATGGCGTCCCTGGTGGACAAGAGCCTCATGCAGCGCAACGAGAGGGGGGAAGGGGAGCCTCGCTTCGTGATGCTGAATACGATTCGCGAGTACGGGCTGGAGCGTCTGGCAGAGAGCGGCGAAGAGGCTCCGACGCGGCGCGCTCACGCCGCCTATTGCCTCGTGCTTGCGGAAGAGGGGGCTTCCGAGAGGGACCAAGCGGACCGAACGCAATGGCTGGATCGCCTCGAGACGGCGCACGACAACCTCCGTGGGGCTCTCGAATGGCTGACGCGGAGCGCGGACGCGTCATGGGGTTTGCGTCTCGGCGCGGCGCTCTTTCGTTTCTGGGAGACGCGGGAGCATCTCTCGGAGGGGCGGGACCGGCTGGCAAAGATCCTGAGTCTCCCCGGCGCCGCCGCGCGGACCGAGGCGCGGGCGAGAGTGCTCTTTGCGGCGGGCGTCCTGGCGGGGGAACAGGGAAACTATGCCTCGGCGGACGCGCTGACGTCGGAGAGCCTGGAGATTGCCCGGGAGTTGGGGGACAAGTGGGGCATCGCCGTCTCGCTCAACGCTTTGGCTGTTCTGGCCCGCGACCGAGGCGACGTCGCGGCCTCGCGCTCTCTCTCCGAAGAAAGTCTGAAGCTCTGGCGGGAATTGGGGGACAGCGTGACGGTCGCCCGCTCCTTGAGCAATCTCGCGAACATCGTGACGTTGCAGAGGGACTTCGCGCTCGCACGCTCCCTCCACGGAGAATGCCTGGCGATCTTCCGAGGGCTGAAGGACCGGACGGGTGCGGCCTGGTCGCTCAACCACCAGGGGGACGCGGCGCGCGAGCTTGGGGACGCGGACGCAGCACGCGCTCTCTTCGATGAGAGTCTGGCGGAGTTTCGGGAGCTCGGGGATCGGTGGGGCATCGCCGGCTCGCTCACGGACCTCGGGAACCTGGCTCGGGACCAGGGGGACTATGCCCGATCGCATTCGCTCTACGAGGAGAGCATGACGATCTTCCAGGAACTGGGGCACAAGAGAGGAGTTGCCCGTCTGCTGGAGTCCTTCGCGTGCTCCGCGGCGGCGCAGTCGAGGCCGGAGCGCTCCCTCAAGCTCGCGGGAGCGGCGGCGGCGCTGAGGCAAACTCTCGGCGCGCCGAACACGGCCGCCGAGCAGACCAGACTGGAAAAGGGCCTCGATCCGGCCCGGAAGGCATTGACCGATGCGGCAGGCGCGGCAGCGTGGATCGAGGGGTGGGCGATGCCGGTGGAGGAAGCCGTCCAGGAAGCGCTGAGATCCAACCCTGGCTGAGTCCTTCGGTTATTCCCCGGTTGTCGGGTCAATGAGACGGCGGACGGCGGAAACACGGTTGGCGGGGAAATTGCCCCTTCGCGCGTGCTCCCGGACAGTCGCCTCGTCCGGGGCGATGTATACGCAGTAGAGCTTGTCGCCGGTGACATAGCTGTGCAGCCATTGGATTTCGGGGCCCATCGCCGCGAGAACCTCGTTGGACTTTCGGGAGATATCCCGCAGCTCGGCATCGGAGAGGTTTCCCAATCCGGGTATTTCCCGCTCGATGATGAACTTGGGCATGAATGTGTCTCCTCCGCCGACCCATCCTAACAAGAGGCGGAAGCCGCCTCGGCAGTTGACCCGATAAAGTTGACACTCTGGCCTAACGCTCGAGGAGGTGTGGATGGCCAGAATCAAGGGTCCGAGGAAGGTTCAGCGCTACACGGCGGAGTTCAAGGTGAAGGCGGTCAAGCTCAGCGGGCTGACTGGCGTTCTGGTACAGGATGTGGCGGACGCCCTGGACATCCACCCGTTCATGTTGTCGCGGTGGCGCAAGGAGTACCGAGAGGGTCGTCTTCGTGCGCGTGTTGGCGCGATACCCGGGGTGGGGCAACGTCGCGAAGTTGAGCAGTTGGCATCGCTCAAGCGGCAGTACGCACTGCTTCGGGAGGAGCACGAACTCCTAAAAAAAGCCATTCGGTTCTGTTCCGCTCGAAGGCAGCGATCTTTGCCTTCATCCGGGCGGAGCAGGACCGGTTTGGGGTGAAGGCCTTGTGCAAGCGGTATGGGGTGACGCGAGGTGGGTACTACGCCTGGTGTCGGCGCAAGCCAAGTGCGCGTGCCCTTCAGGACGATGGTTTGCGGGTGCGTATTGGGGCGATTTTCGAGGCGAGCGAGGGGACCTATGGCAGCCCGCGGATCCATGCGGCCTTGCGGCAGGCGGGCGTAAGAGTCGGGCGTAAGCGAGTGGCTCGGCTGATGAGAGACGAGGCCCTCAAGGCGCGATCCGCTCGCATCTACCGCCGCATGCCCGGTACGCGCCGGTTTTTTGGCGATATCCCCAACCGCGTGCTGGAGATGAAGACAACGGCGCCGGGTCAGGTCTGGGTTGCCGATGTGACGTATCTCAAGAGTGGTGGCGGCTGGCGTTATCTGGCGGTGGTCTTGGATCGAGACTCGCGGCGAGTCCTGGGCTGGGTTCTGGGCTTGAGGCGGGGCCTGACGCTGACTCTGGCAGCCCTCAATCGCGCTGTGGCGAGGCGCCGCTTGCCGCCGGGGCTGATCTTTCACTCTGATCGCGGAGTAGAGTATTCGGCCTATGCCTTCCGTGCCCGTTTAGCGGCCCTCGGGATCACCCAGAGCATGAAGCGCCCGCGGGAGCTCGGCGACAACGCTTTCATCGAGTCGTTCTTCCACTCGATGAAGGCCGAAGCCATCCATGCCCGAGCCTTCGCTGACGATTACGTCTTGCGCGAGACCGTCAGCCAGTACATCCGCCGCTACAACCTCACACGCCTCCATTCGTCGCTGGGATATCGTTCGCCCATCGACTACGAAAAGACCGTGGCCTGAGGATCAACACATGGAGTGTCAACAAAATCGGGTCAACATCCTTCGCTCATCGCCTTCGGCTCTTCGCTCGCCGCTGACGCGCCGCCCGTTAGGCCGCTCCTCCCATTCGTTGCGCCGGGGACCGCGGCGCGGGCATGAAGCAAAGTGATCTATTTCGTCAGGAAGATCTCACACGGCCAGATCAGAACTGGCTGCGCGGATCGCCCCAGCAAGCGTCTGGCTGATCTGCAGACAGGCTCTTCAGAGACCCGGGTTCTTATCAAAGCGACCGCGAGAGACCGATCGACGGAGGCAACGCTGCACAAGCAGTCTGCGTTGCATCGCCTTCAGGGCGAGTGGTCCGCTCCGGACGACGAGATAGTCCAGTTCATCAAGGGCCGGGACGATAAGTCGCTCGACGACCGGCTAACTGCGGCCGCGCGGGGCTTCGGGGGCATGCAACGTGGCTGCTGAGTTTTGTGCTGCTGCCGGTGGCCGCCGATGCGGGACCAGAAGCACAAACGCAAACGTACCGCTTGATTGTCTAGCGGTAGCGCGTGAACCTTATGCCTTGTACCAATGTGGAGGTGTCTATGGCCGCGCTTAGCAAGATCCGCGTGAACTTTGATACCCTCAAGGCCCACTACCCCACCTACAAGACGCTGCCGCAGCCGCTGCAGAACTTCATGGACGGCCTCAATAAGATTGCACCCGGGAATACTCCCTGCTGCGTTCAAATCAGCCACGCGCTGAATAACGTGGGGCAGCGAATTCCGCCCAGCAGCTTCCGACGCGCCAACTCACAAATAGGATCTTACTACTACATCCTTGCGGTGGACGAGCTCGAGCAATATCTTTCTGGGCTTTATGGTAGAGGCGAGGAGATCAAGACAGCTCCATCCGGAAAGGTAAGATCGACTGCTGAGATGAAACAGTATCTGAAGGATAAACAAGGTATCTTGCTTTTCAGAAGCGCTGGCGCGGGGCACCATACAGAGCTATGGGATAAGACTCATATTATCCAGGACGGGGGGGCCGTCTCGAGCGGGGGGGCCATAATGAACGAGGCGAATATATTTGGCCAAGCGAGAGTCCTGTTCTGGGAGGTTACTCAGGAAAAGGAAGGCCTTAACCCCGGGCCGGGCTGGGTGCGCGGTTGGGGGAAGGTGTATTACGGCAATATGTACTATTATTATTTTTCAGACCAGCACGTCGTCACCTACACAAAAGCCGAGCCAAAGAATGTAGTGGCGCCGCCAGTGAAGCAGCCGCTCAACGAGGGAGCCGTCACAGTGTCACAGGAGGCGACGACGGTCGCGATCGATTGGAATCCCGCAGACGGTGGCGAGACCAAGGAGACATTTACGCGCCAACCGGCAAGCAGCGAAAGCATGAACGGCGTGTCGAATCGGTACGCGCCGCTAGTTGCAACAAAAATGAAGTAACCCGCGTTTGGCGGAACGAAGCGGTTCCGCAACACCTGCAGCAACCCATCCGCCAGCGTGTGGAAGACCATCGCCGCGTCCGCTGGCACTCCGATCTCGCCCAATCCAGAAAGTCACATGTTTTGG
>Ga0184639_10001252_pt1 | contig 10851 bp, 11 predicted proteins | sample PLM31_170_b2_FD_133155 | JGI IMG/M metagenome (GOLD analysis project Ga0184639, IMG submission 133155) | Groundwater sediment microbial communities from an aquifer in East River, Colorado, USA - PLM3-1_170_b2 | ecosystem: Environmental > Terrestrial > Soil > Riparian zone | place: USA: East... | reverse complement strand
GCCGCGCATCACGATATACGTCCCCGTCGCTATTGCCGAGCACTTCCGGAGTCAACAGCATTTGTTGCTCAGCCGGATTAAACGAACCAAACCAAATGTGGTGCCGGGCAACACGATCGTATTTTGTCCCGGCAATGAATCGCGTCGCTTTGTAGTCAAAGGAAAGGTTCTTGGTCTTTACCGGAAGCAGCTCTATCAGCGGCTCGATTACGTGCGCGCGCAGGGAGTGAGGAATCCTCGAGTAGTTCTCAGCCCAGCGATGGCCACGATACATCGGATATCCCGCAAAGAGCTCGTCGCCGCCATCGCCGCCAAGCGCGACCGTGACGTGCTTGCGCGTGAAACGAGACAACAGGTAAGTAGGAATGAGCGATGGATCGCTGAAGGGTTCATCCATCCACGACCCAATCTCGCCGACAAGGTTTGCCGCGAGGTTTGCGCTGAGGCGCTCCTCGTGGTGATCGGTGCCGAGAAACTTGGCCACCGCCCTGGCATACCCCGACTCATCAAATGACGATTCTGCAAACGAAATCGAAAACGTTTTGACGGCTTCAGATGAAGCACGCACCGCGAGCGCCGCGATCGTCGATGAATCAACGCCGCCTGAGAGCAAGACTCCCAAAGGCACATCTGAGACCAGACGCATGCGCACCGAGTCGGCCAACAGTCCCCGCAGATGTTCGGCAGCTTCAATTTCAGTCGGAGGCGGTTGTTTGGGTTTGTAGCTCAGACACCAGTAAGAGCGAGTCTCAATCTTGCCATCCTCGAGAGTTAAGGTGTGCGCTGCGGGTAGTTTGTTTATGCCTTGATAAATCGTGAGCGGCGCGGGCACGTAATCAAAGGAGAGATAACGGCGCAGCGCCTGCAGGTTTAGCGAGCTTTTGACGGCTGGATGCGCCAGCAAGACTTTCGGCTCTGAGGCAAAAAGCAAAGTGCTGTCAAACACGGCCCAGTAAAGCGGTTTCTCACCAAAACGATCGCGCGCGAGCAGCAGCCGGCGCTGCTTCGAGTCCCACAACACAAAAGCAAACATGCCGTTTAGCTGCTGAACCATCTCGTCCCCGTACTCTTCATAAAGATGAGGCAGCACTTCGGTGTCAGATTGGCTACGGAAACTGTGTCCGCGTTTTTCGAGATTCTGGCGGAGTTCGCGGTAGTTGTAGATTTCGCCGTTGAGGATAACGACCACGCTATTATCCTCGTTGAAGGTGGGCTGTTCGCCGGTGACCAAATCGATGATCGCGAGGCGGCGCATTCCCAGGGCAACGCCGCTGGAAACCATTAGCCCTTCGGAATCCGGCCCGCGATGAACCATGCGTTCGCACATTGAGTGCAAGAGTTCTCGCGCGCCATCAGGCGGCGGCGTGCGTGAGTCAAGATTGGCCCAGCCAGTTATTCCACACATAGGAGACTACAGTGATGAGTAATCAGTGATGAGTCATGAGTCATGAGTCATGAGTAAAACCCAAAGACCACGCTTTGCGTAAGCAGCTTTGTCTCATCACTCATCACTCATCACTCATCACTCATCACTCATCACTCATTACTCATCACTCATCACTCATCACTTCTATTCGAATCCGATTCTCTCGCGTACGGCGTAGATCGATTTCGCCTGCGACTCGTGATACGTACGCACTAGCATCTCGGCCAGGAGTCCCATCAGGAAAAACTGGATGCCCAAAATTAACAGCACCAGAGCCATCACGGGCAACGGAGTCTGCACCAAATCCGCGTGCCAGGGCCAGGAGGCAAACTTCAGCAGCAGCGCGAACAGCACGGAAAGAAAAGAGATAATGAACGTCAGTAGTCCGGCTGTCCCAAAGATATAAAGCGGCTTCGTTTGATACGACGCCATGAACTTGATCGTCATCAGATCGAACACGACTTTTAACGTGCGCGACAGTCCGTACTTTGATTTGCCCATAGTGCGGGCATGATGCTCGACGGGAATCTCGGACACGCGTGCCCCGGCCCAGGAGGCATAAATCGGAATGAAGCGATGCATCTCACCGTAAAGACGTACGTCCTCGATCGACTCGCGCCGATAGGCCTTCAGCGAGCAGCCGTAATCATGCAGCGGCACGCCGCCAATCCAGGAGATCAGGCGATTGGCCAGCATTGAAGGAATCTTGCGCGTGATCAACTTGTCTTGCCGGTCCTTGCGCCAGCCGGAAACTACGTCATAGCCTTCCTCGAGTTTCTCAAGCAGCCGCGCGATATCTGTCGGATCGTTCTGTAGATCAGCGTCCATCGGAATCAGCACTTCACCGCTGGCGGCATCGATGCCGGCGGCCATCGCCGCGGTCTGACCGTAGTTGCGCCGCAACGCAACCACGCGAACGCGGTTGTCGAGCCGCGCCAGTTCGCGCAAAACTTTCAAACTACCATCGGTCGAACCATCATCAACATAAATAATTTCGGCGGTTCGCCCCAGAGCTTTCAGGGCTTCGTCTAACTTCGCGTGGAGTGGCGGCAGATTTGGTTCTTCGTTGTAGACAGGAAGGAAAACAGACAACTCTGGTTTCTCACCACCGGATCTGATCTGTACGTGGTCCGCTAAAGTCTCTTCTTCGTCGTAGGTTTTCATTAGGTAATAACCAAAACTACCTGGGTGTTTGGAGGCGGGCGTTGCCCGCCGTTGCAATTTCACATACCACGAGCACTCACCCTTCAACAACGGATAGCAACGCCCGCCTCTAAACGTTCGGAGTCCTGGTCCTCTATTCTTCGTGCGACACAAATGATCGAAACTCCGAAAGGGAAATTCAAATAGCGCAGCGGCACCCTCTCTGCTCCCAAAAGTCTTCCCAGCACACCATTCAGAAACCCAATCGTGAGATTGTTTTCTGATTCCGGTCGCAGCCGTGTTGCGCGCATGAAGAGCCGCCCGAGAAGTATGGGCGCGAAGAAGCTAAGGTTCACATAGGTCGCGCGCTCAACCTCGAAGCCCGCCTCCCGGACCACTCGCTTCAGTTCTTTCAAGGTGTAACGGCGCCGGTGATTGCTCACATCGTCCTGGACGCCCCACAGAAACATAAACGCGGGCACGAACAACAGCGCACGCCCCCCATGACGCAACACGCGCCGCATCTCTTTCAAACCTGCCAGATCGTCATCAAGATGTTCCACTACATCGAGGCCCGTAACCAGATCAAACGAATCGGCCTCGTAGGGCAATGCCTCCGCCGCGCCTTGTTTCACATTCGTTAATCCGCGCGCCTGACAAAATGACAACGCGTCGGCTGAGACATCCACGCCCTCTGTTTGACCAAATTCCGACAGCATCTCGAGATTCGCGCCAGTACCGCAACCTACGTCGAGTATATTGATATCCGAACCCCGGCCTCGCTCGTCTGCGCGATCTGCCTTCAGTTCGCGCACGACACGTTCGAGAAAGCTCTTGATGATTTGCCTTCGTCCTACAAACCACCAGTGGCTTTCCTCGACCCTACGCATGATCGCGTAGGTGTGTTGCTGCATCTCACGCGGCAACGGCTTATCGACGATGTTTGTCGTGGTGGACATTGGCGCTTAGTTCACAAACTTTAGCTTGTTGCTGTAGTTATGATGGCTCATTCAGGCGGCAACGACAAACTACAAAGAACGTCTCATCAAGTTGAGACAATCGTAGCTGAAGTCAACTCTTTGGAGTGCGCTGACCAGGCAAGCACCCCAGCCGGGCTGCCCGGCTGGGGACTCCGCTTCAGCGCTTTGGTCGGTCTCGACCTGTCGCGGCCATGGTTCGCCAAAATTTAGGATAAGACTGCGGCGTCAGGCCGCCGAATACCAAAGCGGTGACAGGTCACCGCACTCCAAAGGGGGATCTTTTAGCTTCTCGAAACCACTCAATGAATCGATGTATGCCCTCTTCAATTTGCGTCTGCGGATTATAACCAAGTAGCTGGCGAGCTTTCGTAATGTCGGCAAAAGTCTGCGGCACATCGCCGGGTTGCAACGGCTGGCGGTCTATCTTCGCCGGGGCTCCCAGCTCTTTCTCGAGTAGAGAGATCAGCTCGCGCAACTCTACCGTGCGCGACTCGCCCAGGTTGATCACTTCATATTCACTGCCGGAGTAATCGATCGCGGCACGAACACCGGCGATGATGTCATCGATGAACGTGTAATCGCGGCGCGTTGTGCCGTCTCCAAAAACAGGGATTGGTTTGCCTTCGCTAATCAGCCTGGCGAACTTGTGAATTGCAAGATCAGGGCGCTGGCGTGGCCCGTAAACGGTGAAGAAGCGTAAACAGACCGAGCGCATGCCGTAAAGATGAGTATAGGTGTGGCAGAGCAACTCGGCGGCAGCCTTAGTTGCCGCGTAAGGAGAGATTGGTTGACGAATGGGATCGTCTTCGCTGAAAGGTACTTTCGCGTTGATACCATAAACCGACGAAGAAGAGCCGAACACAAACTGTCTGATGCCGTGCTCGCGCGCCAGTTCCAACAGATTCATCGTGCCGTTGATGTTCGTTTCAGCGTAAAGCAGCGGTTGTTCCAAAGAAGGGCGCACGCCCGCGCGCGCGGCGAGGTGAACGATACAATCGAAAGCGTTCTCAGCAAAGATTCTTTTCAGCGCCGTCTTGTCTCGAATGTCCGCTTCGAATAAGCGATAGTCAGGGTTCCTCTCGCGGCGGCTTACATTCGCACGCTTGATTGCCGGATCATAAAACTCATTGAAGTCATCGACGACCGAAACGTGCCATTCGCTTTCGGAGAGCAAACGATCGACAAGGTGCGAGCCGATGAACCCCGCGCCGCCTGTGATTAAAATGCTCTTCATTGAACCAAGCCAATTTTGGAGTGCGGTGGCAAGCGTAGCGCGACACCGCTTTGGATCATTCGTTTGCCCCTTTCCAGGTGCAGTATCCAAAGCGCCGTCGCCGCTTCGCTCTGCCCGCGCACTCCAAAGCAATTACTTAGTTGCATAAATCCAGAGATGCCAGCCCCAGTGCGCGGCCAGCCGCGACTCTACAGACCGCGGCAACATGTTTCCAATCACCGGCAGCCAGCGTTTATTGAGAAAGTAAGTCTTCAAAGTCACTTCCGAGAAATCTTTGAATAGCTCGCGTGCTTCCCGGCGCGAATATACGCGCGCCAGTGGGTTGCCGGCTCCGTCCGTGTTCTGGCTCAGGAACTCCTCCGGCTTTAGATAAGATTCTTTTTCGGTCTTCAGTAGCTTTGCATGCAGGCGAAGCGAGTCGAGTGGTTCCCCGGTAATCTTATTGATCAACTTGACTCCGGGCTCCCACTTTAGCAAATGCGCTCCTGCGCGCCGCAGCACCGAAATGTTTACGCGATAGTTGTACGAACCGCGATGGTAGAGCATGACTACGGCGCGTCCGCCCGGACGAAGGACTCGATGAATTTCGCGAATGGCTTTTCCGGTCTCGGGCGTGTGATGCAAAACTCCGTGCGAGTAAACCAGATCAAAGCTCTCATCAGCGAAGTCGAGGTTTTCAGCATCCGCTGTTTGAAACTTCCCGGTGAGACTGAACAACTCAAAACGCTTGCACGCTAATTCAACTGCCGCTTCGGTAAGATCGACTCCGGTGTAATCCGCGCCCGCTTCAGCAAACTGCGCCCCGTCGGTTCCGAGTCCACAACCAATTTCCAGGACCTTCAAGCCGCGCGCGCTCGGGAAGTCGGCGGCGACAGGAATGTGCCACTCTTTCGTGTAGCGATGCGCTTCGACCAGCTCGTAGAAATGGCGTGTGCCCGGCGCAGCATCGGCAAACTTTACGCCGCAGGGATTCGCCTGCCAAAAAGCGCGCACGCGTTCTTTCAGACGGGAATTTGTTTCGGACATCTCGAAGTGCTCAGGATAGCAGAAGGCAAGCAGAAGCCCGACCGTGAGGAAAGACCGACATGCCAATAAGGTCCGCAGATTACGCAGATGTCACAGATTAGAGAAAAATATTCAGAACCCGGCAAGTTTTGGAATCTCTGGATTCGATGCCGCTAGCGAATTGACTTTGGTATCTGCGGAATCTGTGTAATCTGCGGATTTAACCGCTTCAATTCCTGGGGGCTACCGAAAGAATCCGCTCGATCAACTTCGGGTCGTCGGGCAGTAGTCCTGACTTTGGTAGACGCGGCGTCAGTGTTGCCCAGTTCTTGTCCATGGCAAACACTTTGCGAAACAGCGGCAAAGATTCTTCCACGCGGCCCATGTTTACGAGCGCGACTGCGTGCCAGTAGATCATCTCGGCGTTGTCAGGTACCAGCTTCTCCGCGGCTCCATACTCGCGCAGCGCGCCTTCGTTATCTTTCTTCTCAACCGCAAGGTCGCCGGCGTTCATGTGGTTATAGGCACGCTGCAGCCTTACGAGCCGGCGCAACTCCTGCAAGGGTTCCGAACTATCATCCACACGCAGATCGAAGATGCGATCCTTCCACGGTTGGCCCGTTGGTTTTCCCGTGACAACAACGAGCGCGGCGGACTGCCGGCCGCGAATGTCGCCACCGACGGCTTGTGCGGCGTCTAATGCTGCCAGCATCCGATCAGCCAAATCGCCTTTCGTATTTTCAAAAGCCTGCGCCATCGCCGGCCACACCTTGTCGTTGAGCATCAGATTCGCCTGGACAGAAAAGTCCTTGCCCACAATATGACCTGCGGCGTAGATATCGTTTTTCCCTGTCCACGCATCCACGCGCCCTTGGGCGTCGATCATCGCCACCTGCCGCACATCGCGGCCTTCATCACCCGCGAGCAAAGATTTCAAGGCGTCAGGGCCGCTCTTGCCGGTGCGCATTAGTTCCAAACCGAGCTTGCCGTAACTCGGATCTACAAACGACTGCGTGGCTACCGCGCCAACGCCCGCCTCAGCCCACGGCACTATCGAGCCGACTGAAAACCAGTGGGATTGAACGGCCACACCGAGTTCGCCTGTTAAGGGATCGCGCGCGACTATTGAAAAGGTATGCACCGGGCGCGGTGGCGCGACAAATTTTTCTCGCGCCGGTTTGTTTTGCTGGGCTTGGAAACCTGGAGTGATTGCAACGGTCAGGAGTAAAGCGAAAAGTAGACGCATGAATGTTCAAAGCCTCCCATGGTTTAGAGGCGGGCCACCTTCAATGTTGGCCCGCCGATCCTTTCAGATGATTCAATTCGATAACTACACTCGCGGTATACCGGCATTACTTGCAACGGTGGGCAACGCCCGCCTCTAAACGACTCGCGGCCGTCCCTTGACTTGCGCGCATCTTCACGAGGGAAACGGATAAAAGGGTGTATTACGGAAGACCCAAAAAGACAGTATGGCAGCGAGCAATACCCAAATGTATTTGGCGTTAAGCTGGTTCCACTTGAGTGGCCGGCCGCGCACGGCCGCATTCGTGTAGCGCACGAGCGCGTAAAGCAAAAACGGAAGCGACAAGATCAGGAGCGGGTTGAACTCAAATGCCGCGACCACGTCGCCATGAAGCAAACAGTGAAGTCCGCGTGTGCTGCCACAACCCGGACAAGTAAATCCTGTCAGCGCGCGAAACGGGCAGCCAGGAAAGTAGCCCGATTTACCCGGCTCGAAAATGAAGAGATAGGTGGCCCCGGCCGCCAATGTTGCCCAAATGAGCGCGGCCCGGAAAGGTCGACTTAGTACTATCTCATCAAGCCTCATGAGACAGTTAAACTAACACGAACGTCTTACGCGGGAAATAAGAGAGGTCTTACGGGTGTCCGACCTCGTGTAACGCAAACCAATAGTTTGCGTTCCAAAAACTATGAGACAAAATGATCCGGCAGGCCTGATGTTAGAACCATCCCTTCCTACCCTGGATATAGGTTCTTACAAATTCTTCGTCGGATTTAGTAAGGTAGATGATGCCTTCGACTATGCCGATAATATTACTCAAACCGCATGTCAGCAGGCCGATCACAAGCTGAATTACGCCCTCGGTTGTGTAGCCCAGAATGAATTTATGGACGCCGGCCCAGCCGAGCAGGATAGCGCAGATGCCAGCCACGATCTTCTTGTCGGCACCCATCGCCTTCCAGTCTGTCATTGCTCCTGAAGCGCCCGGGTTAACCGACTGCATTGGTTGATAACCACTTATCGGACTCAAAGGTGCTTGGCAGCTTACGCAGTACTGGGTCGTGTTATCGTTTACTGCGCCACATTTTGTGCAGTATCTACTCATAATCTTGTCCGTGCCCTCGTTAACACATCGGGAGTTCCCAATTACGAAGAGCCCTAAAGCTCTCGGGAGCCTCGCCGATCAGGAATTAGTCACTTAAATGGACTGTCCAGCACATACCAAGTACCAGGCCGAAAACTGAACTTACAGAATGCTAACTGCTGCTTATCACGGCCATTCCAAAAACAAAGATCCACAAGACAATGACAATGACCCCGGTCAGTAATCCCGCTCCGACCGCGATAAACATGAACATTTTCGCCTTCTTGGAGGATTCCATCGCTCCCGCGATATCTCCGGTCGCTATCTTACTGTTTACCTGCGCCGCGAAGATAATCGATACTACGCCAACTGGTAAGCAACAGAATATCGTAGCCAGGATCGCAGGGATCAAATAGTTTGGAATGTTCTCCGTGGCGCCTAATGGAGGAGCCGGAGTCCATGGTTCAGACATTTAGATTTTCTCCTGAGCGTAACGTTGGGGTCATTGCGCGAGCTTCGCCGGAGTTCAGTGGAACTGAAATCTTGCTAGCCGTTGTTCTAGTTGGCATGCTGCCGCTAAAAATTCTGTGGCGGCGGCGCAATGTCATTTCCCTTGCGTTTCTCGAATATCGCTACTCCAATAATCCCGCCGAGAGTCGCGAGCACAGCTAGAAAAATTGCGCCCACGATTCCGGCCACGATCATTAGCAAGACGCCCGAGAAGGGAAGCTCCACGCCACTTCGAGTTAGCTGCTCCGTCATGGCGGCCATTCCAAACAAGATCGCTATTGGCAGGCCAAGAACGAGATAAATAATTCCGCCAACTACCCCGGCGAGGCCGCCGACCATTGCTCCGCCGCCCATGCTAACCGGAATGGGCGAGCTCTTGATGTAAAGGTAGGCAGCTAGCACGCCGCCGCCAATGCTCCAGATACAACAGCAGTAGTTGATAAAAGGAATCGCGGAAAGCAGGCCCACAACCAGGCCGCCCAGAAGTGCTGGCTTTAGTTTGTTATTCATTAGATCTCAACTCAAGAATCAGGTTGGAGAAAGCCGAACAAACCATTAAAACTGGGATGGAATTAAAACGCCGTGCATAACTAACAAAGAGGGCTCGGATTGTCAATAAAATTGGCAGATTTTGTTCGACCAACTTCAGGTTGTCCGGAGGACCGACGGATCTCCCTCGCGAAATCTGACCCGCCACGCTGGGCCTCCTCGACAAACTAAAGTTTGTCGGACATTATTCTTACATGTACGAATTTGCAGTAGCTCCCGCAGTCACCAGCATTCGGCGTCGCGGTGTCGGGATAGCCGAAGTCTCGCCGGAGAGCCTTGGGTTTGAATTGGAACTCGAGTCGGGAGACAGGATTATCAAGGTTAATGGCCGTCCAGTCCGCGACTACCTCGACTTCCGCTTTCAAACGGCCGGTGAGACTGAACTTGTTCTCGAGGTTCGCAAGAACTCGGGTGAAGACTGGGAACTCCAAATCGAACGCGGTGAAGGCGAAGATTTTGGACTGAGCTTCGAGCAGATCGTTCCGCGGCAGTGTGCTAACGACTGCATTTTCTGCTTTTGCAATGGCAACCCGGCTGACGCGCGACCTTCACTCTTTATCAAAGATGAAGATGTCCGGCTCTCGTTTCTTTACGGCAATTACACTACCCTCACTTCGATCACTGAAGACGAGATGCGGCGAATAGTCGAGCAGCGCCTTTCTCCCCAGTATGTTTCCGTTCATGCAACCGACCTGGACGTGCGCGCCTATCTACTGGGAATCGAGAAGCAGCGCGCCGACATCGCTCCCAAGTTGAAGCGCTTGCTCGATGCGGGAATTGAAATCCACGCGCAGGTTGTGCTTTGTCCTGGAATTAATGACGGCCAGATCCTACGCAAGACGATCGGCGATCTTGCCGCTGAGTATCCCCGGATTACGAGCGTGGCGATTGTTCCGCTTGGCTTGACGCGATACAACACTGACCCGCGTCTAACTGCCGTTACACCTGATTTCTGCCGCCAGGTAATCGTTGAGGTTACGGCCATTCAGTCCGACTTGCGCCAGCGCCTGGGAACAACATTCGCGTTTTTGGGCGACGAGATCTACCTGCGTGGCGGACGCGCGGTGCCCTCGCGATCACACTATGGCGATTACCCGCAGATCGAAGACGGCATCGGCATGGTCCGTTCATTCAATAACGAGTTTGCAGCCTTAGTGAGAAATCTTGTGCGGCGACCCCTGGCGCATCCAGCGAAACTATGTGGCACGCTTCTGACAGGTACCCTTTTTGCTCCGGTCTTAAAGTCTCTGATCGAAAACCTGAACGTGCGCTTTGGTACTCAGTTAACAGTCGAAGGCGTTGAAAACAATTACTTCGGCGGCGATGTTTCGGTAGCGGGCTTGCTCACGGGCGGCGATCTTGTCTCTGCGCGAGAACGCATTAGGGGTGACTTTGTGATTATCCCGAAGACTACTCTTAAGAGCGATGAAGAGATCATGCTCGATGGAATGAAACTTGAGGAGTTGACTGTCAAATTTGGCTTGCCGGTTCATCCTCTCGACCTGAAGGCATTCGCTCAATTCCTTTTCCGGCATAATTGATTCTTCAGCCATCCATGACTGCTTCCGGACTACACCGAAAATCTTCGTCGCAATCCGCATCATTAGCCACGCAAAAAATTCTCGACGTCGGCTGCGGGCAGAATAAATACCCCGGCGCAATAGGAATAGATTC
>Ga0184639_10001251_pt1 | contig 10852 bp, 12 predicted proteins | sample PLM31_170_b2_FD_133155 | JGI IMG/M metagenome (GOLD analysis project Ga0184639, IMG submission 133155) | Groundwater sediment microbial communities from an aquifer in East River, Colorado, USA - PLM3-1_170_b2 | ecosystem: Environmental > Terrestrial > Soil > Riparian zone | place: USA: East... | reverse complement strand
TCCCCTACGGGGAGGAAGGAGTGAACAAATTGATGACTCGCTGGTTGCTTGCTTGCGCCTTACTGCTTTCTGGTGTTTCGCTCGCCGAGCCGTTGCGTCTTGAGGCCCAAGTCGGTCAATGCCAATACGGCCTGGCTCCCGATGGCATCTGGTGGACGGACTTATATCCAACCAACATCGACCGACGCACGACCTGTTACCAGCTTGGAGTCTCACAAGCTCCATGGCATTACAAAGGTTTCGATCTCGGCTGGAGACTCGCGTACGTCAATTTGGGAAAACTCACGGCGGATAACCAGTTCACCTATTTGGAGCCGCAATATCCTGGAGCGAGCGGAGAGGATTGCGACGCAAAGACCTTGGAAGGCTGCCGGGGCCGTGGAAGCATCACGCAGAAAACCCGGGGGATAACGCTCGGACCCTTGATCGAGAAGTCCTGGGATAATCTCACGCTTGGGGTGGAGGGAGGGGTTTACTACTATTACAGCCTGTTCGAGGTCAATGTCAGTTCCTATCCGGACCCCGGTGTCGTCTCGCCGATGCAAGCGAAATGGGGCAGTCGTCGCTTAACGGGATACTACGGAGCAACGGCCCGCTACGGGTATCTCTTTGCAACCGGCCGAGTCTACAGCAATGTGAAGGCAGTCGAGGAGCATTGCTCAGAGTGCATGGGCATCACCTTGTGGAACACCTGGCAGGCTACGGTCGGGGTGCAGGTCACGTTCTGATGATCCCGCTCTACCGCACGACCGAGATGGAAAAGAGCGCGTTGACGCTCGCCAAGTATTTCGGGCATGTGCTCGTGCGCGCGGTCTCCATTCTGGATAATCCGGTGCGCATTCGCACCAACGGTCTGGGTGATAACGTGTACCTCGGCAGAAACGCGGACTTTGGCGACCGCGACATCAAGCGCTGGTTCGCTAACGCTGGCATCCTGGTGAACCACGCCTATCTCCCGAAAGGCATGCCGCACGACGCTCAACTGCTGTGCGAGATGCCACTCTGCCCCGAGGAACTGGAAAAGGCCGTCGAGCAGACCACCCACATCGCTGTCATCTACCAGAGCCCGAATTGGGAGGAGCATCGCAAGGCCATCGCGCGGCTTAATCCGCTACCGCATGCCTGTAAGAAGCTGCATACCATGATTCGCGCGGGGGCGGTGGAGCCCGATCAGGTGCCAATCTGCAACGCGCTCAATCTCCCATTCGCGGCGCTTGCTGGCATCTACGATGAATCCTTGTGCAAGGTATTGGGAATCGCGGCACCGGAGTTAAAGCGCATTCGTAAGCTCACCTTTGCTGCCGGCATGGAAAAGATTTACTTTCCCGTCACGCGGCTGGTGCCGCTCGTGAAGCCCGAGGACAAGTCGCTCCTGGCGTTCTATCAGCACATCGAACGCCTGCCGGAAGCGGCGGGTGTGCGCCTCGCGCTTGGGAACGTCTTGAACCAATCAGCCCGCTTCTGGAAAACGAGCCTGCGGGCGTTGGTGCGCGGCGGCTCGGTCAACCAGTTGCCAAGCGTGACGTTCTACAAGATCGATGCGCGAGAACCCGATTACGCGAAGATTCAGGGCCGGCACGATCAGGCGCAGGCCGAGCTTGCCGGGATGATCGAGATGGTGGAGGGCTTGCCGAGGCTCACTTCTCAGGCTGCTCGGGCAGTGGCGAAACGTCGCGTTCGGCGTGCGGAGTTATCTCGATCAGCGTTTGACGCATAATTTTTATTTTCGGAGCGGATTCATGATACAACTGGTTCAATTCTCGTAGTGTCTCGGCCAATTCGCCTCCTTCTTGAGACTCTGCTGCCGGCCCAACCAACCGCGCAGCCGCCGCGAGCTTCACCTGATTCTGCGCCGAGTTCTCATCTATCGGCATGGAGGCGAGTTCATGCAGCGCATCCAGCCCAGCGATACGGTAGAGGCTCATACGTCGTTCGATGGCACGGTGAAAATCCAGAGCTGTTGCCTCCAGATAGGATTCAGTACCTTTCACATCCTGGATACCCGCGACGACAGCTTGAAGTCTGGCACTCACACGTATTGCGCGATCCACACGAAGCGCCGTGACGCCCATGCCGAGGAGCTGGCTTGCGACGAAAATATCACCTCGCGCCTCGATCAGCGCTTGTGCGATTCCGTCCTCGCTCAATGTCAGATAAGTTTTCCCTGCAACCGCTTGCGCCGCCGCTGGGACGCCTTGGACTTCTTGTTGAGCGGCTTCCCCGTCCGGTAGCTTTGTCCCGTAGAGGACTGGCACACCGCCCAAGGATTCACGCTGCCGCCCTTCGCTTTCACCTTGCTTACGCATCGGCTAACTCTCGTGTTGGCTGGCATCTTCGTGATATTTAAGGAATAGACCCGGCGTCAGCTCTGGCCTCCCTTACGGGGCCGAGAAGAGATTACAGCCCTTCCTTTGGTTTTCGGCAGCCGTAAGTATCTGTAAATTATAAGGATGATGTTTTCCCCCTAAAGCAATAGGCAGGCGATGGTCCACGTGAAAGACCTGACCAGACACCATAGTAAACCATCGTGCAGTTTCATAAATCATCTTAAGCAAAGTGTGTTCTACCCCGACGAGAGGCACTCGTGCCCCTCGTTCTTTTGCGCGTCGTTTTGCCCGGTGATAAGACGCTCGTTCTTTACCCCTTTCCCGAACTTCCTCGGGATGTTTTGCGCGCCACGTAGCAGTGTAACGGCGTTGTGAGGCTTTATTAAGCCCAGGATTCAGCGCCCTCCATGTCCTGCTTCGTTCAGTAGATGTTGTGGTCATTACACGCGCTCACTGAGCCAATGAGCCAGGGCGTCGCCGGGTACTATTCAACGCAGGCACAGGACTTCGGGCCATTCCGTGATGACATGGATGCCGCCTCTCTGTAGCAATCAGGATACTCTACACCAATTCACAACAGTCGCATGATATTGCTGGCTGCCCGTTCGAGTACAGGTAGGACGATCAGTAATGGCAAGCCAATTATCACTAACCCTATCAACAACAAGATGGCAAGCCAAAATAGGTCAACAATAAACTCGATGAGTAATCGCAGGATCATCGTGGTGGCGGTGGAATCTCGCCCTCAGGCGTCCCCATCTCCATACCTATTCCGAAACCTCCAGCGGAGGCACCCGCTGTAAATGGCACTGCCCTTGACGTTCTATTCAACAATCTGGCCGCAAGCGACTTGACGAGCGGACTACGATCAGCGGCAAATCCCAACCAAGTCGTCGGATGAAAAGCGAGCCAGCCCAATCCCATAGGATTTTTGTTGGCATCCGTCATCACGCGCGCACTTGCCAAGCTCAATGCGTTAAGTAGTTGTGACTCCTCTTTATTCAATTTGTCTATCCCTGGAATCGCCTTGGCAATTTCATCTTTCAGGCCACGCGCAAGTGCTTTCTGCGCCTCAATGTCGGCGCTTCCCAGCTCACCATAGGATTTGGCTCCGACGGCACGATAGGTTCCTAGCTTGATTTCTTGCGCGAGTTTCACGGGTATCCCGGCAGCCTGAGCGAGCAACGGATGATTCATGAACTCTTGGTATGCCTTCTGGATTACGGCAAGGTCGGCCTGCGGCGTGACCTGTTTTTCAAACTTTACGATAGCATCTTGAAGTGTTGCCGCTGCCGCCTTTTTGTCCACGATAGCGGTTGAACTTCTGACGGCATCGGAGATGGACTCGTTGAGAACATCAATCTGCCGTTGCATTTTGGCGACACCGCCAGGTGTTACGTTGACGCCTTGCTCCAGCATGGTTTCTATCGCTTGTGCCGCTTTGCCAGTTCTCAGGCTCTGGGCAGACGGCTTCAGCGCGCTTTGCATGAGCGTACGCGCAGTGGATTGCATACCGGGAGTACCCAACTTTCCGGCTGCGCCGCCAATGATCGTCGGAATAGCCTGAATGCCGACATTGGTTGCGAAGCCAGCACCAGCCGCAATTTCAGGGTTGACTATCTTCGCCGCCAAGTCGGTCACAAATCCGCCGGCCTCGTACGCACCACGCTCCAATGCTTTGACACCAATATCTGATAATTCCTGGCCTCCGCGCAGCGCGGAATATACGGGACCACCTTCAAACATTCCTTTGACGGCGGCTTGAGCAACGCGCGAGACGGCGGAAGGCGGTTCTGTCACTGGCAGATTGGCCCCGGCCGCAGCGGGCCTGGTAGCCCCGATGGTTACGGCTTCGTCCCATTCCGAGCGCGGATCGCGCCCCGGGGTTGCTTGAGTCCACGCGCGCGCCAGATCAACGTCCGCCACCGATCACCTCTATCGTGCCATCTGCTTTTTTCCCGAGCCTACGGCCATCTTTCGTCGTGCGGATTTCGACGTAATCGGACAAGGGGCGCGCTTGAGAACGAGTCCTGGAACCGCCGGGTGGCTGCGCACTACGGAATTCCGCGTAGGCCATATCAATGTTCTCCTGCGCCATTGCTTTCATGCGCTTTAATTCATCTCGATATTCCTTCAAGCCCTGCTTGAATTGATCTTCTCCCTGCTTCTCGGTGAGCGCGGCTTTCATGGCTTCCAGGCGCGGCCATTCCTTTTCCGTCAGTTGACCGATCGCACCAGCACTACCACGAATCGTCATCAAACTCGAAATCGACGCCTTTGATTGCAGGCTTCTGAGCAATGCCTCTGCGTTCGCCGTATTCGTTCTGAGTGTCGGAATATATGGATCAATAGACCCGACCATCGCATTGACCCCTGGATGGGGTTTTATTTTTCCGTCCTCGGAACCGATCAATTTGTCGATGTTCCTGATTTCTGCATCAAGCGTTGCGTGCATGAGTCGCTTGTTCTTTTCGTCCTTTTCGGAGGTCTCTTTTACTTTTTGCCACGCCGGGCCGCCCTGAATCATGAACTGTTCGGTGCCTTCGTCATTCCACATCCAGCCGGACTTGGGCTTCGGCAATCCCTCAGTTGGTTTCTCCGGCCTGAACTTAGGGCCAGCACCGACTTCGCTCCAAGTCTTGGTCGTAGGATCATATTCCTGCTGCACTTCCTCCTCGCCTCGGCGGATAGTGCGTATCGCGGGACGTTTATCTTCGGCTTTGCCAGCCGCCAATTGTTGCTTGAGGGAAGCCACTTCCTGATTGAGCAACTGGACGTACTGCTTGAATTGTGCGTCCATGCGCGGGGCCATCTCGTTCAGCGCGCGCCACAGGCGGGCGCCTCTCACACCGTTGTCGTACAAGTCACCAGCCACGCCCTCGAAAGTGAGGCTCGGGGGCGGGGGCGCAACTTCTCCCGTAGGGGTTGCCTGACCCCCCAGCGGCTCTCTGGCTGGCCGTGGGAGCGTCTGGTAGGGCTGGATGGGTGCGGCTGGAGGTGCCGTAACACCACCGGGCGCCTGCGGCGGTCCTGCTGGGGCTGCTGGTGCCATTGGCGGTGCTTGGGGAGGCATGTGGATACCTCCCGGCGGCTGCATGGGCGGCTGCATCGGTACGGAAGCCTGTCCGACTTGGGGCGGCATTGGTCCCTGCATTGCGCCAGGGGGGCGCGGCAGCATCGGTGGCGGCTGCCTCAGCCTCTCGGCCGCTTGTCCGGCGTCCTCCTGCGCTTGGAATAACTGCATCAGTTCTTGCTCTTTTTGCTGCAATTGCCACCGCAGGAAGGCATTTCGCGCTTGCGCTCCCTCGACATCGGCCTCGCGTTGCCGTCCGGCCGCGCCCACATTCGGAGCGAAGTACTCGAAGGGGGTTGCGTAATTTGGCATTATTGATCCGGCCACATAAGATTTCGTTTTTTCAGATTATCCTCTTTGAAAAGAACTTGTAAGTTTTGTTCACAATGAAGGCCGCACACATCTTTACTTTTTAATGGAACAATATGGTCAACCTGACATGCTCTTCCCGTCCTTTGACTCTCCAATTTTGAGTGAAGATAAAACAATCCGATATATTTCTTGTTTGCCCATTTTGGAATTGCCAAGAGCTTCATTGCTTGCCTGCGTCTCTCCTTGGCAGCTTTGACGGGTCGATATTTTTCTCTATATTTAACCATAGATGCACGAATGGACATCTTTGATAATTCCGGATTTTTGAATCTCCATTCCTTTGTCCGCTTTGCTTGCCGAGACCAATACGAAAGATCTACTAATCGAAGCGTTTTGAGGTGTTGTTTTCTGCGCGCTTTCCAACAGTTCTTACATTCTGACCGTAAACCAATAGGTCTCTGATTACGGGCAAAGAAAGATGTCGTTGGTAAAAGGTTCTTGCATTCCGTACAAATTTTGTACATAACGCCTAATACGCAAGAGTTTTGTATTCGTCTATTCGCCATCACTCCCACCCAGTCATCCCGAAATCTTCGCCCGCGCCAGTGTTACCCGCAGTGCCCGGAGTACTCCACGGCCTGTCAGCCGGATTCTTGTATGCGCCGTAGAAGGTGCCGAGCGCCCCGTAGATGTTGGCGAGATTGGCTTGTTGCTGGCGGAAGTCCATGCCCTGCTGCCCCAGCATCGCGCCCGCAGCCCCCTGACCCGCACCGATACCCTGATTGAGATAGGGGATGATTTGCGACTGAATCGACATCTGCGGTGCGCTCACCGCCTGTCCGCGGGCGCCCGCATACTGCTGCGCCGCTTGGGCGGGCCATCCAAAGGCTTGCTGCGCCGCTTGGAATGGGGCCGTGGCTGAGGCGAGCGTTGACACCGGCACTTGGCCGCCGAAATCCATGGCTTGGCCTGCTTGTTGGCCTCCAACCTGTCCCGCCCGGATCATCGCATTCAGTCCGTTGATCGAGCGCAAGAGCAGATTGTTCTGCCAATCGAGGTTGAAATCGCGCACCGCGCCGGTCTCAAGCCCTGCGCTGTAGGGCGACATTGCGTAACCACGGGCGGAAGAAGCGGCGCGCGAGGCATCAACGACCTTCTGCCGCTCGCGGGCTTCGAGTTCTCCCATCGGGTCGCGTCCAAGCGCATAGACATCGCGCCCCGCCCCCATTGTCTCGGCGGAACCGCCTGCCATCTGCTGTGAAAGGGCGCGCGCGAGATCAGACAAACCCGCATACTCGCCACCCGCGCGCTGACCAGCCTGAAGAAGCGGCTGAGTGTCAATCCCCAGCATCCTCGAGTACGCTTGCGCGAGTACCGGGTCAATCGCCCCCGTCTGCGCCTGCGACTGCGCGAACATCTGACTCAACAACTGCTGCCAAGTCGTGTCGGCAGCGCCCAAGCCAGCAGGCTGATAAATCTGGCCGGCCGGACTGCTGGAGCCGCCACCGCTGCCGCCACCGCGGTTGCTCAAAAGCCCGATGCCAGCGGCGACCGCAGGCGCCCAAGACACGAACCCGGGCCGGAATAGTGCGAGCCAGCGGCTAATGAATCTGGTGAGCATCTGATCTCTTGAAGCGAATCATGGGATAGACATCGCGCATGAGGTTGCCAATCTGCTCCCTGTTCTCGAAGGCAATCACGCTGGTCCTGTAGGCGTCGGTCTCAATCTGCATCTTGGCAAGCTCATGGAAGCGCGTCTCATCGAAATTGAGTCCCGGCATGAGATGCCAGTGGATTTTCTGCACCCAGCGCCAGTCATCGAGCGCCCCGAACGGCACCCGCATGACAAGCGGATCGCTGGATACCGCTTCCAGCTTCTCCTTCAGCAACTCGCAGTAATTGCTGGCCGGGAGTCCAAACTCCGCGAGCGACTGCTCGACCTCGGCGAGTGGGCGCTCGACGATCAGCGTGCGCGGGGAAAACTCCTCCAGGATGCGGTCTATGAAAAAGCCCAGCCCCGAGTCGGCCACCCCCACGTAGTCGTAGTATTCTTGAGCGTAGATCGAGAACAAGTCCGACAGCTCGCTCATGCGGGACGATGGCTCGTGGTAGCACATCGACCGCTCGCCCGTCAGGAGCACGGACAACCATGCCGTGCGGCTGCGCGGCAAGCCAGTCACGAAATATCGCTGTGCGCTCATGGGCGAGATGATACCTCTTTTGCCCAATTTTTCGCAGTATCAAGGTCTATTCTGGCTGAATCGCCTTCTGCAACAAGGCCCGAAACTCCGTCATCAAGGCGTCGTAACGCAGCGTCAAGCTCTCCCCGGTTGAAGGTGAGGATGTCAGGACGCTTGGCGGCGGGGGCGGGGCTGGGCAGGAAACCGCGACTGGCACGGGCGTCGCGCAGCCGCTTAGTAACGGCACCAAGATCAGCAACAGTTTTTGCATGTTCCGCATCGGCGTTCTCCTTCGCACGTTTGTCCTCGGCCTCACGTTTTATCCTGTCGGCTTCTGCTTTCTTTCCCAACAGCTCCACGTTGCTCTTAAACACAGCGTATTCAGTCTTGACGCTCTCGCAATGCCAGACGTAGCCGCCGACAGCGGCAATGATTGCGGCTATTACGATGCCCTGAATGATCTGCAAAGGATTAAAGCCGAACACTATCTCACTCCTTCATGTTCCAAGCTGAAATGATTTCCGTCCGGCTTCGTGAAATCTCCGCCCCAGCGGGCTTCGGGATCGAGCGTTTTCCAGTAGTCACCCATTGGCTTGTAGGCATCCGAAATCGTCTGATACTGACCGTCTATGAACAACTGCAAATCTATGGCAAGCCTTTTGATGTGAAGGCTGTTCGAGATGCCGCTCCCCTTGGAAGCATTTAGCGCAGCCTGTTCTGGAGTCCGATAGCATTCACCAAAGGTCAACTCATAGCCGTTTTCGTAGCACCAAGTAATCAGTCGTGCGACAAGTTCGGTAAACCTGCGCTGCTTTTCTCCGAGTGTCATCTACCCTTCCCCAAATCCCGGCAGAACTCGATCTCCTTCTCCTGCTTCCTCTGCTCCGGTGTCAGGCGATTGAGACAGTTTGCCTCGCGCTGCGCGTTCAGAGTGTCGGTCTGAATCTTGGTTTGCTCCCTGATGACCTGCACGATGCTCTTGTTGTTATCGGCTGCGTCGCTGTCGTGCCGGTAGCCTCCATAAGCGATGAGGCAGATCACGACGAGTTGCAGGATACCGAGTATGTCGGAGCCGCGGATGCGGAGCTTCTGGTTTTTTAAGTCAAGCTCTACTTCGTCCTGGCTTTTCGGGAGTTCTTCAGCCACGTCATGCTCCTTTTCTGTTCTGCGCCTGCCGGACCACTCCGGCGAGTCCTTCGCCATTCGCCCAACCGCGGAATATCTGCTCATGCCCGACCGAGAGCAGCATCGCGCTGCGGTAAGTGTCGTCGTCCGGCGCACTGTTGTTGAGCGGGTGCAGGTGCGTGTAAGTGAGGTGCGGCAGGTAGCGGAGCGCGCCCAACTTCGTGCCGATCGCGTGCCACACGTTGTCAATCGCCCAGTGGATGAAGCCGGGAGGCGAGAGGTAGCCCACCGAGCGCACCAGTTCGCCCCCGATGCAGGGCATGGTGCAGTTGGTCTCCCGCCAGCGCCCATCATTCGGGTAAGAGATGTTCCAGCCGCCAGCCGCTTCCTCAAGTTGGCGCAACATGCCCGGCACGTCCAGAATCGCATCGTCCGCGAGAAAGCCGTACTGCGGCTCGTTCGGGTAGCGCCTCAGCATCTCGTTGTAGGTCGGGCCGTTGCCGCGGCAATCCATGATCTCGATTGACCAATCGGCAGGCCACTGTTGATCCAGATACTCCTGCAGCCGCTTGTCCCTCGACCAGAGCGTGAGCATGACGCGCGACTCATCCCCCCACGGATAAGAACGCACGACCTTCATGATGCGGTCGGGACGCGATAAAGAGCTAAGTATCCAAATAGGCCGCCTCCATTTTTATTTGAATGCCAATGCGAAAAATGTTGCCGTAGTGGTCGGTGCGCCGTTTTTTGTCCACGCCAGAGTAAAACCATCCGGGTCCATGCTCAAGACACTTGCTGTCTGATTATCGGAGACGGTTTGGGTGATTGCTGCGCAAAACAGCGTTGCTAAATCCCAGGCATTACTCGCCCCATCTTCCGCAATAAGAGCATGATTCGCGGCCCCATCAGAAGCTCCTACACTCAGATGACCTGAATCTACTCCGACGATGATTACGGCTTTTGGCCTGAATCCAACACCAGTGTATGAAACATTAGCGCTTGCCGCAGTTAAGTCTCTGGTGAAATTGATTAGTCTATAACCAGATGAGGCCGCCCCTAGAATGTTGGGTGTTGCTCTTGCATTGGTTCCTATGGACAGGGAATTTATCAAGACGAAATCCCTGGTTGAATCCATGCTGCTCGCTAGAGGCAATTGGTTGACGCCCATCCATGATATTCTGGTCGCTGCAGATGTTGACGCAAACGGTAGCTGGAGGTTTGAACCGACCGTGAGCGTTGAATACAGATTGTTGCCAGCACCGACCAGCAGATCGCCAATGACGGGCGGACCTTGAATGGTGAACCCAGGATTCATCAAGTCGAATCCAGTAGCCAGCCCGTCAACTGGCGTGCGATAGCGGATAAAGGTCGTATTACCAAGCACTAGATCGTTCGATGACAGCGTTCGGGCACCGCCCTTATAGATCGTCGTTGCGCCTACGGCGTCTATGTTGATCGTGGCCGAGCCGCTGTTGCCCGCTGCCGGTACAAAACTAAAAACTTGCCCGCGAGTGTAGGCACCAAGCGTGAATCCCGATACCCTGGCGGTGATCGTGTTGTTTCCGACAATAGATGAGAGCGTGGTGAGCGAGGCATTTTGTAGCTGGCTTGCTATCGGGAAGTTTGCTGCCGCAGTTGCGGAGACACCGGACTGCACGGCGGTAAAGGTGTTGGCGTTCGCAAGCTGCGGCGTGAGGGATAATTCGGCGGCGTTCGCGTTAACCCCATTAACAATAAAGTTCAAATCCGCCATTAGGGGAACAGCGTCAGCCGTCTGACCGTTAGAGATGGGGTTCGGTAAAGAACCTAAAATTGCCATCAGATCCTCGTCTTTT
>Ga0184639_10001250_pt1 | contig 10853 bp, 12 predicted proteins | sample PLM31_170_b2_FD_133155 | JGI IMG/M metagenome (GOLD analysis project Ga0184639, IMG submission 133155) | Groundwater sediment microbial communities from an aquifer in East River, Colorado, USA - PLM3-1_170_b2 | ecosystem: Environmental > Terrestrial > Soil > Riparian zone | place: USA: East... | reverse complement strand
GGACGGTCAGATCCCCTCCAGCGCCCAGCTCGGTCTCGCGGCCACCTGGGTCGTGGTGATGCTTGTCTTGGGGATGTGGGTGTTCGCTCGGTACCGGCCGCGATTCGCCGAGGAGTTGTGATGCTCCCGGTCATCACATGCCAGGCCATAAGCAAGTCATTCGTGCTTCGCACGAATCGCCAGTACCTGCTAAAGGACCGCGTGCTCGCGTGGGCCCGCCCCCATCTTCGCGAGAGCCGACAGATCTTCTGGGCTCTTCAGGATGTGAGCTTCACGGTGGAGCCCGGGGAAGCCTTCGGGGTGATTGGGCCCAACGGCTCGGGGAAGACGACACTCCTTCGGATCGTGGCTGGCATCTTCCAGCCCACATCTGGAACCGTCAGAGCGCATGGCCGGATAGCGCCGTTGCTGGCGCTCGGGGTTGGCTTTCACCCAGAGCTGACGGGCAGGGAGAATATCTACCTAAACGCAGCCCTTTTCGGTTTCACGACGCGAGAAATCCTGGAGGTGGAGGGGGCGATTATCAGCTTCTCCGAGCTCGGGTCGTTCATCGATGTCCCGAGCAAGAACTATTCGACTGGCATGCAGGCCCGTCTTGGGTTCTCCATTGCGCTGGAAGTGAAGCCGGACATCTTCCTGATCGACGAAGTCCTTGCAGTGGGAGACGAGCACTTCCGCCAGAAGTGTCTCCGGCGGCTGGCGGAGGAGCGGCTGGCGCAGCGGACATTCGTCATCACCACGCACAATCTGCAGTTCGTTGAGGAGACGTGCGATCGAGCCGCCCTGCTGGTCAGAGGACAGATGGTCGCAGTCGGCGCAGCCAAAGAGGTAGTGCGACGGTACCGCAAGCTGCTCGGCCAAGAGGAAAGCGGCCCGTGAGGCGGCTCGTGCGTCGGGCTCGCCCCTCGGTCAGGAACAGGTGGTGTCCCGCTTGATGTGGAAAATGCCGAGGGGCATTCTGCCGCGTCTGGGACTGGAGCGAGGGTAACACAGTGTGTCGAGAGATCGAACATGCGCGTTTCGGGGGACCAGCTACAGGTCGCGTCATCCAATGCGCTCTTGGAGCCTCTACGGCCCTCGGCCTCGAGGCACATCGGCGAAATGTTCACGCCCCCGGCCGCATCCGCTGGCGGATGACCGTCGCCGGCTGCGTGTAGCCATCGAGCTTGCGGAGCGTGATCTGCCCGGTGGCCATGAGGCCGAAGAGCGGGATGACGGCGCTGTCCTCGGTCCGCAGGGCGCCCTGCGCCTTCACCCGGCGTCGGCACTCCTCGTTCGGGCGAAGTTGTATCGCGCGAGACGGCGCTCGAACTTCCCGCCTCCGCAGCCCAGCGTCAGCACGCGGCCGAGGGGCCGGCCCGTCGGGAAGTACTTGTCGGCGAAGTAGCGGACCCGACTGAGTCCCGCGTCGTCACCCGGTCTGGGCGCGGATTCCCCGCTCCACCAGCCGGCCACGCGGCTCCACAGCGCTCGCATCAGGGCGTCCGCGCGCCGAGCGCCTCCCCGAGCCGCCGGCGCATCACATCGGAGGAGTACTGGCGCCGGACGTAGTCCTGGGCGGCGCCCTGAACCGCGGCCCAGAGCGCCTCGTCCGCGTAGAGCTCGACGACCTTGTCGATGAACTCGCCGTCGTCCCGCGCGATCAGGGCCTCGCGGCGATCCTCGAGATCCAGCCCGGTGGCGCCCACCGTCGTGACGACGGTCGGGATCCCCTGGCTCATGGCCTCGATGAGCTTCAGGCTGATGCCGGCCCCGAACCGGAGGGGGGCGACGAAGACGCGGAACTTCTCGTAGTACTCCTCCAGGGCGTCGACGTAGCCGGCGACGACGATGTGCGGTGACGCCAGCCGGCGAACGACGTCCGGGGGCCTAAGGCCCACGATCACGAACCGGCAGTCCGGGAGGCGCCACCGGATGGCCGGGAACAGATCGTGGGCGAAGTGCATCACCGCGTCGGTGTTCGGCGGATGTCCATCGAGAAACCCTCCGACGAAGAGCAGGTCTCGGCGCGTCGAGAAGGGCATCTCGGGCGCCCGCACGTCGCAGGCGTGGCCCCACACGACCACCTGGTCGTGCCCGGTCTCCCGGACGATCACGTCGCGCTCTCGCTCGGACACGGTCATGACGACGTCGGCGCTCTTGACGATGTCCAGCTCCTGCCGGAGCATCGCGCGCTTCTCGGCCTCTCTCAGACCACGGCCCTGCATCTCGGCCCGCTGGAACTCCCTCACGCAGAACAGCGCCTCGGCGTCGTAGACGATGCGGGCGCGGGGGAAGCGCTCGCGGGCCAGGTCGAGATATTTGGCGCCGTTGTGCGGCCGGCTGATGACCACGATGTCGTAGTGCCCGGCGCGGTCGCGCAGCAGGTCTTCCAGCAGGAAGTCGTCGCCCGAGAACACCTCGATGCCGATCTGCTGGAGGCGGCGGGTCGCGGGCTCGTGCTGGGTGCGGATCGTCAAGGGCACGAACGTGACCACGTGCCCCAGCTCGCTCAGCAGCTCCAGCATCTTGAAGCTCCGCGGCAGGCCGGAGCCGAGGTGGGGCGCCGGGACCTGATCGTCCATGACGAGCACGCGCGGGCCGTGGCGCCGATCCCGCGCCCGCAAGACCCTCCCGCGGGAGGGTTGCGTCGCGAGCTCGGCCGCCCACTTCTGGACGAACTTCGGCTGGTTGGCCCGGCACAGCTCCTCCGCCCGGGCGAAGGAGCGGCTCCCGAACTCGTAGTGGAAGACGCTCACCTGGGGCTGGAAGACGACACGGTGGCCGAGGCGCCGCACGCCGAAGCACAGGTCGACGTCCTCGTAGTAGGCCGGCAGGTAGCGCTCGTCGAACCCGCCCAGCGTGTGGAACAGCTCCGCCCGCACGAGCAGGCACGCGGCCGAGCAGTAGTCGACCTCGCGGGCGTAGGAGTATTCGGGACGGAACGGATCGTCATCCCGCCCGTAGCCCAGCGCGGATCCGTCGCGCCAGATGATCGTCCCGGCCTCCTGGAGCGTTCCGTCCGGCCGGATGAGCTTCCCCTGGACGGCGCCACACTGCGGATACCGCTCGATGGTCGCGAGCAGCGTCGACAGCCACTGCGGCGTCACCGTCACGTCGTTGTTGAGGAACAGGAGGTACGGGCCGGTCGCCAGGCGGGCGCCGCGGTTCGAGGTCCGGATGAACTCCAGGTTCGTGTCGTTCCGAACCCACCGGACGTTGTCGAGCTTGGCCAGGAGCTCCGGCGTCAGGTCCTCCGAGCAGTCGTCGACGACCACGACCTCGAAGGGCACCTGCGTGTGCGCGAGGATGCTCTCCAGGCACTGGTACAGGTATTCCACCTTGTTGAACGTCGGGATCACGATGCTGACGACGGGGGCGTCGTACGAGGGGAAGGTCAGGCGCGCCGATGGGTCGGCCAGGAAGAGATTCAGCGAGTCCTTCCCGATCCGTTCCAGGAGCGAGCGCGCCGACGCCCGGGAGCTCTCGGACGCGGCGAGGGGCACGAACGGATCCGTCGGTTGCGGAGCCCGTGGCGATCCCATCGAGACTCCCGATCGAGCCGCGCGCCGTTGCCGCCTCAGCGCGCCGAGCACCCCGTAGAGGCGGATGTAGCCCGCGTACAGCGCCCACACGTCGCGCGCGGGCCTGCGAGACAGGATGGCGGGATCGCCCCAGGCGGCCAGGGGCCACTGACCGGCGCGCCCGGAGGCGGTCGAGCTGCTGAGGGTGACCTCCACCTCTTGATCCGTGAACTGGCGGAGGTCGATCCGGCACTCGGTGCGTCTCTGGCGGCCGTCGGATGCGGGGCGGGGCAATCGCCACGTGCGGGCGATGGCGTTCCCGCGGCTGCTCGCCACCGACACGGATATCTCTCCCTCGCCGGTCCCGACGCCAACAGCCGGCAGCGGGAGAACGAGGGCCCGGAAGCACGCGCGGCGCGGTACCGTGAAGCGGTAGGACACGCGGTGCGGGGAGCCGGCCGCCGCGGGCGGGCTCTCGGGACGGGGATCGATGGCCGCCGGCGTCATTGCCCGGAACAGCACCCGATCCCAGGCGGTGAGAAACCACAGGTCGCGAAGGCGATCGACGCGTCGCCCCACCTTCGCCTGCAGCCGCCTTACGGGGGCGCCGAGATCTCTCAGGGGCTGGGTCAGCCGCCAGCTCGTCGACTGCCGGACGGCGACCAGACCGCCCTCGACGCGGTCCAGCTCCGCCCGCAGGGTCAGCCCGAGCTGCCGCGCCGCATCGAGCTGACTCGGCAGCCCTTCCATCGCCTCGAGGCGTCGCTCCGCCTCTGCGAGCCTCCGCCACGCCTTTTGCAGCCTCCGCGCGGCGGTCATCACTTCCGCCTCCCCCTCGCCGGCGCGATCCGCCACCGGCGGCATCCCGGCGATCGCCGACTCGCCTCGGGCCGGGGGCGCCGCCGGGCGCGAGGCGGGCCCGGACTCCGCCGAGCGCGTCTGAACCTCAGCGGAATACTGCCCGAAGTGGTCGAGCGCCTCTTGCAGGACCGTGTCGACCGGGCCCGGCGCCCGACTCTCGTCGGCCCGGCCGCTGACGTACGTGCGGAGAACGAGATAGAGCGCCCGGGCGGGGAACGTGAGCCTCGGCTCATCGACCGTGTCGATGACGGAGGTGGAGTAGTGCTGGCCCTCGTGCTCGAGGAGGGCCCGGGCCGCTTCCCGGATCTTCGCCGCCTCGCCCAGGTCGCACCGGTCGAGAAACGCGGCCAGGCGCCCGACCTCGCGGTCCACGTCGTCCATCACGTCCTCGTAGAACATCAGCAATCGCCGTCGTCCGGACGTGTGCGAGAGGGACGACGTCACGTGCGTCATCCAGAGATCGATGCCCTTGTCGAGAGAGAACCCGTCGCGGCGCCACACGGAGCGCGCGACGTCGATCGGGTTGCGCAGGCAGATCACGTATTGCATGGACGGCAACAGCCGCTGCCAGAACGGGAGGGTCAGACACGTGCGCGGGTTCTTCCAGCTCCAGAGCGGAGCCGCGCCGAAGTCCTGCTGAATGACGGCCTGCGCCCGTTGCCGCAGGTCTTCGAGGGCCGAGCCCGTCTCCCATCCCGCGCTCAGGACCGGCGGCTCCGACCAGGTCCCGCCCAGCCGGGCGAGGATCTCCTCGTTGATGTCGCTGAGGAGCTGGTGCTCGTAGAAGCCCTGCGGGTTGTCCGGCTGGGGCTCCATCATGTGCTCCGGCGGTCCGAGATGGGCACCAAACGACTGCAGGAGCGCGCTGAGGAGCGAGGTTCCGCTGCGATGCATCCCGAGCACGCAGACGATCTTCGGTGTCGGCATCAATCTCTTCCTGGTGACGTCGCGAGGGGCGCTGGAGTCCGGCTCATCGGGCCGCCGCCCCGAAGCGATGCCGGGCAAGGTCATGAGCGGAGTCGCCGAGGTGATCGATCGGCAGAGCCCTTGTTGCGGAACAGCCATCCGGACGGTTGACGGGCGCCAACACTCTGTTGTAGTGGGGTCCCGTCGGATACATGTGGAGATCGACATAGTCCAGGGAAGACTGGCTGAGCGCCAGCGCCCTCATCGGCGCCCTCGGGTCGGCACTCGGCTGCACTCCGTCATAGCCCGCGCGCCCGACGCCTCTGGGGGTGAAGACGCTCGCCGTGGTCAGCGCCAGGGGTCGACCTGCTTGATGGCCCCCGATCTTCGAGCTTCTTGTCCAGCTCATCCAAGATTGGCCAAGCGGGAGGGCACCGGCGCCGCGCCGGCTGTCGGCTGAGCCGCTACGCACGTCAAGAGCAGGGCCACAGCACCACACGCCCACAGTCGCCGCCCCATCCATTCACGCGCCTCCTCTGGACGACCGCTGCGTTGGCGTCCACACAGCCTCCGCGCCAAGAAGGCCGCGGGGCCCCGACCATGACACGCCGCGATCAGCGAAGTCAGTCTACCTCAGGCAGTTGGACGGTCACAAGCAGAGGTCTCGGCCCATAGGTTTTTTACCTGCGCCCAGCGCCGCGTCTTCCAGCGCTCGATCGCCGCCTCGTCCCGCTCGCGCGCCCGGCGTGGTGCCAGTGATTCACCGCCGCGGTCGTCACGCCCAGCGCGCTGGTTGGGCACTCCATGCACGACCGCTTGGCTCCGCGGGCCGGGAAGAGGCGGTCCGATCCGCCGCGGGTCATGAGCAGTCCGGGGGCTTCAGCGGCCTGGCGTGGGGCGGAGCGAGCCGCCGGGAAGTCCAGCCGGCAGAGGTTGGTCGGACGATGTCAGGTGGCGTGCGCGACAACTACTGGATTCTCACCGCGAGGTATGCTGTGATGGGCCCGTCGAGGAAGGAGGGCTGGGGCCGGATCGCGGGAGCGAGACCGGCCCCCCTTCCATCAGCCGGATGCTGTATCGGCGTGGTTGCAAAGATTTATGGAGTGATCGAAGCGGCGGGCGAGCGTCGACTGAAGGCGTCGCGCGCGTCGCGGGGGTGACACATCCGTGCGCCGAGTCTTGATCCTTCACGTTGGTCCGCACAAGACCGGGACGACCTACATTCAGAAGCGGCTGGTCGAGGATCGAGAGCTCTTGCACGAACGGTTGGGGCTCGTGTATCCGCGCACCGGCCAGACGATCCTGTTTGGCCACCACGCCCTGGTCCCCCTGTTCCGCAAAGCCGCGGGGGGCTCGTCTGTGCTGCGTGAGTTGAACGAGGAGTTGCGGCAGTCCCGAATCGGTCTGCTGTCGAGCGAGAGATTCTCGATGCGGGGGGACGCTTATTTCGCCAGGGTTCGAGAGCACTTCGCTGATTGCGACATCAGAGTCGTCGTGTACCTCCGCGTCAGAAGCGAGCTGCTCGTGTCCCACTGGGGCGAGTTGATAAAACACGGCGCCGACCATAGTTTTCCCGAGTACCTCGCGAAGGCGCTGGTGGCCCCGTATTCGAGCCCCGTAATCAATCAGGGCAAGCTCCTTGACACGATGTCGAGTGTATTCGGCCGACCCAGCCTGCAGATTCTCATCTACCGGCGCGACGTCGACTTGTATCCTGAGTTCGTGGAACGCGTTCTCGAGTCGGACTCTTTCGCGGCGGCATCGGTCGGACGCAACGAGACGGTCAATGAGGCGCTGCCCATGTATGCGACCGAGTGCCTTCGCTTGCTGAACAACATGGCGAAGCAAGTTCGGGTGCTCGACCGGACCTACATGCATCGGCACTTCATGGAGTACTACGGGAGCGGCGAATTGGCGGCGGAGCTGGACCTGTTCCGGCGGGCGTTCGACGCGAAGGCGTCGGTGATGACGATCGCTGGCGTCGATGCTTTCTTCGAGCCCCTGGACCGGGAGGTGATGAGGAAATACGGGGCCAATGTCAGGAACGGGTGTCGAGACGCCCGCTTTCCCGAGAGCAGGACGCCCGAGGTCAGGTACCTGCGGGACCTCGACGCGATGGCGGACGGGGAGGTCAAGGAGATCTTGAGCCGAGTGCATCGGATCATAAGGTCGTGAAGGCGCTGGATTGGACGAGAGGGCGCATGAGCCGGTCGAGGGCTGACGGAGCCACGAAGTTCATCATCTTGTGTGCGGCGCGGACCGGCAGCACGATGTTGCGCGAGCTTCTAGATTCCCATCCCGAGGTGTGCTGCTACGGCGAGATCATGGCGTCCGCAGTGACTCCCGATCGCTGGGACAGCGAGGCCCCGAACAGACGAAAGCTGCTGGAACAGTACCGTATCAAATATGAGAGTCGGGGCGCGCCGACTACGCGTGGCTACTCGGGTGGCTGAAGGCCCATCGCGAGGTCAGGGTGATTCATCACCGGCGTGAGAACCGCCTCAAACGGTTGATCTCAGAGATCATTGCGACCCAGGTCCACGGAGTGTTCAACGTACAGAGCGAGCGTGACCTGCCCGCGGCGGCCAAGGTGCGCCTGACCGTTGGGGAATGTCTCGACGACTTCGCCCGCACCGAAAGGCGGGGAATCTCGTTCCGAGAGTCTTTCCGGGGCCACGCAACGCTGGAGACGACGGACGAAGCGGTGGTGGACAACCGTGTTTCCTATGGGCTGGGATGTCGATGATGGTCGATCGAGTGGAAGTCGGGGTGCGAGGCCAGCGGCCGGCTGACCAGGTGAGCGCGCCAACCCGCGGACTCGCCTCGGCGCCGCACGAGAGACCGCCCTCACATGTCGCGATGTGGCTGTTTCTCCTCTTCGCGATGTTCTATCTATCGACCGCGAAGGGTGTCCTGAGCTACTACGATGACGTGTCGATGTTGCAGGTGACCGAGGCTATCGTCGAGCGTGCGACGATGGCCGTGCCGCCACGGACATACGGCGCGCTCCTCGGAATCGACGGCCGCCATTACAGCCAGTACGGGGTCGGTCAGTCTCTCCTCGCCATTCCTTTCTATGTAGTCGGTCGATATCTTGAGCGGTTCGTCCCCAGCCTGTGTTGTGTGATCGACGACAGAGGCTTCGTACGAGGAAGCGTCCTCGTGTACATCGTATCCACTCTGGGGATCTTTAGTTCTGCTGCAGCCATCGCCATCCTGTTCCTCAGCTGTCGAGAGCTTGGTTTCAGCCAACCAGCGTCGATAATTGCGGCGCTCAGTCTCGGATTGGGAACGTTCGCGTGGCACTACTCTCGGACGTTCATGAGCGAGTCAACGAGCATGTTGGCCGTGGCGGCGAGCTTCTACGGGCTGCTGAGATTCAGCCGTGACCGGTCCTTGATAGGGCTCGTCGTCTCCGGTGTGGCCGCGAGCTGGGCGGTTCTTCTGCGCCCTGCGAATGTCATCGTGATCGTGCCGATGGGACTGTGGCTGGCGTGGGAGCTGTGGAGATGGGGCCGGCGCCGGCCACTGGAAGCGCTGCGAGCTGCGGCGCTGTGGACGGCCCCGATCGCCCTCGGAATCGGTGCGATCGCTGCGTACAATGTGACGCGCTTCGGCACGATCCTAGAAACGGGCTATGGCGCCGCCGCCTACGCACTCACCACACCCGTGTACGTCGGCCTCTACGGCTTCATCCTGAGCCCGGGCAAGAGTGTGTTCATCTACGCGCCGATCCTGCTGGCCGGCGTGGCCGGCTGGTGGGCGGTCCGGCGCCGGTCGCCGATCATCACCACCGTCGTCGTGGGCATAATCGGAATCTACTTGCTGTTCTATGCCCAGTTCCCATGGTGGTACGGTGGCGGGGTCTGGGGCCCCAGATATCTCACGGTCATCCTGCCGTTCTTCGCGATGGGGCTGCCGGGACTGATCGATCGCGGCCTGGGCCGCGTCGGCTGGGCGGCGCTCTCCGCACTGGCCGCGCTCAGCCTGTTCATTCAGGGGCTCAGCATCCTCGTCCCCTATGTGCCATACGTCGCGAAGATGCAAGCCTCCCCGGAGCTGCTCGAGCGGTTCTTGTGGCATCCGGGCTACTCGCCAGTCTTGGCCCATGCCAAGAGCCTACTGGCGCGCGACTACCCGCTGGACGTTGCGCCGAACTACTATCACTCGTGGCTCCTCGCATGGTTTCAGCTGGGCGCATTTGCGGTGGCCGCCCTGACGGCAGGGATGGGGCTCGTGATGGCGCGACGGCCCGTCCGCGGGAAAGAATGGTTTGTCATCCGAAGGGGAGTGAGAATTGGATTGACGACAGCCGTGGTGCTCCTGTTCGTCCTGGCCACGCCAGCCGTCCTGCTTTTCACCGCTCCGGGGCGGCCGCCACTCAGTGCGGCGGGCGAGCCCGTGACTGCCTACGAGGGATTTCACGACGTGGCCAACTGCGGTGGAATCGCCGGCTGGGTCTGGGATAGCTTGCGCCCCAACACGCCGATTGCGGTCGACATCTACGATGGTGACACGCTGCTGGCGACCGTCCAAGCCGGAGAATTCCGGCGAGACTTGCTGATTGCTCGCAAGGGCAATGGTAGTCACGCGTTCGTCTACGGCATGCGTTCGACATTAAGGGACGCACTGGAGCACTCGATTCGCGTGAAGGTGTCGGGGACCGATGTGGGCCTGACCAACACGCCACAGGTGATCACGTGCAAGGCGCCATGACTTTCGACAGCTGGTTGAAGGAGCAGATCGCAGTCGAGGGGTATTGGTTCCATCGGATGGCGTTGCGTCCCGGCCTCGACACTCCGGGATGGTCCGACCCTGCTCGCGAGAAGTTGCCGTACATTGGACTGCCGACCCGTATGGACGGGATGCGCGTCCTCGACATCGGTTGCGCGGAGGGCTTCTTCTCGTTCGAGGCAGAGCGCCGGGGCGCGCGCGAGGTCATTGCGATTGATTCCTTTCCGGAGACGTTCGCCGCTTCAATATTTGCCGCGCGGCGCTCTGCTCCAAAGCGACCGCCTACCTGTGCAACCTGTACGATCTCATCCCCAAGACGTTCGGGACGTTCGACCTCGTGATGTTCTTCGGGGTTCTGTATCATCTCCGCAATCCGCTTCTGGCGCTCGAGAGAATACACGCCACGTGCAGCGGGAGTCTTCTCCTTCAGACGCTCTCGGGAGAGGTGCGCGGAGAATCCGACGTGCCCTACGCCCGATTCTACCCGTCGGGGATGCCGAGCGGCCCGAAGGAGAAGCCCTCGTGCGATCCGGCCGTGTTCTGGGTGCCAAACGTCGCGTGTGTCACGGCCATGGTGCAGTCCGTCGGCTTTGTCGACGTCGTGGGCCGCGCCGATCGCAACGTGAGTTGTGTGGTCCAGGCCGGGGCTCCGCAGGTCGCCCCGGGTCAGGCCCCGGACCAGAGGAAGGCTCCATGGTCGTAGGAATTGCGAGACGAGGTCGGTTCAGCGTGAGCGACAAACAATGAATGCGGGCGGCGCTCGAACGGGGCGGCCGCCGCGCCGCCGCGTGCTGGCCCTGGCGCTCGTCGGTGTCATGCTCCAGCTCCTGGCCGAAGCGACGCATGTGC
>Ga0184639_10001249_pt1 | contig 10858 bp, 9 predicted proteins | sample PLM31_170_b2_FD_133155 | JGI IMG/M metagenome (GOLD analysis project Ga0184639, IMG submission 133155) | Groundwater sediment microbial communities from an aquifer in East River, Colorado, USA - PLM3-1_170_b2 | ecosystem: Environmental > Terrestrial > Soil > Riparian zone | place: USA: East... | reverse complement strand
ATCTACATATACAATATCCTTAATATCATCAAGAACGCCATTTCCCAAAACCTGGCTGCTGTGACAGATAGTTTCATTATCATTAAAACTACCGATTGCAACTTCTTCTGATTCTCTTGTTATTACCAAAGGTCTCATCTGCAGTAAACTAAACAGCATCGGCTGCTGATCGTCAGTTGTAAGGTTTCCTGCAAACTCTATTTCAATGTGAGTTCCCATTCCCCAAGTTCCCATATCAAGAAGCAGCTCAAGTATTTCGGGAAGAGGAATTAATTTACCGCGAAGTATAGGCCCAAAAGTTATAACCCTCGTTCCTCTTCTTGCAATTCCGTCTGTAATATTATCATTCTCAGCAGAGTAAGTTGAACCAACATATTTTAATGAGCCATCTTCTTCAGCAGTAGTAATGTCATATTGTTTTAACAGCATATCATGGGTTTCATAGCCAAACTGAGAACTTTCGCTTAACTGAAGCGCATAAAAATTTCTCTGGCTGTTATTCAGAGACTCTTCAACAGAATAAAACTGAATAAGATCAGTCGGATACTTTGGGCAGAAGCGAACTGTGTTTCCGCCTTCAACAACAGTTTTTCCCAAACCGAGTGCAACTGAAACAATTCCATCGGAAGATTTTTGTGGAGAAAGAGGATAAAAATTATAAGACTTTCCTACCCCAGAAAAATCAGGATAAAATCTATTGCCTCTTGTAATTCCAATCATCTTCTGAATTATTACAGCCATCTTCTCTTCTTCAAGCCTGTAAGAAGTTATTTTGATATAATCTTTTGCTCTCTGGTAAAATGTTGAAGCATAAACTCTTTTTATCGTGTTGATAAGATCATTTAATCTTGCGATTGGATTATGCTGGTTGTTTGGTATCATATAAGTTTCATACACACCGGCAAAAGGATGGTATTGCGAATCTTCCAGCAGGCTTGAAGATCTTACAGCAAGAGGAGTATGAATAAGATCGAGGAATGCAGCAAGCTCACTAAGAATATCTTCAGGAAATTTCTCTGCTTCAACAAAACGTCTTGTTATTTCCCTATTGTTATCACAGCTTATTGCAAAACTTTTTAAGTTATTTTCTTCAAGGAACTTTTCAAAAACATCTGTTCCAAGTACAACAGCAGGAGGGACAAATATTTTAACATTCTCAAACTGGTTGCGTACATTGTAATTGTTGATGAGTGTATTTACAAAACCCAGCCCTCTTGCTTTTCCACCCAGCGAGCCGCCTCCAATTCTTGCAAAGCTGTTGTTGGTATCAAATGTCTCTTTAGAGAAATCAGTTATTATACCCCGCTGCCTGTTATGCCTGTAGTTTCTTAAAGTGTGAATAAGGTATTTTCTTAAGGCTTCAACTGATGGATAATCGGATACTTTTCGCGGTCTTAATTTATGAGCGAGCCAGAATTCCGTTCTTGCCTTAAGCCAGTTAGAAAAATGGTTTTTTTCTGCATGATATCTTATGCTTTCTTCAGGCACTACTTTTAATTGCTGTTCCAGGCTTACAAGATCATTAGCCCTTCCAACTTCAATTCCATCAGGAGTTCTGAAAACAAAATCTCCAAAGCTGAAATAGTGATTCATGAAGTGTCTTAATTCATTAAGAAGAAGAGGAGAATCTTTTAAGATAAATGAAGAGCTGACAGATTCTGCAAGCTGAGCATTCTCCGGCATATTAGACATAAGAAGAATAGGAATATCGAAATGATCTTTCTTGGCATTGCGGGCGAATTCAACTCCAGCCTGCGGATCCTGTTTACCGCTCCTGGGAAAATCAATATCACTGATTATTCCAAGAAGAAATTCTTTATAAAGTTCATAATAGTTCCAAGCCTCCTCATAATTAGAACATAATAATATCTTTGGTTGCGCACGCATTCTTAAAAATTTATGAGAGAGGTTTATTCCTTCGGAGATCAACCGCTGGGATTGTTTCAGCATTTCTGTATAAATGATCGGAAGGAAAGAGGAATAATATCTTACATTATCTTCTATAACAATTATAGTCTGCACCCCAACCACTTTTGTATCATGGTCAACATTCAGCCTGTCTTCCATATACTTTACCATTGCAATTATAATTCTGAAATCTCCCTGCCAGATAAATATTTTATCAAAAACAGAAGCATCTTCATGCAGCAAAAGATTATTCAGTTCTTTATTATCGTGAGCAAGAAGAACAATGGGAATTTTTAAGCTGGCATCTTTAACAAGTCTTGCAAAATTTGTTGCGGGCATATCTTCAATGTGCATAGTAGTAATGATCATATCAAAACGCTTCTCGTTCATAGCAAGATTTATAGCTTCCCTACCGCTTGATACTCTTGTAAGTTCAGGAGAATGACTAAGATTTAATCCCCGGTATTCATTCCGAATAAGTTCATATAATCTTCCGTCTTCTTCAAAGAGATAAAGATCATAAAGACTTGAAACAAGAAGTATGTCCCTAATCCTTAAACGCATAAGATTCTGGAAACCCTGGAATCGGTTGCCGTAACCATGCTCAACCCAAAGGTCATCAAAAGTATTTCTTATTTCTTCAAAGCTGGGTTTCATAATAAAACTTATATGAAGCTTACTCTGTGACTCTGTGTCTCCGTGGTAAAGATAAAATAAAAATTAACCACAAAGACACAAAGACACAGAGGGAAATTATATTATTATCGTTAAACAACTCCCTGGTCAATCATTGCATCAGCAACTTTTAAGAAGCCGCCTATGTTTGCACCATTAACGTAATTTCCAGGGGTGCCAAATCTTTCAGCCATCTGTATACAAGTGCTGTGAATATCCTTCATTATCATTCTTAATCTGTTATCAACTTCTTCTCTTGTCCAGGGGAGTCTCATAGAATTCTGTGCCATCTCCAAACCGGAAACAGCAACACCGCCTGCATTGGCGGCTTTACCGGGTCCATAAAGAATTTTATTATCAAGAAATATTCTTACACCATCAAGAGTAGTCGGCATATTTGCACCTTCGCTTACAAGATAAACACCATTGTTCAATAAGTTCTGTGCATCTTTTCCACTTATTTCATTCTGTGTTGCGGATGGAAAAGCACAATGAGCTTTGTGATTCCAGAGAGGATTGAAATCATCTTTGGGATTTAAATCTTTATAAACAGCACTTTTATATTTATCTGCATATTCTTTTATTCTTCCGCGGCGGATATTTTTTAGATCCATAATAAAAGAAAGTTTCTCCCTGTCAATTCCTGCCTCATCATAAATATAACCGTTTGAGTCAGAAACAGTTACTGCTTTACCGCCAAGATCAAGAATTTTTTCAATAGTATATTGAGCTACATTACCGTTGCCGGATACAAGGCAGGTTTTTCCTTCAAGAGTTTCTCTTTTTGTACTTAGCATTTCAGCGGCAAAATAAACAGAGCCATAACCTGTTGCTTCTGGGCGAATTAAAGAACCGCCCCAATTAATTCCTTTTCCTGTAAGAACACCAGTAAATTCATTTTTTAATTTTTTATATTGTCCGAAAAGAAACCCAATCTCTCTACCGCCCACTCCAATATCCCCTGCGGGAACATCCGTATTTGGCCCGATATGCCTGAAAAGCTCACTCATAAAAGCCTGGCAGAAGCGCATTATCTTTAAATCACTTTTTCCTTTGGGATCGAAATCGGAACCGCCTTTACCTCCGCCCATTGGCAAAGTTGTTAAGCTGTTCTTAAATACTTGTTCGAATGCAAGAAATTTTAATATGCCAAGATTTACTGAAGGATGAAATCTTAATCCTCCTTTATAAGGACCAATAGCACTGTTCATTTCAATCCGGTAGCCTTTATTAATATGAATCTCTCCCTGGTCATCTACCCAGGGAACTCTGAATGAAATTATTCTTTCAGGTTCAATAATTCTTTCCAGAATTTTAGCAGTTCTGTATTCGGGATGTTTCTCGAAAACAAGAGAAAGAGATTCTGTAACCTCTTCAACCGCCTGGTGGAATTCCGGTTCGCCCGGGTTTTTTGCTTTTACCTCTGCCATTAAACTTTTAACATAACCGGACATATTTAGCCTCCTGTTGAAACTATATTTATATAATAAGGAATTAATATGTGAGTCTTTAATAGAAGCAGGCAATAACAAAATCTGGACAGCAGCTTACCTGCGAACATGAATTCCCCTCTTTGTGATACGGAAGATTCCAGCAAGCATTTAAGTAGTTTCTTCCCTAAGTGTATTAGTATTGAAAGAAAATTAGTAATTATCTCCTTAAAAAACCTCTCTTATTTAAAAGTATTATTATCATTTATTCGGAACGGAAGTTGTTTATTTGAAGCAGAATTCTTATTTCAATGAAAATAACTTGTATCACTTAAAGAGGAAGAATAAATTAAAAACAGATTTAGCAAAAATTATTAAGGAGTCATAATGTCCCTTCCGCTTGTAAAAGAAAAAGTTGACCAGGCAGTTAAGATACTGAATGAAAAAGATGTTGATATGTGGATTACATTTGTAAGAGAAAGCTCAACTGCAAAAGATCCCATTCTTGAAATGATTACAGGAATTAATTTTACCTGGCAGTCTGCTTTAATAATTAATAGAGATGGAGATACAACTGCAATTGTTGGTTCAATAGAGATTGATAATCTGAAACCTCTTGATCTTTATAAAAATATTGTTGGATATGTTCAGTCAATCAGAGAACCGCTTGGTGATTATCTGAAAAAGAAGAATCCGCAAAAGATTGCAATTAATTATTCTAAAAATTCTGTACTTGCTGATGGCTTAACACATGGGATGTATCTCATCTTAAAAGATTATTTAAAAGGAAGTGGCTTTGAAGATAAATTAATTTCGTCTGAAGAAATTATCTCCTCTTTAAGAGGAAGAAAATCTCCTGCAGAACTTTCAATTATGCGGGATGCCGTTAAAGAGACTTTAAGAATTTTTGATGAAGTGGGAAATTATATAAGACCAGGTATTTCCGAGGTAGAGATTGCGGATTTTATAAAAGCGCTTGTTAAAGTTGATGGTTATGAGTTAGCATGGGATGAAGATCATTGTCCTGCCGTGTTTACCGGACCTGATACGCAGGGAGCTCATTCAGGACCGACAGAAAGGAAAGTTGGAAAAGGGCATCTTGTTAATATTGATTTTGGAATTAAGTACAACGGTTATTGTTCCGATCTCCAGAGAACATGGTATGTTCTTAAAGATGGTGAGAATAAAGCACCGATTGATGTTGAAATAGGATTTAGTGTAATTCGCGATGCAATACAGAAAGTTGCTGACAACCTGAAGCCCGGAGTGCAGGGATGTGAAATGGATGACATTGCAAGAAATTTTATTCTTAAGAGTGGTTATGAAGATTTTCCTCATGGCTTGGGACATCAGGTTGGAAGAAATGTGCACGATGGAGGCACAGGACTTTTACCAAGATGGGAAAGATACGGCAACTCTCCTTTTATGAAAGTTGAAGAATCCCAGGTTTACACAATTGAACCACGTCTTAAAGTTGATGGTTATGGAACTGCAACTCTTGAAGAAGAAGTATTTGTTACTAAAGAAGGATGTGAGTTTCTTTCTAAACCGCAGAAGGAATTGATGCTGATAAGTGAGTAATTCAAAACTCACACGCTCTTGTATAAGCAGAGTAAAGCAGCTTGTTATATTCCTCAAAATCAATTTCAACTGCACCAAACATTTTCAGGTGGGGAGTCATATACTGAACATCAAGAAGAACAAAATCTTTCAGGTTAAGGTATTCAATTAATTTTAGCAGCGCAGCTTTGGATGCTTGCGGCACTTTTGAGAACATTGATTCACCAAAAAAAGCTCCGCGAAAAGTAACTCCGTACAAACCGCCGACAAGCTTTCCATCCTGCCATGTTTCTACTGTATGGATGTGACCTTTCTTATGAAGACGTTTGTAGGCTTCAATTAATTCTTCTGAGATCCAGGTCTTTTCTCTTTCAGCACAGCTTCTTATAACAGAAAGAAAATCTGTATCATAACGTATTTCAAAATTACTTTTCTTAAGAAATGTTTTTAGAGTTCTCGGGATGTTATAATTATCAAGTGGAATAATGGTTCTTACCTCAGGCATAAACCAGTTTATCTTTCCATTATCATCTGCCATAGGGAAAGCACCGGTTGCATAAAGGCGAAGCATATTCCCCGGTTTAAGCAATTCTTTTGAGTCTAATCCTTTATTGGTATTCATCAATTACTCATCGCTTTTTACTTCAAGATGAATTATCTGGTAACCTTTTATTGTTTCATAAGCTGCAAATATTACTCCGGCTAAAACTGCAATCATTCCTACAAGGAACAAGGTAATAATAAGATAATTTAATTTTTGAAACTCACTGAGATATTGTATGCCGATAAATAAAGAAGTAAGAACAAATAAAGCAACTGCAGTTGTATAGAAAAATACAGCGTTCCTTACAAGTTTCACCCTATAGGTTAATGCTGAGAGCTGGCGGGAAATACTTTCAAGCCGGATAGTCTCTTCGTATGAAAAATCTTTTTCGGCAGCTTTATTTACAAATCTTCTTTTCTCTTCATTCAGGATTCTAATCCTGTTTACAATAAGAGAATATTTGTTGTTCATACCGAGCAATAATAATCCACAGGCGGAGATCATTATTCCCGGTGCAAGCATCAGTTGAATTACTTCAATAATTGAAAAGGATTCGGTCATCATAAGAAAATATTATAACTGATCTTAAATTAATGTAAATAATTTTAAAAGGTATCGAGGAATAAAGTATAAAGTTTTATAATGGATAAGATTTTCCTCTATACTTTTATTCTCTTTATCAAAAAGTGATCTTATTGTGTTGAGATATATTTACCTGAGGAAGATTCAGAGCCGACTAATATATTCTGAGCAATAGTTTTAATAATCCCTGATAGGCTTTAATTTAAAAACTGAAACCCGCAAACGAGTAATATTACGTAAGCATAGCCTATTCATAACATCTGTGTTTGCGGGTCTCTTTATATTTAAGTATAAAAAATCTGTGGATTCATGTTCAATTATTTCTTTGGCTCTTCACCTTTAATCCATGTAAATCCGTTAAAAACTTATCAAAATCTAATAAAAAAAAACGTTTTGGGTTTGTGATATTATATACAAATTGTGATTGTGAAAATAATTAGGAGAGAGAAAAATCAAATCCCTGTTCTTTTAATAAATTCAACAATAACAGGATCTTTTGATTTCAGCATTTCATCCGGAGTGCCGACAAAATAAACAATCCCATCATGGATCATTGCAACTTTATCTGCAACATTTTTAACGCTCTGCATATCGTGAGTAACAACAATCGAAGTTACATTTAATTTTTCGGAAAGTTCCTGTATAAGCTTATCAATTGAATCAGACATAATCGGGTCGAGACCTGTTGTTGGTTCATCATAAAGAATATAATCGGGGTTAGTAACCAAAGCTCGTGCTAAACCAACACGCTTCTTCATCCCGCCTGAAAGCTCTGCCGGTTTTAAATTATTTGCACCTGATAAAGCGACAATTGAAAGTTTTTCATCAACTACTTTGTGAATCCCTTCAGTGTGAGGTTTTGCTGATGATTCAATTAATGAAAGACCAACATTTTCTTCAACTGTCATGGAATCAAAAAGGGCAGCCCCCTGGAAAAGGAATCCGAATTTTTTTCTTAACTGGTAAAGTTCTTTTTCATTTAAATCACTTACCACTCTTCCTTCAACTTTTACATAACCTTCATCAGGTTGAAGAAGACCCACAATATGTTTTATAAGAACACTTTTGCCGCATCCGCTTCTTCCTATAATTACAATTGTTTCTCCTTTTTCAATGTTGAGATTTATTCCTTTAAGGACTTCTTTATTTCCGAATTTCTTGTGAAGATTTTTAATCTCGATCATATCTATTCAAATTAATAATAGAGAAATTTACAAAAATTTCTGCCATTTAAGGAAAAAGCCGGGTGGGTAATCCAGGTTTTGTGAGCCGCTAATCCTTTAGAAAGAGAAAAATTCAATTTATGAGCCGAATACTAATTCGGATAGTGATTTGAGAATAAAGTATTTTAATTTCAAGAGAATTTCATCAGATAACAAAGAAATACCCAAATCCCCCAAGCAGGATTAGAGTAGTATCATTTATTTTTGAAAAGAAGATTAAACAGGACGCGTTCTTAGAATATCACCGTTTCTTCTGTGAATAACTAACTCTGTGCGTAGATTATGCGCCAGAATTTTGGCAACTTTCACAGCAACTTCTCTTTTTGTGTGAATTGAATGAACGGCATTATTGTTTTTCACAACCCACATGTTCCTTTCATTTATAACCTGCAATTCCTCTTTCATAAAAAATACCTTTAACTTATTAACCCTAAACTACGGTTCTAAAATAGAATAAACTTTTTCTGATGCAATAGTAAACGAGAGGACTGAATTATTTGTGAGCTTTAAATCACCTAATCATTAGGAAAGAGATTTTCGTTAATATTTGGAAGTATTTTCAATGCGTTCTTGTAATAAAGCTTTTTTAAAACCTCATCAGGCAGGTTAAGTCCATACATTTTCCAGAAAGCGTGTCTTTTGCGGTAATAATCAAAGTATTCATCCTCAGTTTCAAGAACCCTGAAATAAACATGATATTCTTCAGGATTCCAGGAATCTTTACCGAATAAAACACGATCCTGGTATTTAATCATCCACTCCCTGGCAAATCCCGGCTGTCGTCCCAATTCAGCAAGTACAGCTCCTATTTCTGTATAAACGTTTGGCAATTCATCAAGAAGTTTTCCTAATCGAACAAGATCATTTCCAAACCATCCAAGATGAGCATTAATGAAAATAGTATTAGGATGTTTCCTGAAAAGATTATGCTGTTCATTTATTAACTGTTTCCATGGTGGATATTTTTCAGGTAACCTCTTTCTTTCAGGTCTTTCTTTTAGTTCAAACCATCTCTCGTTGTACCTGTCCCAAGGTTCCCAAAAAGGTGCGGGATCTGCCGTATGAATAAGTACAGGTATTCCAAGCTCCGCACACTTTTCCCAAATAGGCTCAATTCTCGGGTCATCAACAGGTACTCTGCTGCCGTTGCTGTCTTTCAAGTCCATACCAAGATTTTTATAAATCTTTAAACCTTTTGCCCCATTCTTAACATCTTCTTCCAATTGTTTAACAGTTCTTTCTGCCCAATCAGGGTCATCAATATTATTGAAATCAACATTAGTAAAAATCACAAATCTTCCAGGGAAATTTTCTTCAGCAGTTTTAATGGAGTTGTACATATACTCACTTTCCTGGAGACCGAATTTTCCATCAGGAAGTCTTAGAAAACCTCTGCCGCTAAGGTTAACCATAACTGCCATATTCATCTTATCCATATCATTTATAAGTTTCTGAAGATTTTCTTTGGACATATCCCATTGATGGCTGTGAACATCAACGAAAGGATATTTTGCTTTGTTTACAATATGTTCCGGCACCACGAGAGTAGATTTTGGATCGTATTCTTCAACCTGAAGAACAGAATCCACCTGTACAGTTGATTTCGGTTCATATTCTTCAACCTGAAGAATAGAATCCACCTGTACAAATGTTAGAGAAATGAAGAGGAAAAAGAGAAAGATTTGTTTCATTTATCAAGTAACCTTCTGTGATAGTTTATTTGTCCGAGATGGTAGTTAAGATGAGCAGCAAGGTGAATTAATAAAAATTCCACTGTAACTGTACTATTATTAAATTCCTTAGGATAATTTTTTGAGAGCATTTCTTCCGGAAGAGATTCAATAGTTTTATTGATGATTGCTATAGTTCCATCTGTAGAGTTTAATAATTCTTTTCTGGGAATATTCTTATTTTTGAATTCACTCTCCCTGTCTCTTACATATCCGCTTTTTCCAAGGACAACCCCGATAAAATGTTTTAAATTTCCATTAATATGCAAGCATAAATTTCCGCCGGAGTTAAGAATATCTTTAGAAATTACCCAAAGATTTGATTCGTTTTTATAGGATTCTATTTCAGTTGTAAGTTTGGTTAAATCTCTTGTAAAAATTTCTTTGAGGTTTTCTTTAAGCATATTTTTATATTTGAAGAAATATGGCGGGTAATATAAGGATTTATGTTTTTAATTTATACCAAAATAAAAAACCGTCCCGCCTTTAGCGGGACGGCTTATTTAGGTAATTGAAAGGTAACTTTAAGTCATTATCAGAACAAACAATGAAAGCAGCAATAGGGTGGCATATATTTCTTTCATTCTTTGCAATAATCTTCTGCTTATCCTGTACATAAGTGCCTCCTTTCTGACCATAGCTACCAGTTACAAATTTAGCCTTGGTCATCTTAAAGTAAATGTAATAATTAGGAGGTTACTTTTGCTGTGACCTCACTTATAATGGACTAAAATTAGAATTCATATCAATCTGGCATAAATATCGGCATCTATAAATTTTTGATCCTTATTTATAAAATTTCTGCAATGTGCCTTCGGGCATAAATCCGGCTTTTTCAAGAACTCTTTTCGAAGGGGTATTATTTTTAAAAACAGTTGCTTCAATTCTTATAAACTTAAAATCCCGTAAAGCCAATCGTTAATGTATTTAAGAAGTGATGGTTTATCTTCTTTTGTAATTTGATTAAGATAAATATGGGGATTAACTACAATCTGCATTTCATTTCAGCAGATTATTTGGCTCGTTGAATTTATTTAGGAATAAACAAAAATTAAAGGAGCGATCAGAATGGATCACTCCTTAGAAAATTTATTTAGTTGTAATAGTACTTGTTGCATCCATAGGTGGCATTTCTGCAGATCTATGAAGATGAACCATTTTCCATTCCCCGTTTTGCTTTTTAAAGATTGCGGTGAATATAGCATT
>Ga0184639_10001248_pt1 | contig 10860 bp, 19 predicted proteins | sample PLM31_170_b2_FD_133155 | JGI IMG/M metagenome (GOLD analysis project Ga0184639, IMG submission 133155) | Groundwater sediment microbial communities from an aquifer in East River, Colorado, USA - PLM3-1_170_b2 | ecosystem: Environmental > Terrestrial > Soil > Riparian zone | place: USA: East... | reverse complement strand
TTTCCTAAAAGAGTAAAAAATCAATAAAAGAATTTAGCTACTCATGATGTATTAAAAAATGAAAAAGGGTTTTTCTAGATGGCAGAAACGCCCTTTTGCTTACTTCCTATATCGTAGGCATCATCTACAGTTGTGACAAATATCTTACCATCGCCTTTCCTACCTGTTGAGGTAGCTTCAAGGACAGCATTAACAACAGCATCTGCCTTTGAATCATCAACTATGGTCATGATAGCTTCTATTGAATTGTATTCTGCTACATATCTTGCTGTTCCTCTTCCACCGCCCACCGATGGCCTGTCTCCTTTTCCCTGTCCTTTGCCTGATACAATCAAAAATCCCCCTGCACCTGATTTTTTAATTGCTTCTCTAACTTCTCTTAATTTGTCACCAGGTACTAGAATATCGATTCTTTTCATTAGAAACTTAATCTGATATAATCTATAAAAACATGATCCGATTGAGTGCTTGAATTTGGTTTTATTTGCTTAGGAAATCTACAACTGATTTTTCAAAGTAAACTTTATCCTTTTACACATTCCATAATATGATACGGATTACAAGTCGCTGCACCAAAACATCATGAGAATAGATCCTAAAGTTAGATTTGCTACAATATTTGATGTGAATGGTATTATTTTGTATAGTGCTCATCGTGAGGGTATAACTAATCTGCTTTCCCCGGAAGAAAACCAAAAGGCACTTGATCAAGCTATCAATGCATGGAAATCTAGAAACGAATATGCAAACAAGATTGGCAAAGGCAAATACGTTTTGGCAGTTTATGAAAAAATAAAACGAATTACCATGCCACTAGATGACGAACATTTTCTTTACATTACTACCGAAGCAAATGCGGACCATGAAAAAATAATTGAAAAGGCCCTAAAACTAAAACAAGATGCATTACATGCCCCTGAAGGAATGCCATGATCTACAAGATGACGAATAGATATTTTGGAATTACTTTTTAATTAATTCTAAAATCTTAAAGGGGATTTTATTTAAATCAATTTGTCTTTCCGTAGTTACAAAAAGCACATTTGGATCCATTGGAAAGCTCATGAGAATTATCTTGCCTCGATAGGAAAGTGAAAATTCAACTGGACCAAACTCCGCATCAAATTCATGACGCATTCTCACTCTTAGTGAAAGCTCCATGAACAACACCTCATCTTTTTTGGAATCTTCAAGAGATGTGAAGCCTTTTCTCATTCCGCCTGCCACAAGTTTTCCTTTGTTGTTTATTGCTCTGACAGACCGTATCTTATCGTCTAATTCGAAAACTTTTTCACATAATGTATCAAAATCAAAATTATTCAGATTATCTTGCACTATATTGATGAATATTGTTCTACCAGATTAACTTGTAGATCAAACTAAGTTCAAAAGGCTTATCATCTAAGAGTGGCATGATATAATCATGTCAAAGAAAAAACCTGAAGGCTGGGAAACACTCTGGCAAGAATATCTTGAATCACTTAACAAATGGAAACACGTCTATGAAATGTGGACAAAAGCTGGAAATGAAGCCATGGTAAAGTACAGCGAGATTTGGCAAAAAACACTTGTAGCAAATCCTGAATTATTAAAAAAAATCACTGAAACTTGGCAAGAATCTTGGAAGCAAGCAGGTGTTGAACCAATCAAACAGCTTGGCGCAATGTGGGAAACCATGGTAAAGATGTCAGGAATGGAATCAATGGTAAAATTCAACGAAGACTGGATGAAAATGTGGCAAAGCTCTGGCATGGAACCATTCAAGGCATATTCAGAAACGCTAAAAAAATATACAGAAACTTGGGAAAGTATGTGGAAAAAATAATCTCATCATCAAACCTCAAAAGAAAGAGTGACTTAAGTAATCTAATACCATAAGAAAAACATGCAGATTAATAGAGAAATTGATGAATCTGTGATATCGCTATTAACTGGAAAGAATTTTGCATTTGTTGCTACTTTAATGAAAGATGGTTCACCACAGATTACTCCAACATGGATTGATTTTGATGGAAAGACAATTCTGATAAATACTGCTGAGGGAAGGATAAAACAAAAAAATCTATCAAGAGATCCACGTGTAGCCATTTCAATAGTTGATCATAACAATCCATACAACATGGTGACCATAAGAGGAAAGGTAATGGAACAAACACCAGAAGGTGCAGATGAACACATTGACAAGCTAACAAAAAGATATCTGGGGTTTGACAAATATCCGTATCGCTCACCAACTGAAAAGAGAATCATTATCAAAATTGCGCCAGAAAATGTGTTTCACATGCAACCCTGAATTTTAGATAGAAAATGGAAAAACAAAAAAAGTATTTCCATATTGTATAATCTCTACAAGACAACTATCGTAAGAACTGTCTATTCAAGGAACACTTGACACATGCCAAAGGTATTATTTGCTGAATGAAAAAGTAACTGAACCTATAATCTCATATTCATTTTTTGAATTTCTCTAATTATGATATCATGATCAGCCTCAGGCTCGGTAGACAAAATTAGCAGCCCATCATCCAAAAAGACTGTAATCAACTTGACTTTATCTTTTGACGTTATCATCCAATTGGTATTTCCAAGTGCCCCATCAAACATTCTTTCCATGTTTGCTTTTACTGAGATCTGATAATGTGTGAGATTGGCAAGTTCGTCATTAAGTAGGGGTTTTGAATCATTGCGCCTTACAAATGACAATAATTTCCTATCCTTTATTCGTCCTACAAATCGTATATTTTCATCTAGTTCTAGAACTTTGGAACATGTTGTTTTTACTGAATTTATGATATCTTGACCCAATCATATCACTGAATCTGTACTCAAACCAATTTTTGTTTAATTAAAGTGTTTTCTAATGTTAAAATAGATCGCATTAGCTGAAAATCCAAGTTTTTTCATAATATGTGCTGACATGAATTGTATTAAAATAAATAAAAAAAGGAAAAAATCTTAGTTTTTAGTCCAAGTGGACAACCATGAGTTAAAGATATTGTGGTTTAACTCAGCAAATGCAGTTGCATTCTCGTTTATTGTCCTAAGATTTTGTTTTGTTGCATCAAGTGCAGTCTGTACAATTTTGTTTTGTACATCAAATGCTTTGATGATTTCATCTGTTGAATCCTGTACTACTCTAGTGATTGGTTCGGTTGTGTTTGTGTTTATGCCAATCTTGTTAGCATATTGCTGTTGTGTGGCCAATGCAGAGTTGACAAAATTCGTCCACATTCCAAAGTATTCTTGCTGTAGGTTAGAAAATGATTGCAGATATTGTGGAGTTACTTTTTCCACATGACCTTTGATCTTTTCAAAGCTACCCCTGCAGACATCAAAAATGTCCTTAGAATTTGGGCTTGTTGTTTTGCTCATAGGTTCCATTTAATGGTCTGGTTATATATAGCTATTGGTAATAGTTACCAGCCATTGGTTTCTAATGTCAAAACTTATATCTGCAAGATAAACAGATAAAGTGTTGAAAATTCAAACTATCAATCCTGCAACCGAACAGATTATTGGTGAATACGAAGCAATTTCAGAACAACAAGTAAACGAAGAAGTAAACCATTCCAGAATGGTTTATGAAAAGATCTGGAAAAAGTTTGACATTTCAGAGCGTGCTAAACTTTTACGAAATCTATCAAGTATGCTTTTACAAAGAAAGATGGAATATGCTACTATAATTACAAACGAGATGGGAAAACCAATTTCAGAATCACTCAAAGAAGTAGAAAAATGCAGTTGGGTTTGTAATTATTATGCAGATAACGGTAAAAAATTCCTGGAGCGTGAAAGTATACAAACTGATGCCAAAGAAAGCTATGTACAATTTGATCCTCTAGGTGTTATAGGATGCATAATGCCATGGAACTTTCCATTTTGGCAAGTCCTTAGATTTTGTATCCCTGCTTTGCTTGCAGGAAATACTGTAGTGCTAAAACATTCTAGTGTTTGTATTGAAGCTGGAAATGCAATTCAACAAGCTTTGGAAGACATTGGGTTTCCAAAAGGTGTGTTCAGACATATCACAGGAAATTATCTTGCAGGAGAAGCATTAGCAAAAGCAAATGTAGATGCTGTATCCATTACTGGCAGCACAAAAGCTGGAATTAGAGTGGCAGAACTTGCAAGCAAAAACTTGCACAAATTTATTTTAGAACTGGGCGGAAGTGATCCGTTTATTGTATTAAAAGATGCAGATATTGATATGGCAGCTAAAGTAGGGGTATCATCGAGATTTCTTAATAATGGTCAGAGCTGTATTGCAGCAAAAAGATTCATTGTTGAACAAAGCGTTGTTGATGAGTTTACAAAAAAATACATAGAAAATGTACAAGCACAAGTAATAGGAGACCCACTAGACTTAAAAACTACAATAGGTCCTCTTGTACGAGACGATTCACGCAACGTAATTATAAATCAAATAGGAAATTCCGTCCTTAAAGGCGCTAAAGTTTTGATAGGTGGAGATGTGCCAAAAAGAACAGGATTCTACTTTAACCCGACAGTGTTGTCCAACGTAAAACCAGACATGGCTATTTCAAGAGAGGAGGTATTTGGTCCAGTTGCACCAATACTATCCGCAAAAGATCATGTTGAAGCTATAAGATTTGCAAATGATACCGAGTTTGGTCTTGGTGCTAGTATATGGTCAGAAAGTTTTGCAAGAGAAAATAACCTTGCAAAAGACATCGAGGCTGGAATGGTATTTGTAAATTCGATGGTAATATCAGATCCAAGAATGCCTTTTGGTGGAATCAAAAACTCTGGAATCGGAAGAGAGTTATCAAATTATGGTCTAAAAGAATTTGTTAACATAAAATCAGTAATTATAAACTAAACAATATAAAATTAAAAAATTGGTACAAGACGTTAAAGTGACATAGGACCTTTTTGCTTACTGCCTATGTCTATTACATCATCTATTGTTGAAACAAAGATCTTACCATCTCCCTTAGAACCCGTTCCAGCAGCATTAACTATTGCATCTATGACTGCATCATCTTTAGACTCATCAATTACGGTGACAATCGAGTCTACCTCATTGTATTCAGCAACATGCCTTCTTGTTCCGCGTGAACTCTCAACCATTGGCCTTTCTCCCTTGCCTTGACCCCTTCCAGAAAATATCGTCAGACCTTTTGTACCAGCTTTTTTTATTGCATCAACAACTAAACTTGTCTTGTCAATCTGCACAAATGCTTCAATTCTTTTCATTACATCTTGGAATTTTAATTAAGATATAAGTAAAACGGTAAATTATCATCATCGGTAATGATTTTGTGAGTTCGCGGACAAAATATTATAATTACTTAAAAGGTTGAATTATAATGTATAATCATGAGTGATTCTGAGCATGATTCTCAAATTGAAAAAATTGCATTACTAATTGTTAATGATAAAACTTCACTTGATGAGCAAAGTCCAACGAAACTACAAAGATATTATGATTTTGTAAAAACTAACTTTAAGATTACAGGCGAGTCAGCAGAACTACTAATAAATGAAGCTTTTTTGTATTTGAAATTACAAAATACTGATTCCATTGATCTTTTGCAAAACGGTGATAAATTTGGTGCAGGATTTAGTTAAAAACTGAAACTAGATTAAATCTTAATTGTTATTTATATCGATGAAATCTTTAGCACTTCTGATTGGATTTCTTCTAGTAATGACGGGAGTTCATAACGCTCAGAGCGAAACTATTCTGATATCGCCATGGATAAAAGACACAGCTAGATTGTGGTCAGAACAAAAAATTGACGATACTAGATTTGTTCAATCAATTCAATATTTGATCAAGAGTAAAGTAATACAAATTCCATTGGCAGAATCTTCAGAACATGTGTATTTCTTACCAAAATATGGTCAGACATCGTTTGTTACAATATCTGGAATAACAGGTGACTTGAAAAAAACCAATAATGTCTTTTTAATAATAATCAGACCAGATGGAAAACCTATCGAGTCAAAAGCTGCCGTTCTTGAGAGTGGTGTCTATAGAACTACGTTAATTTTAGATCATGATTTTCCAAGAGGTGTATACAAAGTTACTGGAACATACAACGGTGTTGCAATTCCAATATCGTATTTTTATGTAAAAGAAAGCACTTTGACAAAAATTCCTTTCTGGATTAAAAACAACGCAAAGTGGTGGGCTGATGACAAAATATCTGATACTGATTTTGTGTTAGGACTACAATACTTGATTAGCAAAAAAATACTTCAAATTGAATACGATTCAGAAACAGCAGATTCACAAAGACTCCATGTCGATGTTGAAGGAAAATCCCAAGTTAGACGTGGCACGACGCAAGATGTAATAATTACTGTTACTGATGGGCAAGAACCAATCCGTGACGTTATTGTATTAGTGCAAGTAGAAGATTACGGGGAAAATATTCTCGAAGACTTCAAAGGAAACACAGATTCAAATGGTAATTACGTCTTTTCATGGGAGATTGACAAAAACGCAGAAGCAGAAACTCTATTGGTCTTTGTAGACGTAACAGATGGATTTTCTTCGGCAAGTTCAGTGTTTTCATTTGAAGTTACATGTCATTGTGGGGAACAAGACTGCGAATGTAGATGAATTAGGCTCTTAATTCCCTACAAATCAAGGCATATGGTTTATACTTGATAAAATATAACAAACATTGAATTACAATTGCAAAGTCAAGCACTAAGACTTGTTTTTTCAAATAAACTGTATATCTTTCTGTCCGTTGCAATATTTGTAGGATTATTAGTAATACTTTCTATTATTTCTGAATATGTCTTCCTTCAACCAATTGCCACTTTTTATGTTCCAAATGAAGACGTTGTAGGTTTTGTACTGGTTGTAATAGTCTCTGCATTGTCTGGGATAGTAGTTAGCATGAGCATTTTCAGAGTTAAAATATTACATGCAAAACAGATAAAGAGTAGCTTTGCAGGACCAATAATTGGTGCAAGTGCAGGTGTATGCAGCTGTGGCCCTACTGGTTTTGCAATCATTTCCACATTTGGCACAATTGGAAGTACAGCAACTGCATTTTTGAACAATTATGAAATTCCGCTCAGATTAGTTGGCATTGGAATTTTGGCATACACATATTTTGTCACATCAAAAGGAATAACTGCACAGTGTAAAATTCAAAAATAGTTCTAATGATCATATGCATTTTTGATTAAATATTTTAACTATACGCAGAAATACTACTGAGAAATCAAAAAGAAATCAAAAGACAAAAACCATGAAGAAGATGAAGATTAATCTTTTTTATACTATTTTCTAGAGTATTTTCCAATCAGAGTTGTTTGTTCTACAACTTTGCCAGTCATTTCTCTTTCAAGATCTTTTTTTGTTGACCCATCTTCTAAATCCAGCATAAAGTTTAACGCATAAAGTTTGAAAAAGTATCTGTGAACTCCTGACGGAGGACATGGACCGCCATAACCAATGTCTCCAAAGCTTGTCCTTCCTTGTGGAAATTGTATCTCTTCGCCTTTTAGAAATTCTGTTTTATCTGGCGGTATGTTCCAGACAACCCAATGAGTAAATGTTCCTCCCGGTGCATCTGGATCATCCATGACAAGTGCCAAACTTTTTGCTTTGCTTGGTACTCCTGAAATTGAAAGTGGTGGTGAGATGTCTTGTACATCGCAAGTGTATTCAGCTGGAATCATTGTGTTATTTTCAAAAGCAGCGCTTGATAGTTTCATTGCAACATCAACGCGTAATTTGATCACACTTGATTTAATAAGATGTTGTATGCCGGAGACAAAATCCATATCAGATATTTTGCCATCTGCCCACCATCCGGCGTTATTTTTAACCCATGATGGGATTTTCTCAGATGATTCTGAGTCTTGCGTCGTTGCTGGAATTTTCATTATTCCTTGATTAATAAGATATTGTATTCCCTGAGAGAAATCAGAATCTTCAATCTTGTTTTCTGACCACCATTTGGCATTGTTTCTAACCCAATTTGGAATTGTTGTTTCTTGCGCTGATACTGAATTAGGAATAGTGCCTAGTATAATCAACAAAACTACTGCAAGACGTGCTTGCATGATTTGATTATGTGATGGTACAAAATAAAGATCACTGAATAATTTAAAATTAAGAGTATTTTAGATAAAACATATGCGCTATTCCAAAATAATTATTGCAGCAATAATCGCTGTAGGAGTTGGCGTTATCTTGATCTACACTCAACGACCATTTGATACAAACTATGATTATATCAGCAATCCGAAAAGCGAGGCCAGTGTTATGATTCTAAAAGGTGCTTCAAGTGCTGATTGCGAAAAATGTTATCTACCTTCTGTCATCAAAGTTGTTTTGGGCATAAACAATACGGTCATATGGAAAAATCTTGATTATGCTCCAAGTAGTGTAGTTAGCGATAAGAGGTTTTTTGATTCTGGTCCTATTTTACCAAACCAGACATGGAGTTTTGTCTTTCAAAAAGTGGGTTCATTTCCATATCATAGTGAACCACATCCATGGATGAAAGGCGAGGTAATAGTAACGAAAATGGAATATGCTCAATGACTAAAACATGGTTACCAAAACACTGGAGAACTATCGCATTAATTGTGGGGTTTTGGATTGGATTGTACTTGTTTTTTGCTGGACTTCCACTATTCTAAATCATATTTGTTTTATGGAGTTGGTTTGCTGTGGCTGGAAAAGAACTCTTGACAGATGTTCTCATTATAGATTTGTTTTAACTTTAAATTTGCTTGAGGATCTGTAATTAACATTGCAGTTGATTTGAGATCAGGGTTTATCGATGACTCTTTCATCAGTACAGGAATCAGGACTTGGTTGAATTCGTCAGGAACATTTTGAGCAAACACTTTTCTTTTTTCTGGATCTGCCAGTATTTCTTTCCATTCTTTAAATTCATCAGGATACTCCTCAAGAAGGGATGTTGTGTTAAATCTAGGTATTGCTTCCCCATTTGGATACCTTGATGTAGTAATTGCAAAAAGCATCTCACATTGTGTGTTGATTTTGTATATCTGGCTAGCTGGTGGCTCTGAAATGTCTATACTCTCAATGATTTTTTGGCTTGACATGTCAGATGATTCATTTTTTATGAGAGACGAATTTGCTACCACTACTATAACAATTATCGCTGCTGCAACCCCGACAATTATCGGCAAGTATTTTTTTGGTATTATTAAGAACGCCTCATTTTCTTCATTTGTCCTTGTAAAAAATGTTATTATAACGAACCCTTGTACAAGATCAAATATTCATCAGGGTTTTTTCTTTCCTTTTTTACTTTTAGTGCTTCTTGATACAGATCAAAATGTTCTATGAAATACAACTTTTTCCCAGGTACTTCAAAGGGGTCTATACCAACCAGATTAAATCCTGACTCAGGAGTAAGTGCAAGTTTCTCTTGTTCTGTTATTTCAGAACTCATTACAAACATTTCAGACAAGCCATAATTATTTACTATCGATTTAGATCTACCATTTTGTATCTAAAGCTAACAGTTTTTATGTGACTAAAAATGATCAAAAGTCATGTCAGAAGACAGACAAATGCACCCTGCCACTTGTGCAGATTGTAAAAAAGAAACACAGGTTCCTTTTAAACCAACAGAAGGACGCCCAGTATACTGTCGTGAGTGTCTACCAAAACACCGCGGCGAACGAAGATTTTAAGCTGAAACACGTTTAAAATTATTTTTTCATTCAATCACGATTATAGAATAAATTCGAAACAATAAAATCAATAAAGATAAACATTGTATCCTACAAGCAAAAAACAGGATTTAGAACAAAATGAAAGATATTAATGAGATTATGCCAAAGGTCCAAAACATGAGATGGGGTGCATTATTGAATAAATTCCCTACAAATGAAAAAGTAAAATTCATGAATAAGATATTTCCTCACAACGGAAAATGGCATACTGTCTTTGAAGAAGATGAACAGGTCTTTGTTGATGGGGTAAGGATCTGGAAAAAAGACCCCAAAGCATGGGCATGATTTGAAGCTATGATCCCTTTAATCAAAAACATCTTTTATATAAAAATTTTATATCATCATACCTTGTAGTATATTGTGTGTTAGTGGTACATGATAGTTTTGTTCTAAAATTGCAAAAGCATTTGGCTTCGATGGGAATGGATGCTGAACTTTTAGAACCAGGTACTATGGACTTTGAATATGATTATCCAAGAATCCAGCTTACGGGACCAACTGAAGGAATTGCAAGTATGGGTGCAATGCGGGTAAGGGATGGGCACATCACATATCTTGATGTGCTTAAAAGAAAGGTGCTTGAAGAAAGTGGATTTTCTCCAGGCAGTACATATGGTTTGGGATTGCATGAATACACCATGTGGAAAATTAGATTCTTTTTATCACTTCCACCAACAATTAAAATTGGACCATTAAACATAGGAACAATAAGCAAAGTTCTAAAAGGCAAATTCCATTCAAAGATCGAAGATTTTGTCTGGAACGGATTTGGTAAGCTAACTACACTTCCGCCAGGACTTGTACACGACGATGTAATATCAGCACTTGATTCTGATTCCAAACTAAAAGAATTGATGATGAAATCCCTTTTAAAAGAAAAAATAATTACTGCATCACATTATACGCCAAAAAAATCAAAAGAACAAACAGGTGGACACCAATCATTTTCCAAAGTGTTGATTACATCTGACTGGAAACCACAAAATGATCTTTTAATTGATAACAATACTGTATCAACATATCAACAAATAGCAACCGATATCAAAAATGCAATAATTCGACTACGTTACGTCTTGGAAAATAATTAAACAACAATCTAGATTCAAACTTGTAGAAGACAAAACAAAATCATTATCTTAGCCATGCTTAGAA
>Ga0184639_10001247_pt1 | contig 10875 bp, 3 predicted proteins | sample PLM31_170_b2_FD_133155 | JGI IMG/M metagenome (GOLD analysis project Ga0184639, IMG submission 133155) | Groundwater sediment microbial communities from an aquifer in East River, Colorado, USA - PLM3-1_170_b2 | ecosystem: Environmental > Terrestrial > Soil > Riparian zone | place: USA: East... | reverse complement strand
GCCCACGCGCGGATCTCCGCGGAAGGCTACAACCTGGTCCAGCAAGGGGACATCCAGCGGGTCGTGTCGATGTCCTCGATCGAACGCCGGCGGATCCTGGACAACATCGCGGGGATCACGAAGTTCGATGACGACATCACGCAGGCGGAGGGGAAGCGGAAGGAGACCGAGGAGAACCTCGAGCGGATCCGGATCATCCTTGATGAGATCGACAGGCAGATCAAGCAGCTCGAGACGGACCGGGAGGGCGCGCTGAAGTACCGGGACCTGAACGAGCGCCTGACCACCGCGAAGGCCCAGCTCGCGTACAAGAATCGCGAGTTGATCGAACGGCAGATCGTCGGGACGCGGGAGCAGATTGCGAAGCACGAAGGGGACAAGGGGAAGCTCGAGGCCCAGAAGGCCGAGCTCCGCGAGTTGCTCGACGCAGCGGTCGCCCGCCTCGGAGAGTTGGAGCAGGAGATGGCGGACCGCGGCGGCGAGGAAGCGAAGCAGCTGAAGGCGACGCTGGACGGTTTTCGCATCGAGCGGGCTCGGGCGACGGACGGGATCGAGACGTCCAAAGAGACCTTGAAGCAGCTCCGCACGGAGACCGCGGAATCGACCAAGGAAAAGGGAAAGGTCCAGAAGGAGACGGATGCGCTCACGCGGGAGCGGGGCAATCTGGACACGCGGGTCGCGGAGTTGGAAGGTCAGATCAAGGACGCGGACAAGGACCTCCATGACGTCGACGAGCTCGCCTCGAAGAGCGACGCGAAGGTCCTGAACATCCAGAAGCAGATCATTGCGCTGAACAACGAGATCGACCAGGTCGAGGAGAAGCTGAAAGGGATCATCCTCGAAGGCGACCGAACGGGGGGGGCGATGGCGCGCCTCGAGTCGGAGATCGACCTGCTCGAGGAATCCCGGAAGCAGTACCAGGTCGAGTACGATGACGCGGACTGGCAACTGAAGGAACTCCGGTCATCCACGAAGGAATCGGGGAAGAGCCTCCAGAAGCTCCAACAGGACTTCCATACGCGGCGCTCGGAGGAGGCCCGCCTCGCAAAGGAGCAGGCGGAGCTGCAGACCGCGATCCTCAGCTTGACCCGTCGGTATGCGCAGCTCAAAGCGGAAGCGGACGTCGCGGAGAACATGAAACGGGGCTACACGTCCGCGGTCTCCGCAATCCTCGAGTGCCGCGAGACGGGTTCGATCAAAGGGGTCCACGGGACGGTCGCCCAGCTCGCCCACGTCGAGCCGCAGTATGAGACCGCGATCGTCACGGCCGCGGGCGCGCGCATGCAGGCAATCATCGTCGACGACGACAGCGTCGCGGCCTCATGCATCGACTATCTGAAGAAACGCAAGATCGGCCGCGCGACCTTCCTCCCGCTCAACAAGATGCTCGTCGGCAAGCCGCGAGGCAAGGCAATCCTCGTCGCGAAGGAGTGCCTCGGGTTCGCAATCGAACTCTGTCACTTCGACGAAAAGTACCGGGACGCTTTCTTCTATGTCTTCGGCGACACCCTGGTCGTCAAGACGTTGGACGAGGCCCGGAAGTGGATGGGCGGCGTCCGGCTCGTGACGGTCGAAGGCGAGCTGATCGAAGCCTCCGGCGCGATGGTCGGCGGCGACATGGAACGGTCGACCGTCAAGTTCGGCCCGAGCTCCGCGGGCGAGCTGGAGAAGATCGCGGACAAGCTCCGGGAAGCCCAGGCCCAGGCGGAGAACGTCGCGAACCGCCTCGACGATCTCCGGAAGGAGATCCTCGACCTCGAGGGGACGCTGAAGGACTACGGCGGCCAGAGCGGGGCCGTCGAGGTGAAGACGAGCACGCTCGAGGCGAAGCGGAAGGAATTCGCAGCGAAACTCGCGTCCGCGAACAAGGACCTCGAGGATCGGAAGGGACGGTTCGGAGACGCGAAGAAAACCGCGAGCCGGATTGAAGAGGATCTCGCGAAGTTCACGAAAGACCTCGACGCCGTCAAGGGAAAGCGGGACGAACGGAAGAAGGCGGTCATGGAGGCCACGCCGCAGCAGATCTCGTCGCGGATGAAGGAGCTCATGGGCCGCCGGGCGACCCTGGCCGAGGAGCTGAGCGGCCTCCGGTCGAAGCTCGAGGCGATGGCGACCCAGACGACGTTCCTCGAGGAACGCCGGGCGGAGATCGACACGCGTCTCTCGAGCCTCGAGGGACAGCGCAAGGAGCATGAGAAGCGGATCAAATCGTTCGAGGAATCGCTCGGCCATCTCGAGACGGAGATCCGAGGCCTGGAGAAGACGGAAGTCCAGATGGGCAAGAAGATGAAGGACCTCCAGGACGCCCGGGACGCCGCGTACAAGGAGAAGACGGACCGGGACGCGGACCTCGACAAGGTCACCCACAAGATCGAGACGAAGGAGGACTTCCTCCTGAAGATGGAGACGGAGCTGAAGGTCCAGGAGGAACAGCTCGCAGAAGCGGAGCGAATGATGAAGGAGATGGCCGTCGAGGTGAAGGAAGGGCGCCTCCCGACCCTCGATGAGCTGAAGACGACGATCGGAGAGTGCGAGGCCGCGATCACGGCCCTTGGCCCGATCAACTTGCGGGCCCTCGAGGACTATGACGCCCAGCAGTCGCGAGCGGTCGAGTTGAAAGACGAGTTCAAGCGGCTCGAAGGGCAGCGGGAGGAGCTGATCAACCTCGTGGCCCAGCTGACGGATCGGAAGAAGGAGGGCCTCTCAAAGGTCTTCACGGCGATCAGCGAGAACTTCACCCGCGTCTACGCGGAGCTGACCGAAGGCGGCGAGGCGGACCTCGTCCTCGAAGACCCGGAGAAGCCGTTCGAGGCGGGCCTCATCCTGAAGGTGAAGCCGGCCCACAAGAAGGCCCTCCGACTCGAGGCCCTCTCCGGCGGCGAGAAGTCCCTCGCGTCGATGGCCTTGATCTTCGCGATCCAGGAGTACGACCCGTCGCCGTTCTACCTGCTCGACGAGATCGACCAGAACCTCGACGCGCTCAACGCAGAGAAAGTCGCCCGGATGATCCGGCGGAACAGCACGGCGGCGCAATTCGTGCAGATCTCGCTACGCAAGGTCAGCCTGAAAGAGGCGGACCACCTGATCGGCGTGACGATGGGGCCGGAGTCCCACTCGGAGGTCATCATGCGGGTGAATCTGGCGGACATCGAGGACGAAAGGCCCACGGAGGTGATCCCGGCATGAGCGAGAACTATCAGACGGTGTTGAACCACCTGCTCTTTCACAAGGCCCTGATCAGCGAGACGGAAGGCGGGCAGCGGATCAACCGATACCTCGCGATGCTGAACGAGGTCGACCAGGGGATGCACGTCGCGGTGCGGGATCCGTTCGAGAAGTCCGTCGTGGCGGCGTTCGAGCTGGTCCTCGAGCGCCACCTGGACCCATGGGAGATCAACCTCGTGCCGTTCACGCAGCTTTTCCTGGACAAGGTGAAGAAGGACGGGGCCGTGAACTTCGTCACCGCGGGGAAGCTCGTGTTCCTCGCGTGGTCGATCCTGAAGATGCAGAGCGACAAGGTGCTCCTCGATGCATTGCCGCCGGAGCCCCCGGAGGAGGATGGCGGCTGGGACCTCGACATGTTCCGGGACCCGGCGGACCTCGACTTCAACCAGGTCGTCCTCGCGGGCACCGCGACGCCGCTCACGGAGGCGATCCACCGGGAAGGCCGCCGGGCCGTCACGTTGATGGAACTCATGGATGCCTTCGACGAGGCCCGACGCGAGGCGGACATCCAGCTGCAGCTGAACGGCCTCCGGGAACAGGCAATCCGCAAGTTCGCCCCGAACTTCCATCAGAAGGTGCACCGTGAAGACTTGACCGACGATATCGCTCTGACGTGGCACCGCTTGACCCAGTTCAACGGGGAGCCGGTCGCGTTGCGCCAGCTCACCGTCGGCGACGCGTGGGACGAGGTGACCGTGTTCATGTCCCTCCTCTTCCTGGCCCACCTGGAGAAGGTGAAACTGTGGCAGAAGGAGTTCCCGTACGGAGAGATCTACGTGAAGCGCCTGTCGATGGAGGCGGACCTCCCCATGGAGGAACTCCTCGCGTTGCCGGCCCTCGGGCCGAAACCGGACGCCGCGCCGGAGGCGGGATCATGAACGAGCGGGCAATCGTCGAGGCGGCCCTCTTCAGCGCGGGCAAAGCCCTCACGCCGGAAGAACTCGCGCAGACGACCCGCTTGGAACCCGACGCGATTCGCGAACATCTCCGTGCCCTCGCGCGGGAGTACACGAGACGGGAGAGCGCGATCGAGGTCGCGCAGATCGGGACGAAGTGGACGATGCAGATCCGCTCGGACTACGCGGAGCGGACCCGGACCTTCGCGCCCCCGGAGATCGACCGGGACCTGCTCAAGACGGCGGCCCTGATTGCATACCACCAGCCGATCCTGCAGAGCGATCTGTTCCACATGATCGGTTCGAAGGTGTACGAGCACACGAAGGCCCTCGAGGACCTGGGCCTGGTCAACCGGAAGCCGTCCGGTCGGTCCCTCGCCCTTACGACGACCCGCTACTTCGCGGAATTTTTCGGCCTCAAGTCGACGGACCGGGAAGGGATCCGGAAACTGATGGCCCAGAAGGCGGGTGTGCCGTACAAGGAGAGGCCGGAGGGGACGTTGTCGGAGGATGCCGGCGAACCGGCCCCGATCCCGGTCAGTCCGCCCGACGGTTCCGCCCCCGCGATGCCGGCTCCGGTGCCGGCAGCCGCCGGTCAAGAATAGGCGGCGCGGACCGCCCGTTCGGATCGCTGCGGCTCACGGAACGGCCGCCGCCAATCATGTGCGATAATCAGGCCGCGGGCGTTTATAAGCTCGAACACCCAGGAAACCGTGCCATTCCTCGGAGGACGAGCCGATGCTCTTCCCGAGGGAGCGGAGCCCTCAAACCGTGAGCGGGTACCTGCGAGACAACCAGCTCCGGCGACAGCTGGAGGAGAAGGTCAAAGAGGCCGCGCGGACGCGCCAGGCCGCCGAAGACGGCCTGAAGGCCGCGCAGGACGTGATCGACCAGGCCCGCCGCGTCGACGCGAAGGTCGTCGAGGCGGAGAAGGCCCTCGCGGAGGCGAGTGCCGCGATGGCGGCGAAGGACTACAAGGCCGCCGTGGACAAGTCCGGCGAAGCTCTCGAGCGCGGGAAGCGCCTGTACCGAGACCGGGCCCGCGCGATCGTGGACTCCAGCGCCGCCCTCGGCCGACTGGCGAAGGGGGTCGGCGCGGACCTCACGGAGACGGAGGCGGCTCTCGCGAAGGCCGAGGGAGCCCTCGCAAACGAGGACCTGGGCGTGGCCATCGACCTCGCGAAGAAGGCTTGGAAGCGCAGCGAGAAAATCCTCCAAGAACACCTGTCGTCCTCGTTCTCGAAGGCCCAGGCCCTCATGCTCTCCGCGAAAAACCTGAGCCGAGATATCGCTCCGATTGAGGACCTGCTCTCCCGCGCCCGGAGTGCGATGGAGAACAACGACTTCCAGAGTGCGCTCGATTTCACGAACGAGGGACTCGACAACATCCGGGAGGACCTCACGTCCGCCGTGTCTAGCGAACTGCGGGAGGCGGAGGACCTCGTCCGGACCGCGGCGGAACTCGGCGCGGACACGACGAAGGCCGCGAACCTGGTGGAACGGGCTCGCGGGGACGTCGGCAATCTCGAGTTCGAGAAGGCGAAGAACGCCCTGAACCAGAGCCGGGCGGAAGCGGAGAAGGCGCTCCAGCGGTCCGTCGACGGCCGGGCCGGGGACTTCTCGCGGTTCATCCAGGAGGCCCGGGCGATGGGCGCGGACCCGACTGCGGCCCAGGAAATGTTCACGAAGGCCGAGGCGGCGATCAAGAAGGGCAGCTATCGAGAGGGGGCTCAGCTTGCCAAACAAGGCCTCCAGTCCGTGCAACAGGCCCAGTTCCAGCGGGTCGTCGCGGCGATCGGCACATCCCGCGAGAAGTTCGCCGCGGCCGCGAACATGGGCATCGATCTCAAGGGTCCCTTCGAGGACCTGAACACGGCCCGGGAGGCGATCCGCCGAGGCGCGTTCCAGGAGGCCCTCGCCCATGCGAAGCGCGCCGAGACCGCCGTGGACTCCGTCCTGGACCAGCACCGCAAGGTCGAGACACGTCTGAAGGACCTCCAGCACTCCTTCGCGGAGGTGGAGGGCTTCGGCGTCCAGACCGTCCGGGCCCGCAAGTTCGCGGAGGCCGCCCGGCAGGCGTACCAGGATCGGAACCCATCCGAGGTCGAGAAGGCGATCCAGTCCGCGTTCGACGAGCTGAAGCGCGCGGAGCGGGAGCAGGTCATGCAATCGCTCGAGAGGGCGGAGTTCGTCCTCACCCTCGGGGAGCAGAACGCCGCCGACCTGTCCGTGCCTTCGAAGCTCCTCCAGGACGCCATCGTCGCGACGAAGGGGGACGAATTCCGACGCGCCCTCGACATCGCCGCAAGAGCCCAAGCGGGGGCGGAACGGGTCCTCGCGGAGCATGCGGCGAAGCAGATCTCGGCCCTGCGCGGCTCCCTCCCGCACCTGGGCGACGAGAGCGGCACTCTGAAGGCCCTCCTGAACCGCGCGGACGCCGCGCTGGCATCCCAGGATTTCGAAGGCGCATTCAAGGCGGCCACGGAAGGACAGAAGGTCGTCGAGGCACGCGTTCGGACCCGGGCGGAAGAGATCGTCGGAGACCTCGCCCTCGCAGTCCGGATGGGCGTGGACTTCGGCGCGAACGTCGCGGCCCTTGAGGCCATCCACAGGGACCTGAACGTCCACCTGGCCAACGGCCGCATCGCGGAGATCGTCGCGACCCGCGACCGCGCCTCCTCGGCCCTGGCGGACGCCGCCGAAACCCTGATCGGACTGGTCCGGGGCCGCATCGCTGCGGTCCAGGGCCTCAACATCGATGTCGACGAGATGAACGACTTGGTGCGTCGAGCCCGCATGGCCTTCGGCGTCCAGAACTATCACGAGGGCCTGCGCCTCCTGAACGAAGGGAACGAGCGTGCGGGAAAGTCGAGCACGATGCACCGGCAGGCGTACAACGCGATCGCGACCGCCGCCGCGTTCGTGGCGGAGGCGAAGAAGCGGAACGTGGACGTCTCGAAGGTCGTCGAGATGCTTGTCGACGCGAAGAAGGCGTTCGAGCAGGTGGACTTCGAGCGCGCATCGCAGCTCGCGTCCGCGGCCCGCACGGAGACGGAGAAGCTCACGGTCCTCTATTCGTCCGCGCAGAAAATCCTCTCCTCCCGCGGCCGGCTCGAACTGGCGGGTCGTCTCGGGATCGACGCGCCCCATCTCCGGGACGTCTTCGCGGACGCGAAGGAGGCGATGAAGGCGAAGGACTACGATCGGGCGCTCGCCCTCGCCCAACGCGCGGAGGACGAGTTCACCGCGCTGATCAAAGAACGGATCACGGGGACACTGAACACGTCCGAGGAGATCCTCGGCTCCGTGGAGGGGGTCGATCTCGCGGAATCCAGCGAGGCCCTCGTCCGAGCCCGCCGGCACCTCGAGGCGGATGAAGTTGAACAGGCCGCCGACCTCACGTTCCAGCTCAAGGCGCAGCTCGAGTCCCTGAAGCGCCAGGGCACGGAGGCCGAGGGAGCCCTCCGGAAGATGAAGGACATCATCGCGGACGCGGAGGGGATGAACGCGCCCCTCGTGCGGACGGCCGACCTCGTCGAGAAGGCGGAGCGTGCGTATCGCCTCGGGCAGTTCGAGGAGGTCCTCGACTACGCCGCGCAGGCGGATGTCGAAGCCGCGAAGGAGCGGGACCAAGGCATCGGCTCCATGATGAAACAGTTCGAGGAGACCCTCGTGAAGGCGCGGAGGGAGGGGACGGACACCCGAACGGCGGAGAAACTGTTCGACCGGGCCCGGGAATTCTTCCGCGCGAAGAAGTACCGCCAGGCGATCGCGACGGCCATCCAGAGCGAAGCGGAGGCAGAGCGGATCGGCCTCCAGCAGGCGATGGCGAAGCAGGCCGTGGAGAACGCGGAGCGGAAGCTGCGCGCCCTCGGCAAGGGATCCAACATGGTCGAGGAACTCGTCGCCCAGACCCGGACGGCGTACACGGACGCGGACTACGTCAAGGCTCTCGACACGGCGGTCCGAGCGGTCGATTCGATCGCGGACCTTCGGGTCCTCTACGACGAGGTCGAAGAGGTTCGGCAGAAGGCGCGAGAGCTCCTGCAGACCGCGTACGACGTAGGGGCCGACGCGACGAAGTTCGAGAAGTCCTTCCAGGACGGGGAGTCGGCGTTCGAGGCCGGCGAGGTCGAGCGGTCCCGATCCGCGTTCGCGGGGAGCATCGAGTGGGGTCGCACTCTGATTCGAGCCCATCTGGAGGACGAGTTGACGAAAGCCGAGTCCATCGTCGACATGTGCCGCAAGATGGACGTCGATCCGACATCCGCCCTGAACCAGTTCGCGGAAGCCCGGAGCCGGATCGAGGCCGAGGCGTTCACGGAGGCGGTCGCGGCGATCCAGGCCGCCCGCGACGCGGCCGGCACGGCGCTCTCGTCGAAGCTGAACCGGGCCCTCCAGGAAGCGGCGGACAACGTCGCCCACGCGAAGAAGCTCGGATCCGATTCCCGGGACGCGGAGGCGCTCCTCAAGCAGGCGAACGAGCGGATCCTCCGGGGCGAGTACGACCGGGCGATGGAGGTCGTGGAGAGCGCCCTCGAGCGGGTCGAGTCCGCGAAAATGATCGAGAAGCGTTTCATCGATCTCACGTTCAAAGCCGAGACGACGATCCGGAACGGCAGGAAGTTCGGGATCGACATGAAGTCCGCGGAGGGAAAGCTCGAACAGGCGATGCAGCTCCGCCGGTCCGACTTCGGGGAGGCGAACAAGGCCGCGGAAGAGGCGTACCGCCTCGCATGGGAGGCGACGCAGGCCTTCGCCCCGAGTATGAAGGGTTTCCTCGACGTCGCGCCGGCGCGCATGAACGAATGGGCGGACGCGACCCTCACCGTCGAGAACGAGGGGAAAGGCGCCGCGAAGGACGTTCGGGTCCGGATCTTGGGCGACGCGGAGACGGACGGCCTCCAAGAGATCCCCGCGGTGCGCGCCCACGGCTCGGAGGTCCTGAAGTTCCGCCTGAAGATGACGGCCCCGGGCTCCGTCCCGCTCGCGATCCAGATCGTCTCCCACCGGGTCTTCGACGGGAAGGAGTACACGCAGGAGATGATCGCCCAGATCGACGTCTCCGAGGTCGGGCAGGAGAAGGCGAAGCGCCTCGTGGCGGACCTCGAGTCGCGATGCCCGATCTGCAAGGGCGTCATCAAGAAGGGCTTCCAGGTCACCCGCTGCGGCTGCGGCCGCGACTTCCACCAGCTGTGCGCGACCCGCGTCGGCCGCTGTCCCGTGTGCTTCCGGGGCCTCCAGGGCGCCGGCGAGTGATCACGCGAGCCGACCCGCGGCCCCCTCCACCGCCTTCAGGAGCTGCCCGGTCGCCATCCACTCCAGGATCCGGTTGGCGTCCGGCGCGAGGGAGCGGTCATCGACCAGCGGCGGAACCCCGGATCGGACGAACTCGTGGGCCGCCCTGGGTCCGACGCCGGGACGCAGCGGTTTGAGGAACTCGAGGCCCTGGGCCGCCGCGAGGACCTCCAACGCCACGACATGCGCGGCATTCTCCAGCGCCTGCCGAGCCTTCAGGGCGGCCGACATGCCCATCGGCACGAAGTCCTCCTGGTTCGCGGACGTCGGGATCGAGTCGGCGGACGCCGGGTGCGCGAGGACCTTGTTGTCGCTCGCGTAGCCCGCCGCGACGTACTGCACGATCATCATTCCGGAATTCAAGCCGCTTTTCCGAGTCAGGAAGGGCGGTAACTCGCTCAGTCGCGTGTCGACGAGACGGGCAATCCGTCGCTCCGAGAAGCCCGCGAGGACGGCCATGCCGAGGGCGACGTGGTCCAGGGCCATCGCGAGCGCTTGCGCGTGGAAGTTTCCTCCGCTGACGCTCGTCCCTTCCGGGAAAATGAGCGGGTTATCCGTCGCAGCGTTCATCTCGATCCGCAGGGACGCCGCCGCGCTGTCGAGCGCCGCACGGACGGCCCCAAGGACCTGCGGGATGCACCGCAGCGTGTACGGGTCTTGCACCTTGTGCGGACCTTTGTGGGACGGGATGATTTCACTTCGCCTCAGTAGGCGTCGGAGGTTCGCCGCGACCTCACGCGCGCCGGGTTGCGGCTTCAGGGCCACGAGGCGGTCGTCGAACGGCTTCGGCGAGCCCCGCAGGGCCTCGAAGGACATCGAGGCGGCCACCTGCGCATCCTTCAGCAACCGCAGGCCATCGTTGACCACGAGGGCACCGACCGCGGCCATCACGGACGTCCCATTGATGATCGCCAGGCCTTCCTTGGACTGGAGGACGAGGGGGGCCAGTTTCGCGTGTGCGAGGGCCTTCGCGCCGGGAAGGACCCGTCCGCCGACCTCCGCTCCGCCTTCGCCGACGAGCACGAGGCCCAGGTGTGCAAGGGGAGCGAGGTCGCCACTCGCGCCGAGCGAGCCGCGGGAAGGGATCACGGGATGTACGCCGCGGTTCAGGAACTGCAAGAGGCGCGTCACGAGGACCCGACGGACGCCGGAGTAGCCCATAGCGAGCGTGTTTGCCCGGAGCAGGATCGCCGCTCGCACCTCATCCCGGCGGAGGGGCTGGCCCTGGCCAATCGCGTGGCTTCGCAATAGGTTGAGCTGCAACGTCCGAACGTCCGCGTCGGAGATGGCGACGTTCGCGAGTTCCCCGAAACCCGTCTTGATGCCATACGCAAGGGCGCCCTTTGCGACGACCTTCTCCAAGGCCCGGCGGCTCGCGTCCACGCGCTTCGCCGCGGCCGGAGCGAGTCGCACGGGTTCCCCCTGTCGGGCCACCGCGATCACGTCATCGAGGTCG
>Ga0184639_10001246_pt1 | contig 10878 bp, 6 predicted proteins | sample PLM31_170_b2_FD_133155 | JGI IMG/M metagenome (GOLD analysis project Ga0184639, IMG submission 133155) | Groundwater sediment microbial communities from an aquifer in East River, Colorado, USA - PLM3-1_170_b2 | ecosystem: Environmental > Terrestrial > Soil > Riparian zone | place: USA: East... | reverse complement strand
GCCCAAGTCTCGAGGGCCACGGGGTGCAGGCCGAAGTCCTCCTTCCGGAAGTCGATGAGATCCTCCGTGTGGGGGGCGCCCACGAGGGAGCCCTCCGAGGAATAGGCCCACGCGTGGTACGGGCATACGATCGAGCGCAGCTTCGTCCCGCTCGCCTGGGTGACGAGGCGCGTGCCCCGGTGGCGGCATAGGTTGTAGAACGCTCGGAGGTGCCCGTCGGTCCCCCGGATGACGAGCACGCTCTCGTCCCCGATCTCGAGGGTTAGGAAGTCCCCCGGTTCCCGCAGCTGCTCGGCCCGGCCAACGTTCAGCCAGCTTCGGAAAAAGAACCGGTCGAACTCCTCCCGAAGGACGTCCTCGCTCCAGTAGAGGGAGCCCGGGAGCGTCGTGGCCCGCAGGTGCTCCCCGTGTTCCCGTCCCACGTACTTGGGTGCCGTCGGGATCGTCATCCTTTCGAGGACCGAATGCCGAGGATGGATTTGTCCTTTTCGTCCTACACGTGGCTTCGGGAATGCATTTCGGAAAAGTTCGGCATTCCTAAACAGTTCCGCGGTCGAATGTCGAGACTAGCGCTTGCGGAACTTCGGGTTGAGCACTTCCTCGAGGACGCGGCTCACCATCGTGAACGCGAGGACGAGCGCCGTGATGCAAACCCCTGGGGGAAGGAACGCCCAATAGCGCGCCGTTAGGAAGTCCAGGTTCGTCCACGACTGCTCAATCAGCGCGCCCCAGCTCGGCGCGTTCGGGTCGGAGAGCTTGAAGAACGCGAGGAAGCTCTCCGTCCAGATTGCGTTCGAGACCGTCAGGATGGTGTTCGCGAAGACAAGCGGGCCCAGGACGGGGAACACGTGGCGCCACATGATATGGGCGTCCTGCGCTCCGATGGCCCTCGCCCGCTGGACGTAGGTGAGCGTCCTGACGGAGAGGACCTTCGATCGGACGACGCGGGCCGTCGTCGGCCAGCTCACGAGGGCGATTGCGATGTTGATGCTGACGAAATTCTCCTGGTCCGGCGGGAGCAGGTCCGCCTCGCGGATGACGCTCACAAGGACGATGGCGAACGGGAGCCACGGGATCACCAGGAAGAAGTTCGTGATCCAGGAGAGGGCTTGGTCCGGGAACCGGCCGTAGTAGCCGGCGACGATCCCTACGGTCGTCCCGAGAAGGGTCGCGATGATTGTGGCCGTGCCGCCGACGATGAGGGACACGCGCGCGCCGTACACGAGGAGGGCGAGGTTGCTCCGCCCCGTCTTGTCCGTGCCCAAGGGGAACGTGGCCGACGGCGGCTCGTTCGGAGTTCCGAGGTTGACCGCGGGCGAATACGTCGGGAAAGGGCCCGCAAGGAGAGGTGCCAGCAGGGCCATGAGGACGAAGAACAGAATGATCGCGAGCCCGACGGCCCCCATCGGTCGGCCGGTGAGGGTGCGGAACGTCTTCCAGGCCTTCTCGCGTGCCGCTTGGTAGCGCTCGCCGACAAAAATCCCCTGGATCCTCGCAAACCCCGTGCCCAAGGTCTATGCCTCCGCCACCCGCGGGTCGAGGTACGAATACGCGATGTCGAGGATCGCGTTCGCAACGACGACGCCGAGGGTCCCCACGAGGAAAATCGCGGAAAGGAGCGGGTAGTCGCGCGACAGGACGGCGTTCCACGCGAGTCTCCCGAGTCCGTTCAGGGAAAAGATGACCTCGATCACGATTGCGCCGCTGAAGATCCAGCCGATGTAGAGCGCGACGACCGTCGCGACGGGAAGGCGAGCGTTCGGCACGGCGTGTCGCTCAAGCTGTTGGCCTTGGCTGAGCCCCTTCGCCCGCGCCGTCGTGATGTAATCCTCGGAGAGTTCCTCGATGAGCGAGTTGCGCATGATGAGCGTGAAGATCGCATAGTTGTTCAGGACGAACGCGACCACGGGGAGGACGAGATGATATCCGCGGTCCGCGATCTGCCGCCACAGCGGATAGAAATCATAGTCAGGTCGTGTTGCATCTCCGCCCAAGGGGAGAATCGGGACGTACACGGCGAAGACGAGGATCAGGAGGAGGCCGAGCCAGAACGTCGGCATCGAATACAGCAGGAGGGACAGGAGCGACACCATCGTGTCGGACGCCTTCCCCCGACGCCACGCGGAGAACTGCCCGAGGCGCATCCCCAGCCAGACGGAGATGAGGGTCGCCGTGCCTGCGAAGAACAAGGTCGTCCAGAGGGCGGGGAGGATGATGGTCCACACGCCCACGCCGGGCGCGTGGATGATCGAGGTGCCCCAGTTGCCTTGGATCAGGTTCAGGAAGTAGATTCCGAGGCGTTCGTACACCGGCCGGTCGAGCCCCCACTCCCGCGTGAGCTGCTGTCTCAGGCCCTCGTAGCTCGTCGCGTTCGTCGGGGATCCGCCTCCACGGGGGATGAGGACGCGGGTCGGGTCGCCGGGGAGCACCTGGAATAGGAAGAAGTTCAGCGTCGCGATGAGGAGGACCGTGACCACGAGGCCGACGAGCTTTTTCGTTAGGTAAGCGCGGTAGTTCATGCTCCCGGGCGATCCTTCGACTAGAGGGGCGGCTGGGACGGCGGCATCGGCGGGAGGAACTCCTCAGCCCTCTTCTTCTTGCGTGCAAGGAGGAGGGCGGCGACGACGGCCGCTGCGACGGCGCCCGCCGCTCCGCCGGCAGCGGCGACCACGAGGACGTCAATCGGAAGCCCGATCGAGCCGGTCGCTTGGAGTTCAAGGAAGAGCGGATGCTTCCCCCAGAACGCGCCGACCTGGCGACCCGGATGGGCGGTCATGTTGCCCCAACCCGAGTACTCGTCGGTCCACCACGCGTAGTGGAAGTATGGGTAGACAACGATGATGAACGCGGCGCCTCGGTAGTGCACGCTCTGCATTTGGTGCACGATCTGCCGCCTGGCGTTCATGTCGAGGGCCTCGAGCTGCTGCAAGTAGAGCGTGTTGTACGTCCGGTTGTCGTAGTAGTTGTCCGACCAGCCATTCAAGGTGAAGTTCGTTTGAATGCTCAGGATGTAGTTCGGATCGGCGTCGGCGGACCACCACCAGATGTACGTGTCGAACTCCCCGCCGTAGACGTCGACGTTCATCGTGATCTCTTCTTCCGTCGTGATCGTCAGGTCAATCCCGATCTGCGCCCACGTCTGCTCGAGGTATCGCGCCATCTCGCCCTCCTCGGGCGCCTCGACGCGGGTGACCATCTTGAAGCTCAGGGGCGTGCCCTGCGGGATGTCGATTGTCGGGTCGCAATTGTTGGCGAGGTTCTCTGGGCTGCAGTAGACGGTGACCGTCTTCGCCGCGGCGGCCCTTCGGACCCCTGTGATCGGATCGCGATTCGTGTAGCCCGCGGCATCGAGGATTTGGTTCGCCTTCGTGAGGTTGTAATCGAACTTGTCGGCCTGAGGCTCGTAGTGCCAGAAGCTCGAGACGGGCGAGACGAGGGTCGAGCCCTCGACGCCCTTCCCTCGATAGAACTGCTGGAGGATGAACGCCTTGTCGGTCGCGTGCGCCATCGCTTCGCGCACCGCGAGATCGAACCGCGCGGGGTTCAGCCGGACGTTGACGCCCGGGTGGTTGAGCTGCGTGATCCCGATGTCGATCCAGTACTGGATGACCGTCAGACCCTCTTGGAGTTCCACCTGCGGAAGCACCCGGTCCCGGATAAGCTGCCGTACGGAATCCGCGCCGGCGGCACTGAGCAGCGCGAGGTCGATCTCCCCGATCCGAAGGGCCGCGACCATCGAATTCTCGTCGCTGAACAGCCGGAAGACAATCCGATTCACGGGGGGCGCCCCGAAATGGTAGTTCGGATTCGCGTGGAGGACGATGGGCTGCTGGTTCAGCCACTGCGTGTAGATGTTCGGATCGGCCTTGTACATGCCCGTGCCGATCGGATTCGCGTTCGCGTAGCTGTACTGGGCCTGGACCGCGGAAATGCTCTCCCATTGCGCCTTCTGGATGATTGGGACCACGACGGCCGCCTGCCCGGGCGAGAACGGCCTCTGGAAATAGACCGTTACCTGATCCTGATTGGGCCCGGTGACCTTCGCCCCACAGAAGGGTTCCACCGCCGGGCGACATTGTACGACCTGGTTCACGTACGGCTGGTAGGCCCACAGCTGCCAGAAGTTCTGGATGTTGTAGTTGATTGTGAACGCGACGTCCTCCGAGGTGAGGTCCGTTCCGTCGTGCCACTTCACGCCCTGCCGGATCTGGTACACCCATGAGCGCCCCCCGTCCGGCGTGGAAGAACTCAGGGCGATGTTCGGCACGTAATTTTGGTCTTCGTCCAACGAGAAGATGTAGTCGTAGACGAGGGAGTAGAACAGGTACGCCTCGTTGGAGAAGCCAATGAACGGATTCAGGCTGTCGATCGCGAAGAGATGGCCGATCGTCATGGTGTTGTCCGCGACGCGGGCGGGGGATTGCACGATCGGGGAGGCGGCGGCGGGCTGCGCGGACACGACCAAGACGAACGCTGCCAGCGCGATCACGCCGGCGCGTGCGCGGTTCGTGGTCATGACGTCCTTCCTATCATTTCCTATCCGGCGGAAAGACCTGTTGGTCTCGGTACCAGGAGGGCCATCCACCTCGATGGCGCGCGGGTCGTCCAGTACCGTTCGAGTGACGACCGACCGGCGGCGGACGGTCTTCCTTCCGAAGTCGCGATGGAATCCATCTTGCTCCCGGCCGACGGCGACGGAGCGGGAGCCGAATCGCGCGGGCTGCTTCCGGCGCCTGCGTCCGCGATGTCCGCGGCGGCGAGGCCCGCCAATGGCGGTGCGGGCACCGGAGTCCCATTCGTGAAGGTGATCAGCGGCCACGGGGAGTCGGGGTACGCGTCGTCTCCCGTTCCCACGACCCCGTCAAGGCCGGGCGACCCCACGGGACCGCCCGTCGTCGCTCGACCCAGGACCGTCCAGATTTTCGTCGCGGGGTCGTACGATCCAAAGTTCGTGGGCTTCGTCCCGACGAACTCGAACGGTGCGGTGAAGTTCACGTACGCGCCCAGCGTCGGGTCTGCCCCGGGCGGCGTCAGATTCGGGTCGTAGAAGGGGGCGTTCCCGGTCGGGAACCGGAATCGCCAGGTCTCGCCATCCTTCGGGTCCCATGTCTCCGGCGTGAGGTCGTACGCCACGGGGCGCCCGTACGTCGAGACGGGAGCGCCCGGCGTGCACGGCGCGTACGCCAAATCGTCGTTCGTCCCCGCGTCTCCGTCCGGGCCACCGTACCGATCCAACTCTGTGACGGGGTGTTGCGGGTAGAAGTCGTCCACGTAGTCCAGGAGGAACGGACCAAACGTCCACCGGGCCTCGTCGTCGATTCGGTCGAACGCCAGGTTCGGACCTGGCCCGCAGGTGTGCAGGAAGTTGTACTCCACGGCGGTCTCGAGCCGGAAGTCGACCGTCGAACCCCCGAGGGCGCCCGAGAAATTGAAGTCCTCGAACCAGGACTGCTCCATCCCCCACCAGCCCTGGGCCTTCGTGGAGTCGAGGTGGCTGCTCAAGTAGGACACGTTCCCCCAGTAGAACCATCGTCCGAGCAGTGCCTCCGTCCCGTAGCCTATGTGGATGATGTCCAGCGTCGTGACCCCCGTCGGGGAGACAGTCCAGTTGATGTTCGTCGCGAAGGGTTGGTAGTACCACTCGTAGCCGTTGATGATGTTGTACTTCCCCATGGTGAACTGGGTCCCGCCCAACAGCACGAACCAGTTCTCCAGCTGCGTCTCCACCACTCCCTGGGTACCACAGGCCGAGTTCGTATTCGTGGACCACCAGGTACTCGCCTCCGCCGCGTTGGAGGCGACGACGCCGAACATCCGCTTCGATTGCTGCAGGTCCATCGTGAGGCTGATGTGGTTTTCCGAGATGTAGCCGTCGTTGCCGAAGACCCAGTTCGTCGCGCAAATTACTCCGAGTTCGTCCCCTCGAGTGTTGTTCATGTACTGATAGGTCCAGGTGAAGTTGACCTGGCCGCTGGCCGACTCGCCGTAGTTGAACACGGGAAGGAATACGGGCTCGGATCGGTTGTATCCCGAGACGTCGTTCCCGACCGCCTGGAGGCGGAACGGCGCGTAAATGATCGGGTTGAAGTTCGGCCGTCCGGGAGGGACCGGGGAGTACCAGTGCGTGTACGGGTAGGTGAGGGTGTCGGGGACGGCCGGGTCGACGGGGGAGCAGAGGCCTTCGTCGATCCCCGTCTGCGTGAAACATTCCGCGTTCATGGGGAGCTCGAAGTAGCCGAAGGAGATCCGCAGGTCCCAGTAGTCCCGGTAGGGCACGTTGAAGAAATCCCAGTACTCGTAGTCGATCGTCGACGTGGCGACCGAGGTCCCCTGCGTCGCGTTGTCCTGGTGTCCCACGAAGTCCGTGACCCGGAGCCGGACGACCTTGGGGCCCGCGGTCGTGTAGGTGTGCGTCCGTACGGCGCCGGTCGAGTCGAACGTGCCGTCGTTTTCGTAGTCCCATTCGTACGTCGTGATGTCGTTGTCCGGATCCGTCGAGGTGCTCGCGTCAAGATCGACGCGCATGAGGTCCCTCGTCAGCGTGAAGGCCGCGGTCGGGAAGCCAGGCGGCCGCTGGACGTTCAGACTTCCAGAGCCCGTGATTGCGAGCGCCGCATCGGTGTCCTGCACGGTGACACTCTGAGCACCTGCGGTCCGGAAGACCACGTTCGAGAAGTTCTTCCAGCCGAGGTCGTTCGACGTGAACGCGGTGTCCGGCGGGAGCGTCGCCAGTGCGTCGCTCGACGAGAACCGGACCGTCCCCAGGTAGGATGTCGCGGTCGCGGTGCCCCGCAGCACACGCACCCCGACCGTAACCGGTGCGGCCGTGGTCGGTGAGCTGTCTGAGAGGGTCACTTGAAACATTAGGAGGTTGACCGTGATGCTCACAGCGCCCTGTTGGGTGACGTTCTTCCAGGTTCCGCTCGCTTGAATCGACACGAGGCCGGCCTGTCGTCCCTCCGCCGTGCGCTGCGCGCCCAATCCGGACAGGACGACCCGCCCGGACGGATTCGCCGTCCACGTGAACGTCGCGTTCGCGGTCTGATCGACCCCATCGGTGTCGATGGCCCGGGCCGTGACCACGGCATTCTCCCTCGGGTCGATCGCGGACTTGTCGGCGGTCACGTCGACACTGGCCAGCGTGGGCTCGGCGGGCGGCTGCGCCGGCGGCCGGGACAGCAAGACGTACACGGCGGCCCCGGCCAGGACCGCCACGACGACCACGGCCACCAGGATTAGGACGATCGGCTTCCTCGATCGCGACGCCGACGCACTCCCAGGGGGGGACCCGGGCGGACCAGAGGCTCCCAAACGAACGCCCTCCTCCCAAGGAGAATCCCCGCGACCGTATAAATAGACATTTGTAACGGATTGGCCCGCGAACTTTGGTTGACCAAGCGTCGGAACATCGGACTTTCATCGTTCCGCTGACATCGGGTGCTCAAAACGGGTTTCCGTCCGCGCCTCGCACGTTCGGCGACAACCTTTTCCTCGTAGCTCCAGTCCCGGGCCGCCGTGTTCCGTCCGTGGCGCAGCTTCCCAACGATGGTCGCCGCGGGCCTCGTCCTCGGAATTGCCACGGGAGGCTTCCCCGCGTTCGCGCCGGAGGTCGCGCAGGTCGCGCTCGTCGTCGCGATGACGTTCTCGATGACGGAAATCTCCTTCGCGCGGATCTCGCCGCGCGCGGAGGCGCGGAGCGTCGCGCTGTCGTTCGTGATGAGCTATGTCGTCCTCTCCGGGCTCTTGCTCCTCTTCGCCATGCTCTCCGCGGACCCGGCGATCCGCGCCGGCTGGGTCCTCACGGCCGCCGTGCCGCCCGCCGTCGCCGTGATCCCGATCACGTCCCTCCTGAAGGGCGACACCCGCCGGTCCCTCATCGCCCTTGCCTTCCAATACCTCGTCGGCCTCGCCCTCGTGCCCGCGATCATCTTCGTGTTCGTCGGCCGCGAGGTGCCCGTCGGGACGCTCGTGTCCCAGACGGTCCTCCTCCTCGGGCTCCCGATCGTCCTGTCGCGCGCACTCCGCCACTGGCCCCGCTCGGCGGAGGTGCGGCCCGCTGCCGTGAGCGTGTCGTTCCTGTTTCTCGTGACGGCGATCTCGGGATCGACGCGCGCGACCCTGTTCGGGAGCCTGGACCTCGTCGTTCTGGGCGCTCTCTCCCTGGCGCGCACGTTCGGGCTCGGCCTCGCCCTCTTCGCCGTGGCTCGGCTCCTCGGCGCGTCGAGGGAGAGGCAGGTCGCCGCGACGACGTTCGCCTCGTTCAAGAACCTCGGGCTGGCGATCGTCCTTGCGTCGACGGTCGTCGAGCCGGCCGCGGCACTGCCCTCGATCGTGTCCCTCGTGTTCGAGATCCTCTGGCTCGGGGCCCTGCCGTTCGTGTTCCGAGGGTCACCCGGGCCGTCGAGGGCCGCCTAGAGGAGGAGCGCGGCGACCGCGGACGCGATACGCCGAATCGCGCGGACGACGCCGCGCGGGCGCCATCGTGCCTGTCGTGCGGGGGTTCGGGCATACGGCAGCCACCAATCTGGGAGGTCCCCTCGATGCTCGAGCCGGGCGTACGTCGCGAGGCCCGGAGGCAGGTGGCGGGGCCCCGTCGCCCGGACGATCGTCCGGTACGACATCACCAGGCCCGCCACCTCCGGGCGAGTCCGTCGAACGCCGAGCTGCGGCCACGCCACAAGGTATATTGGGCCCACCACCGTTCCCGCGGCGCGTCGCGTGGGGGAAGGGATCCAATCATGAGGAAAGCGACCCTTCGGCGTGGGCTATTCGAGGTATTCGTTGCGCTCGTCGTCCTGGGGCTCCTGCTCGCGCCGCAGGCCGCCGCGGCCGTGGTGCGCGTCGGGGCGAACGTCGCCGTCTCGGACGGTCCGGACGCGCAGAACGAGCCGAGCATCGCCGTGAATCCGAGGAACGAGAGGAACCTCGTTGCGGGGGCGAACGACTATCGCTCGGGCGACGCGTGGGCGGGCGTCTACGCGTCCGTCGACGGCGGCCGGACGTGGTTCGAGCAGCTCATCCCCGGCTATCCGGGGGGACCCGCGGACGTCCTCACGGAGTTCGGCGCTGCGGGCGATCCCTCCGTCGCGTTTGACGCGGACGGCGTCGCTCACTACGCCGGAATCGCGTTCAACCGAGCGGGATTCGGCAGCGCGAAGGACGGCTCGATCTGGGCGGCGCGGTCGTCCGACGGAGGCTTCACGTGGACCGTCACGATGGTCGCCCGCGGTGGCCAAGGGGTCTTCCACGACCACGAGCAGATCGCCGCGGATCGGTCGTCGGGGGGTCCCTTCCGCAACCACCTGTACATCTCCTGGACGATGTTCATCGGATTCGGTCAGACGCCAATCGTCGTGTCGCGTTCGACGGACGGGGGCGTTTCGTGGTCCTTCCCCCTCGAGGTGAGCGGACCCGTCACACCGGGCGGGTTCTTCCAAGACTCAATCGTCGCCGTGGGCCCCGACGGTACCGTGTACGTCGCATGGGACGAGACGTTTACCAGGCCGGGCGGGATCACGGCGATGCGGCTCTGGATCGCGCGGTCCTCGGACGGAGGCGCAACCTTCGATGCCCCTCGGCGGATTCAGGACGTCGTGCCGGAGCGGCTGCACAACGCGGCGTACCGGCACGGCACGTACCCTGCGATGGCCGTCGCCCCGAGCGGCGCGGTGTACGTCGCGTGGGCAGACAACCGCCTCGGAGATGCGGACATCCTGCTCACGCGGAGTTCCGACCGCGGCGTCACGTGGACCAGCCCGATCCGGGTCAACGACGATGCGGTCGGCGGGGGGACGGACCAGTTCTTCCCGTGGGTCTCCGTGAGCCCGAACGGTCGGGTGGACATCATGTGGTACGACAAGCGGCCGGACCCGAACAACTACCTGCTCGACGTCTTCTTCGCGTTCACGCGCGATGGCACGACGATCTCTGCGAATGTCCGCGTCACCGGCGTTTCGTCGGATCCCGCCGTGTGGCCCGCCTTCCTTGGGGACTACAACGGCATGGCCTCGACGGATCGCGTGGCGTACCCCGTGTGGACAGACATGCGAAACGGGGAGACGAGCCCGAGGGACTTCAACCAGGACATCTTCACCGCGCCGGTGACTGGACTAGGATAGTAGGCCGGGCGCCCCGCTACAACTCCCCGATCTCCTCCCGCGAGATGACGAGGCGCTGGATCTGGGAGGTGCCCTCCCAGATCTGGAAGACCTTCGCGTCCCGCATCCATTTCTCGACGGGCTCGTCCTTCATGTAGCCCGTGCCGCCCAGGATCTGCACGGCGTCCGTCGTGACCTCCATCGCGATGTCCGCGGCGAAGAGCTTCGCGATGCTCGCCTCCTTGTTCATCGGCATCCCGTGGTCGAGCATCGACGCGGCCCGCCACGTCAGGAGGCGCGCGGCATCGACCTTCGTCTTCATGTCCGCGAGCATGAAGGCGATCGACTGCTTCTTCGCGATCGGCCCGCCGAACGCCTTGCGCTTGCGGCTGTAGTCGAGCGCGTACTCGTACGCCGCGCGCGCGATCCCAACGGCGCCGGCCGCGACGAGCGGGCGGGACGCCTCGAGGGTCTTCATCGCCCCGTAGAACGCGGTCGACTCGTCGGACCCGAGCATGTTGTCCACGGGCACGCGGCAGTCCTCGAGGACGACCTCCGCGGTGTGGCTCGCGCGGACGCCCATCTTGTCCTCGACCTTGCCCATCCGGAGCCCGGGCGTCCCCTTCTCGACGGCGAAGGCCCGGATGCCGAAGTAGCCGAGGCTCTTGTCGACCGTCGCGAACACGACGTGCACTTCGGCGATCCCGCCGTTCGTGATGAACCGCTTCGTCCCGTTCAGGACCCACTCGTCTGCCTCGCGACGCGCGCTCGTCGACAGGTT
>Ga0184639_10001244_pt1 | contig 10884 bp, 7 predicted proteins | sample PLM31_170_b2_FD_133155 | JGI IMG/M metagenome (GOLD analysis project Ga0184639, IMG submission 133155) | Groundwater sediment microbial communities from an aquifer in East River, Colorado, USA - PLM3-1_170_b2 | ecosystem: Environmental > Terrestrial > Soil > Riparian zone | place: USA: East... | reverse complement strand
GTACAAGACGCGAAAGAAGGAGGCGCTCCAGAAGCTCGATCTTACCCTCACCGACCTGACGCGGGTGAACGACATCGTGACCGAGATCGAGCGCGAGGTTCGCTCGCTGGCGCGGCAGGTGGGGAAGGCGCGCCGGCACGGACGGCTCCGGGACGAGATCCGGCAGATCGACATCGGCGTCTCGAAGGAGGAGTTCGACCGTCTCGCCGCCGAGACGAGCGGCCTGCGCTCGGAGCGGGCCGCGGCGGAGAATCGGCGCACGACGCTCGCCGGCGCTCTCGCCCGCCACGAGGCCGAGCTCGAGGAGCACAAGCTCGAGCTCCTGAAGCGCGAGGGCGAGGTCCGGCTCGCCCAGGAGTCGCTGACGGAGCACGAGGCCAAGAGCGCCGCGCTCCTGAACGAGGTGGCCGTGCTTCGCGAGAGACGCTCCGGCCTCGCCGAGAAGCTGGAGCACGCGCGGTCCGAGTCGACCCGTCTCAAGGCGAGCGTGGAGGAGGTGCGCGCGCACGCCGCGCGGCTCCAGTCCGAGCATGCCCGCCTCGAGACGGCGCAATCGGAGCGGGAAGTGGAGGAGCGCCGGCTCGTGACCCAGCTGGAGGAGCTCGGGCCCGGGCTCGAGCGGAGGCGGGCCGCGCTCGCGGAGCGGAAGCAGCTCTCGCTCGACCTCTTCGAGGCCCGGGTGATGCAGGAAAGCTCGGCGAGAGCGTGGCGCTCGAAGCGCGAGGAGCTCGCCAAGCGGCACGAGGAGCTCGAGCTTCAGCGGAGTTCGATCGCGCGCGACGAAGCGACGCTTCGCGCGGGGATCGAGGAGATCGGCCGCTCGCTCCTCTCGACCGCCGGGGAGGTGGCCGAGGCCAAGGATCGGGTGGGGCAGGCGCTCGCCGAAATCGCGTCGTCGGAATCCCGGATCGCCGAGCAGGACGAGCTCGAGAAGAGGGCGCGCGAAGCCCACGCGGGGCTCGAGGCGCGCCACGCGACGCTGCGCGAGCTCAAGGAGCGCTACGAAGGGTACGACGCCAGCGTCCGGTGGCTGGTCGCGGGGCCCAGCCGGCCCGCGCGCATCCTCGGGACCGTCGGCGACGTCCTTCACGCTTCCGGCGAGTGGCTGACCGCGCTCGAGGCGGCGCTTGGGGAGGCGGTGCAATTCATCGTGGCCGAACGAACCGACGCCGCGCTGCAGGCGCTCCAGGCCCTCGAGGCGAGCGGCGAGGGGCGGGCGACCTTCATCTCGCTCGACCGGCTCTCGCGCTCGCGCGCCGCCGCGGTGCCCGAGCCGGTGCTCGCGGAGCCGGGGGTGCTCGGACCGCTGCTCGACCACGTTCGCTTCGAGCCGGGGTACGTGGGCCTTGCCTCGTTCCTTCTCTCCGGCGTGGTGGCGGTCGATTCGATCGAGACGGGGCTCAAGTTGAACGAACGGTTCGCCGGCGAGCGGCTCCATTTCGTGACGGCGAGGGGAGAGCGGGTCGTCGGCCCCGGCATCTTCCAGGGAGGAAGCGGGGCCACGCGCGCGGGCTCGGTGCTGAGGCGGGAGGACGAGCTGACCGTGCTCGCGGTGGAGATCGAGCGTTCGGCCGGAGCGCTTGCGGAGACGCTCCGGACCTCCGAAGCGCTCCGGGCGGAGCGGTCGTCGTCGGTCGCGCGCCTCGAGGGGGAGAGCCGGCGGCTCGCGATCGCCGAGCAGACGCATCGGTCGCACGAGTCGCGGAAGGCGGGGCAGGAAATTCGCGGCGATGCCATGGCTCAGGCCGCGTCGTCGCTCCAGGCGTCGCTTGCCGCCGTCGAGGCCGAGCTCTCGCGGGCGCTCACGGAGGCGGAGCAGGCCGAGCTGGCCCTCCAAAGCGCCGACGAGGAGCGCGGTCGCGTCGGCTCGATCCTCGAGCGCGAGGAGGCGGAGGTCCGCGACATGGAGCGGGAACGGGAGCGGATGGTGGCGCTTCACGCGGAGGCGCGAATCGAGGCGACCCGCGCGAAATCCGCGGTCGAGTCGAGCCTTCGCGAGAGCGAGCGGCTCAACCTGAGCGCCGACGAAGCGGAGCGCGACATCCGGAGCCGCGACGACGAGGCCACGGAAACCGCGCGCAGAATCCAGGAGACCGAAACGCTCCGCGCGCAGCGGGAGGTCGATCTCGCCCTGGAAATCGAGCGGAAGTCGGAGCGGGAGCTGGTACTGCAGAAGACGCGGGAGCGCTTCGGGGAAGTGAAGGGACTGGCCGACGATGTCGAATCCCGCACGCGGGAAGTGCGCCGGGAGCACTCCGCTCTGACCGAACGCCTGCATCGGACCGAGCTGGAGCACGCTGAGGCGGAGGGCGATATTCGCCGCCTCCTCGAGCGCGTGCGGAACGAATACGAGGTCGATCTCGCGACCTACGCGCCACCCGCCGTGGATCCGGAGCTGTCGGACCGGAGCGACCTGGCCGAGATCGAGGATCTCGACTCTGAGGCCGAAGAGGGCAGGGTGCCGGACGCGGCCATCGTCGACCGTGGCGCCGCGGCGGGGAGCGCGCCGGCGGGCGCCCAGCCCATCGGCCCCGGCGCGACGCGCGCCGAGCGCGAAGATCGGCTCCGGTTCCTGCAGGAAAAACTGCGGTCCCTGGGGCCCGTCAATCTCCTCGCGGTCCAGGACTACGAGGAACGCCGGGGGCGGCTCGGATTCCTGACCGGCCAGCGGAAGGACTTGGAAGACGCGCGCCACTCGCTCCTCGAGGCGATCGAGAAGATCAACCGCACGGCGTCCGAGCTGTTCTTGGCGACGTTCGCGCAGGTGAACGAGAATTTCCAGAAGGTCTTCACCTCGCTGTTCGAGGGAGGAGAGTCCGCGCTCCTTCTCACGGGCGACGATCCCCTCGAGGCCGAGATCGAGATTCTCGCCCGCCCCCGCGGGAAGAAGCCGCAGTCGCTCTCGCTCCTCTCGGGCGGCGAGAAGGCGCTCACGGCGATCGCGCTGCTCTTTGCCATCTACCTCGTCAAACCCAGCCCGTTCTGCATTCTCGACGAGGTCGACGCGCCGCTGGACGACGCCAACATCGATCGGTTCGTGCTCCTGCTCCGCGAGTTCAGCCAGAACACCCAGTTCATCGTCGTGACCCACAACAAGAAGACCATGGAGGTCGCCGACTGCCTCTATGGCGTCACGATGGAGGAGCCGGGAGTCTCCAAGCTGGTCTCCGTGCAGTGGAATCGGGAGCGAGCCGACGCCGAAGCGCCGCCGCGCGAGGAGCTCGCCCCGGTCGAGTCGTAGCCGGCCCGCCCCTCGCTCCATCCGTGTCCTTTCTCGAGAAACTCTCACAGGGGCTCAAGCGGACGCGCGAAACCGTCTTCGGACAAATCGCCGCCGTCTTTCAGCCCGGGCGGAGCCTCACCGAAGACGACTACGCCGGCCTGGAGGCCGCGCTGCTCCGCGCGGACGTGGGCCCGGCCGTCACCGATCGGCTGCTGGCGGATGTCCGGAAGCGCCTAGATGACGCAGCGTTTTCGGGCGAGCCGGCGGACGCGCTGCGCGATTCGATCCAAGCGCTGCTTGAAACGGGGGGGCGCGGAGTTCGTCCGGGGGGCGACTCCGCAGACGCGCGCCCCCACGTCACGCTGGTCGTCGGAGTCAACGGCACCGGCAAGACCACCACGATCGCCAAGCTGGCCCACCGCTACCGCCAAGCCGGCGAGTCCGTGCTGCTCGTGGCGTGCGATACGTTTCGCGCTGCCGCCGCGGATCAGTTGGAGGTCTGGGCAACGCGGGCGGCCGTGGAGATCGTGAAGCAGAAGGCCGGCGCCGATCCCGCCGCGGTGGCCTTCGACGGGATGACGCGCGCCCGATCCCTCGGTGTCGCCCGGGTCATCATCGACACGGCAGGCCGCCTCCACGTGAAGACGAATCTGATGGCCGAGCTGGAGAAGATCCGCCGCGTCATCGAGCGGGGCGTGCCGGGAGCTCCGCACGAGACGCTCCTCGTGTTGGACGCGACCGTGGGCCAGAACGGCCTCCAGCAGGCGCGGGAGTTCCACCGCGCTCTGGCGCTCACCGGGATCGCGCTCGCGAAGTTGGACGGAACCGCGAAGGGTGGAGTCGTGCTCGCGATCGCCGGCGAGCTCGAATTGCCGATCCGCTGGATCGGCGTGGGGGAGGGGATGGAGGACCTGATCCCGTTCGATGCGGCCGCATTCGCGGCCGCCCTCGTCACTCCCCCGCGAAGGTGACCTGGTTCTTTCCCCGCTCCTTGGAAATGCGCAGATGCATGTTGGCGCGAGTCCAAAGCTCGTGCGCCAGCTTCTCTCGGCTCGTGTGGTCGAGACCGCGGGAGCGGTCCCACGTGACCGGGACGTCCGAGGGAAACATGGCTCCTCCCAGGCTCAGCGTCACGCGCACCGCGTTCTCGCGTCCGTCGAGCCCCGGCACCACGAGCGCCAGATTTTGCACTTTGAGTCGCAGCCGCTCGCAGATCTCCTTGGCCTCCGCCTTGGTGGTCTCCGCGCTCAGAATCAGCGCGAATTCCTCTCCTCCCCAGCGCGCCACCGTGTCGAACGGCCTGACGCTGGAGGCCAGGGTCTGCGAGAGCTCGCGCAGCACGACGTTACCGGCCTCGTAGCCGTAGGTATCGTTCACGCGCTTGAAGTCGTCGATGTCGGCGATGACCAGCGAGAGCGGGCGCTCCTCGCGATAGGCGCGGGCGATCTCATGGTTCAGTTGGCGCCCGAAATAGGCGCGGTTGTAGATGCCGGTCAGCTCGTCCACCATCACGAGCATCCCGAGCTTTTTCAACGTCGTGAGCAGATCGGAAGCGTGTTCGGCCACCACGGATAGGATGCCGATCCGCTCGTCGTTGAAGAACCCCGGAGTCTTGCTCCATGCCTCCAGGGCGAAGAGGAACGGCGTCCCCGGCTCTCCGACCCGCGCCATGGCAAACGATCGGTGTCCGCCGGCCACGGGACGGGGCTCGTACGGCGCGACCGCGACGTGCATGGTCGCATCCATCGCTTCCGCGTCCACCATCGCCCGGACGGCACCCGCCGCCGCCAGGTCCGACACGTAGACCGGAAGCGCCCGCTTCGCGACCCACTCCTCGGCCAACGCCCGGTTCCACAGCTCTCCCTCGCTGACCGGCTGCACGTACCGGGAATCCTCCGCTCCGCGGGCGATGGGATAAAGGCGCGTCTCATCGCATTCGAGGATTTGCTTGGCCGAGGCGAGAATGGTGCGCAGGATATCCCCGATGTCGGTCTGGAGGTATTCGGCGTTCCGCTCATCGCGGGTGAAGAGCTTTCGTTCCACGGCGATCAGCTGGGAAAGGCTTCGATAGAGGAGCCGACTACGCGCGTGCCAATGGGGGCGCGTGGCGCGAACCAGCGCCGCCTCGGGGATCGCGGCCAGCGCCGGCAGCAGGAAGCTCTCGCCGGACGCCGGAATCCGGTAGCGGACGTACGGTTTGCCGTCCCGCTGGAAGCGGTCCACCCGCTCGAGTAAAGCGACGTCGGCGAGCCGCTCGGCGATCTCAAAGGCCAGCTCGTCGCGGCGGTCGTCGCCGAGACCGGTCAGCGTCAGCTCAATCAGCCGCTTGCGATCTTCCGGAGAGGCCTCGTGGAGCGAGAGCGACGACAGGAGGGCGGTGCGAATTCGCTGGGCCTCGTTCATTCCCCGGAGTCTCGGACGCGGGCGCTTCGATGGTCGGGTAGAGATGTGTATTATAGCATACGGACGCGCCCCATCCCGCCTGTGAGGGCCTGACGGTCGCCGCCGGCCGTTGCGTAAGGCCTTTTTGGGCTTGCATTTGGGCTGCGGATCTGCTAACGTCCACCAGTTAGCCGGAGTGCCTGCCCACGGAAAGGGTGCGCATGGCTTCCAAACCTACAACCGAGCACCCGTTACACCCGATCGCCGGGGAGCGAGCGCGTCGCGGCCCCTCTGCTTCTTTCATTCCCCAGGCAACGAAGGCAACGCAGCAGGCGGGGTGCTCCACCGGTCCCGTTCGGGAGCTGAAATCATGGACGCATCCATGAAGCGAAGTAAATCCCTTCCCCCGAAACCTACCCTCGCCGGTGACACGGAGGTGTTCTCCATGCTGACGCCGGGGAAATTCCCCGTCCGTCTTGTCCGTTGGCTTGGAAGCGCCGGCATCCTGGCGGCAATTCTGCTCGTTGGTGCCCAGGCGGCGAACGCTCGGACGCGCTTGCCGGAGCCGGGCCCATGGCAGGACGGCGATCCGACGGCGGACGATCAGCCCAGCCCGACCCCGAAGGGTAACCGGAGCTACGGCGTGGCGACGGGCGGACATTCCACGCGCCACGAGGTGAGGAAGGGCAACCGACCCACCGAGCGGCTCATCTGGCTCTCGTACGTGCGGGCTTTGATTCGGATTACGATTCGGTAACGCGTCGGCAACCCTAACCGTGGGGGCGGGACCATCCGCCCCCGAGGTCCCATGATCGAGGACAAGAAGCCGGGCGATCCGTTGGCCGGCATCCTTCAGGAACTCGAGAGCCTCCTCTCTCGGGCGCGATTGGCGGCGGCGCTGGATCTGATCGCCGAAGCCAAGGCGGCGGGATCGATCCCCGTGGAGCAGGAGGGCCCGGTGCTCCTCGCGCGCTGCCGCGCTCTCCTGGGGCTCGGGCGCTGGAGAGAGGTGGCCGAAGTCGCGGAGCGTAAGCTCACCGAGCTCTACGCCCTCCACCCCGACCAGAAGCGACAGCTGCTCGAGTTTCACATCGCCGCGGGTCGGGCCGTATGGCGCATTGGGCGCCCCGCGCGCGCCGAGGAGCATTTCCGCGCGGCCTACCACATCAGCCGTTGGGAGTTCGGGGACACCGCGGGGATGCTCCGCGCGCGGAACCTGCTCGGCCTCTGCTTCCTCGGCGCCGGCGAACTTCACCGCGCGGTGGGCGAATTCGGCCGAGGCCAGGTTCAGGCTCGCGAGACGGGGCTCTATCACGAGGAAGCGAACTTTACGCTCAATTTGAGCATCGCCCTCGCCAAGCTCGGAAGGCTGGAGCCGGCGGAGGCGGAGTTGAATCGCGCCCGCGCGCTGTTCGGCGAGCGCGGCCATTCGCGTGGCAAGATTCAAGCGCGGCTCTTCCACGGCTTTCTCCTCCGGCTGCGCGGTGACCTGCGCGCGGCGGAGCCGCAAGTGCGCGGCGCGCTCTCCGAAGCCGAAGAGCACGGCTTCGAGCGCGAGCAGGTGATCGCGCTCGAGTACCTGGGCGACATCGCGCTGGACCGGCACGACAACCAGTCGGCCATCGAGCACTACGACGTCGCGCTCGTGCTCGCGGAAAAGCTCGCGCCCGAGGGCGATCTGGTTCCCGAGCTGTGCCGCCGGATCGCGGAGGTGCATGTGCGGATCGGAGAGCCGAATCGCGCGCTCGTTACCTGCGAGCGCGGGCTTCGGATCGCGCGGCGGATCAATGACCGCTTCGAGGAGGCGGCGACCTTCCGCGTCATGGCGACGGCACACCTGCTCCTTTCCCACCGCGAGAAGGCCATGCGAACCGGCCAGGAGGGCATCCGCGAGCTTCGCAAGCTCGGCGCGCTCTATGAGCTGACCCGGCTCCTGGTCTGGACGGGCGAGGCGCTCCTCGCGGGCGGTGAACCCGAAGAGCGCCGGGTCGCTCGCGACTACCTCTGGGAAGCGCGCAGCCAGGCCATGTCCATGAAGCTCGACCGCTGGGTGGAGCGGATCGAGAAGGTGCTGGGAGTGGAAATCGCGCCGGCTCCGGCGCCGGCGGCCGCCTTGACGCCCGCGCCTGGAACCGCGTGGATCCCCCGCGGCGCCGATCCGCACTCCTTCGCGTACGGAATCGTGACCCAGGATCCTCGGATCATCGAGCTGGTCCGCCTCGTCGAGCGCGCTTCCAAGAGCCGCCTGCCGATTCTGATTCTGGGCGAGGGGGGAACCGGGAAGGAACTGCTGGCCCGCGCCGCGCACGCGCTGAGCGATCGGGACGGCAGGGTGTTCCTTGTCGGTGGCTGCGCCGCGCACCAGGACGGCGAGTTGGACGTGGAGCTCTTCGGCAAGGAGGCGGGCGCCGGCCCGGGTGGGGATCGCGCGCGAAGCGGGCTCTTCGAGACCGCGGACCGCGGCGTCATCTTCCTCGACGAGGTGAGCGAGCTCCTGACCGCCGCCCAAGCGAAGCTCCTCCGCGTGATCGAAATGGGCGAGCTTCGGCGGGTCGGCGGCATGGGAGTCCACCGCGTCGATGTCCGGGTGATCGCGGCATCGACGCGCGACCTGGGCGGACTCGTCCAGCGGGGGCTGTTCCGCGATGATCTCTACTACCGGCTGAACGGAATCCGCCTCGAGGTGCCGGCCTTGCGCGACCGTCCCGGCGATGTCGAGCTGATCGGTCGCTTCTTCCTCGAGCGCGCCTGCGTTCAGGCCGGCAAGCGCGTCACGCTGGGGCCAGAGGCCTGGGCACCGCTCCTCGCGCACTCGTGGCCTGGAAACGTGCGCGAGCTCCGGAACGTCATCGATCGCGCGGTTGCCCTTGCCTCCGACGGCGCGCGAATCGACGGGACCATCGCGATCCAGCCACGCGACGCCGACCCGCGCGGTTCGAGAACGCCGCGCCGCGCGCCTCGCGCCGCGGTGCCGGGCGAGCGGGACATGATCTTGCACGCGCTCCGTGCGAACGGCGGGAACCAGTCGGAGGCGGCCCGCAGCCTCGATGGGATGAAGCGGACGACGCTGCTCTATAAGATCAAGAAACTCGACATCCGCCCCGAGGAGTACGGCCCGACCAACGCCCGCTAGCGGTCTCCCGGCCGCTTGACCGTCCCGCTCGCTCCCCGTATAATCCGACCATGGTCTCCGAGTTGATGAAGGGTCTTTCCATCACGTTGTCGCATTTCTTCAAGAAACCGGTCACCATCAAGTATCCGGAACAGCGCATGAAGATGTATCCGCGCTTCCGGGGGCTCCACGAGCTCCACCGTTACGAAAACGGTCTCGAGCGTTGCGTCTGCTGCGGTCTCTGCGCCGCGGTCTGTCCCGCGGACGCCATCTACATGGAAGCTGCGGAAAACACCCCCACGCTTCGCTTCTCCGCGGGAGAGCGCTACGCGAAGCGCTACGAGATCGACATGCTGCGCTGCATCTTCTGTGGTTACTGTGAAGAGGCCTGCCCGGAGGACGCGATTTTCCTGGGGCACAACTTCGAGCTCTCGGACTACTCGCGCGACGCCTTCGTGTACCAGAAGGAGCAGCTCCTGGTCCCGGTCGGCGCGACCCACACGCCCGGCATCGTCCGCGGGCGCTAGCCGGGGAGCGCACGGGAGTCCGCCCGGTTGAGTGAAGGCTGGGCCATCGCCACCGCGTGCGGCCTGATCGCCGGGTTCGCGAACGTCGTCGGCGGGTGGCTGGCGGTCGGGCGGCACGGGTGGGATCGCGTCCGGCAGAGTTACTTCGTCGCCGCGGGCGCCGGATTCATGCTCGCCGCCGTTTTTCTGCGCCTCGTGCCCGAGAGCTACAGGCTCGCCGAGGGAAGCGGCGCGGTTCTCACCGTCGGGACCCTCATCCTCGTCGGATATCTCGTGGTGCACGCCGCCGAGCACGTCCTGGTGGGGCACTTCCACTTCGGAGAGGAAACCCACCGCGAGCACTGGGTGGAGCCTGTGGTCGGCATGACCGCGCTGTTGGGTCTCGCGCTCCACTCGCTCCTCGACGGCGTCTCGATCGGCTCGGCCTTCCTGGTCCGCCCCTCGCTCGGGATCCTCGTCGCGGTCGCGATCTTCCTGCACAAGGTGCCCGAGGGATTCACGGTCGGCTCGATCATGGTCGCCTCGGGGCGCTCCCCGCGCGATGCCGTCCTGAGCGCGACGTTGCTGGGCGTCGCGACGGTCGTGGGAGCACTCTCGATCTCGCTCTGGTCGGGGCTGGTCGCGTACGCCCTTCCGCTCTCCGCGGGGGCGGCGCTCTACGTGGCGGCGTCTGACCTGATTCCGGCGGTCAATGAGGCCAAGGGGATCCGGATGGCCCTCGGCGTGTTCGGAGGCGTCCTTCTCTTCTACGCGACCGAGACGCTCCTCTCGGGACTGGGCTTCTGACTGGGGTTCTGATTGACGCTCCGCGGGACGGCTGGTAGTCTCGACGTACGGCCCTGCTTTTCGGCGCCGGGATCACCTTTTCGCGACCTGGGCCCGACGACTCACGACGGACGGAAGACCTCGCATGGGACTTGAAGAGCTCGTACCGGACGGAATTCTCACCACGACGGTCGAGAAGATGGTGAACTGGGCCCGGCGCTCCTCGATCTGGCCGGCGACCTTCGGGCTCGCCTGCTGCGCGATCGAGATGATGGCCACCAGCGCCTCCCGGTACGACCTTGCCCGATTCGGCGCCGAGGTGTTCCGCGCGTCTCCGAGGCAGGCCGATCTCATGATCGTGGCGGGGCGCGTCAGCAAGAAGATGGCTCCGGTCCTGAAGCGGATCTACGACCAGATGCCCGAGCCCAAGTGGGTGATCTCGATGGGTGCCTGCGCGTCCTGCGGCGGCGTATTCAACGACTACGCCATCGTCCAGGGCGTCGACACGGTCGTTCCGGTGGATGTCTATGTGCCCGGCTGCCCCCCGCGGCCCGAAGCCCTGATCTACGGGATCATGAAGCTCCAGGAAAAGATCGACCGTCAGGCGCTCAAGGGCGAGCCGGCCCCACAAGCGCCGTCCGGCGTCACGCCCGCCTGAACCGGATGCCCGCGACCGTCGCTCCCGAATTCAAGACCATCACGATCAACATGGGGCCGCAGCACCCCTCGACCCACGGCGTGCTGCGCCTGGTCATCGAGCTGGACGGCGAGACCGTCGTGAGCCTGAAGCCCGTAATTGGCTATCTCCATACCGGGATGGAGAAGATCATGGAGTCGATGACGTACACAAAATCGATCACGGTCACCGACCGGAT
>Ga0184639_10001243_pt1 | contig 10885 bp, 15 predicted proteins | sample PLM31_170_b2_FD_133155 | JGI IMG/M metagenome (GOLD analysis project Ga0184639, IMG submission 133155) | Groundwater sediment microbial communities from an aquifer in East River, Colorado, USA - PLM3-1_170_b2 | ecosystem: Environmental > Terrestrial > Soil > Riparian zone | place: USA: East... | reverse complement strand
GGTCGGCGAGTGCAAGTACGTGATCCTGACGGACCAGGACGGCGGGATCGTGAACGATCCGGTCCTCCTGCGCCTCGGGAAGAACCATTTCTGGCTCGCCCTCGCGGACTCCGACGCGCTCCTCTGGGCGAAGGGCGTCGCGTCCCAGACCGGCCACGACGTCCGGATCCGCGAGCCGGACGTCTCCCCTCTCCAGGTCCAGGGACCGAAGTCGAAACCCTTGATCCGGGACCTGTTCGGCAAGAAGGTCGCGGACATACCGTACTACCGATTCGTGGAGACGAAGCTTGACGGCATGCCCCTCGTCGTCTCGCGAACGGGATGGAGCGGGGAGGTCGGGTACGAAGTCTACTTGCAGGATTCGAGCCGCGGCGACGAGCTGTGGGAACGGATCATGGCGGCCGGGGCGCCGTACAACATTGCGGCGATCGCGCCGTCCGAGATCCGCCGGGTCGAGGCGGGGATTCTGAACTACCAGGCGGACATGACCCTCGAGATCAACCCGTACGAGGTCGGCCTCAGCTGGCTCGTCGACGAGGGCAAGAAGGCGGACTACGTCGGCAAGAAGGCCCTCGCGAGGATCAAGAAGGCGGGCGTCACGCGGAAACTCGTCGGCGTGGAAATCGAGGGCGAACGCGTGCCGGGACCGTCGCAACACAACGAGGGCCGCTGGCCCGTCCTCCACCGCGGGAAGGTCGTCGGCTACGTCCCGGATGCCGTCTACTCGTCCCGACTCAAGAAGAACATCGGTTACGCGATGCTGCCGATCGAGCATGGGAGGCTCGGCACGAAGCTGAGCGTCGTCGTCCCGGACCGGGGCGAACGGACCCTGACCGTCGTCCGCAAGCCGTTCGTGGATCCCTCGAAGGACATCCCGAAGTCGTGAAGCGGCGGCGTGGCGCCCTCGATCCAGATCCGCGTGTACAGGATCAAGCCCGGCAAGATGCGGGAGTCGCTCGACGGGTGGACGAGGGGTGTTGTGCCCCTCCGACGGAAGCACGGGTTCCGGATTCTCGGGGCCTGGGTCTCCGAGCCGGGGGACAAGTTCGTCTGGATCCTGAGCTACGATGGCCCGCAAGGATTCGAGGCGGCGGACGCCGCCTACTACGCAACGGAGGACCGAAAGGTCCTCGACCCCGATCCCGCCGTCCACGTCGCCCACGGCGAGAAGTGGTTCGTCCTGGAGGTTCCGCTTGAATCCGCGTGACGACGCAATCGGTCAGATGCCTCGGACGATCCTCGGGAGCTGCCCCGGAGGAGTCGGCACGCGCTGCGGACATCCCTGGTCGAGGCAGAACCATCCCGCCGCCGTGAAGCCCCCGCGTCGCGAAGGCAGGCCTGAGCCCTTGGGCATCTACGCCGCACGGAGAACCTTCGACTCCCGCGTGCGCGCGCTGAAGGAATCCGACCTGCGGAAGGTTTGCGGCGCGTCGGCGTTGGACGATTGCTGTCTCCCAAGTCCCGATCCGATGCCACGCGGGCGTGCTATCTCCCTAGAACTTTCAGATTGTACTTCTTGGCGAGATCCGGCACCCACCCGAGCTCAAAGGCCAAATCGTAGCGGGCGGCGAGCCGGGCGACCTGCTCGAAATCCGGCTGTCCTTCAGGAGGGATGAGCCGGGCCATCTCTGTGAAATACCTCTCGAAGCCGGCCGGGAAAATGATCTCCAGAAGCCGTGCGCGTTTGGGTCCGGCGTTCCAGAACGTATGGGGAACCCCTCGGGGCTTGAACACGTAGGAACCAGGAGTCGCGCTGAACACTTTGGCACCTACCTTCACCCCGAACTCGCCCTCAATGACAAAGGAAAGCTCATCCTCCCTGGCATGGGTGTGGGGTGGCACGAGCGTCCCTGGTTCCACCGGGTGCTCGACGATCGAGAACGCTCCTCCCGTATCCTCTCCACGAACTTTGAACACCACGCCAATGCCGCCGAGCGCTACGGCCGTTCCCTCGTCTGGCTCAACCAAGTTTCGTCCCTCTCGCCCTATCATGTAAGGCCTCCCAGCCGCTGAGCGTGGCCGTAATCATTATGCATGCCTAGGGCCCCCGCCATATCGACGTGCTCGCGATAGCATCGCGTCCTGGGTAATCGGTAACTCAGCGGCTCAGCGTCACCATAGGAACCGTCGACGACCCGGTACGCGAGCGCAGCCTCGCATGTCCCATACGTCGGGATCGAATCGAACGAGCACGGGCACCCCCAGCTGCAGTTGCAAGCCATCAGCTGCTCCATCTTCAGCCGCCACTTCGCCGGTCCCGCCATTCTCCCCACTCGGCGCGGAATCGATTCGAAGACTCTAAAGCCTTTCCTGTCTACCGAGAGCCCGGCTACGGCACTGACGGCTCATCTCGAATCTTCGGTAGCGGGGATGGTCCTCTGAGGCCGGGCAGGGTTCGGGGGATCCATCGGCGCCTTGCCAAGGCGCAGGTCGGGGTTCAATTCCCGCCGCGGCTCTGCGGCTCGCGCTATTCGTCACCGGGTCGAGGGCGCTCCCCCCGCTCCCGGAGGAACTCCCGCGGGGTCCGATGCTCAGGAACGTCAACAAAATCCGCGTCCGTGGAGACGAGCCGCGCAAGGCCGAGCGCACGGACCGCCGCCAAGGCGCCTGCGTCCTTGGGACCGACGAGGTCGATCAGCACTCGGTCGATGTGGAGATCCTCCTCGATGACGAGTTCGCAGGTGAGGAGGACTAGGTCCCGAAATTTCGCCGCCAAATCTTTGTCGTAGTACTTGCGGAAGTAGCCCATGACCTCCCGTACAACGCGATCCGTCACGACCCCCCGAAGTCCCCTTTCCGTCAGCAAATCGAGAATCCGATGGGAGTTCGAACGCGGTCTCTCGAAGCCGAAGATGAAGACGTTGGAGTCGAGGAAGGCCCTACCCGGCATCCTCGGCGTTCCGCACATCCTTCCGGAGTCGATCGACCGTCACACGTCGCCGCGGACTCGTTTCAATCGCGGTCCACAAATCCTTCGCGCGGAGGAGGCCGAGGTCCGCGCCGTACTTGACGAGCGCGGATCGGATGGCTTCCGATTTCGTCGCGAACAAACCGGAGCGGACGAGCCGGTCGAGGAGTTCGGCCTCGGCGCCGCGAAACTTGATGGTGAGCGACGATTCCATAGTGAAATCATAGTATCTATGTAGTATTAGTACATTTTTCAGAGGCCACGGCCGCCAGCACTACAACAGCCTCATTGGGTCCCAACTTCCCTTCGTGACCCGCTCCTCGGATGGACCGACTGCAACCGAGAGGCTCTGATGGCCTCAGGCCTGGCGGCCGAAGGTCTTAAGTTCCGCCCACTCTCGCCCTCCTGATGGCCCGCTTCCCCGAGGCCGAGCGCCGCCTGCTGCACAAGATGATCTGCATGGAGTATCACCCGGCGAGTGAGCCAGGATTTTCGATCACGATGCAGGATCATTTTTCCGAACCAAGGGCGGGTCTTTAGGAATCGATCCATAATAGTAATTCTTAATACAATAGTAGGACTTAAGTGGATAGTAGTCCTTCCCTAACTCCGCATGGCAATTGCCAAGAGGGTGAAGGTGACCCGCCACGGCCAGACGACGATCCCGAAGGAAGCTCGAGAGAAGTTCGGGATCGACATGGGAACCGTCCTGGAAGTCCACACGACCGACGACGCGATTGTGTACCGGCCAATCCCGCGGCTGGAAGACTTGGCGGGGAGCCTCTCGAAGTACGCATCCGTGAGGAAGGTGAAGGAAAGCCTCGACCGAGCGCGAGGGGAAGAGGATTGATCGAGGTTCTCGACACGCGGTTCTTCATCGAGCACCTCTTCTCCACGGACCCCTCGGTCCGAGAGAAGACCCGGAAGCGCCTCACGGAACTCAGGAGGAGTAAGGAGGGGGTCGTGCCTCTCATCGTCGTTGCAGAGTTCACGGATCAGGCATGCCGGTTCGCGGGACGGCGAGAGGCGGAGGAAAAATCGCGGGCAATTGTGGAGAGCGGACTCCAGGTCCGCGCGCTTGACCCCGTCATGGCGATCGCCGCGGGTGCCCGCCGGTGCTCGAACCGCAGCATCCCACTTGCAGATTGCATCGTCGCGACCGTGGCCGATTCCCTGGGAGGCCGGGTCGTGTCTGACGACCCCCACTTCAAACAACTCCGAGGGATTCGTGTCGCATGGCTATGAGCTCCAAGTCGGGCTCTCGATTGGTAACCCATCGGTCTCCTTCGATTCGACCCTCCGACCGCATCCATTGGTCTCGGGGTTGTCTGCCTGGCCGCCCTCGCCTACTCCCTGAGCCGTCGCGCTCGTCACTGAACTGAGCATGGAGGGCAAAGGCCTGTGCTCACCACCCATTCCGAAGACTTATCCTTCTTGACTCGGAGGTTGAGTGGTGTCATTAGATTCGCGAGGCATTCGATGGTCAATGATAATCCGGGGGTTGGCCGCTGGGGAATTGACGCAAAACCCCGAAGCCTTCTTAAGCCACCTCGATTTCGCCCTCCCGATGGCCCGCTTCCCGGAAGCCGAGCGACGCCGGCTGCACAAGATGATCTGTATGAAGTGCTACGCGCGGAACGCGATGAGGGCCACGCGATGCCGGAAGTGCGGGAGCAAGGAGCTGCGGCCGAAGGCGAAGGAAGCGCGGAAAGAGTGACGATCGCTGCGCGACGCAGGTCATGTCGGCGGTTCGTCGCGAGGGGGGATCGCGCTCGAATCGATTCCTCGAAAAACGCGATCGGTTCGGAGGCGTTCGAGGCCGAGAAGCGCCACGAAGGTCACGATTCCACCGAGGGCCGCCGCGTTCCACGCCCACGGGAGGTGGGTCGCGATCGAGACCAGATCCCGGTAAGGCGTCCATCGGAAGAAGGATGCGGCCGCGACCAAGTTGCCTAGCAAGCCGACCGAGCCGCAGAGGGCGAACAATCCCATCAATGGAATCCGGAGAGACCGCTTCGTCGGCCAAAAACGGTAGAGCACCATTCCGAGACCGGCGAGGACGAGCGCGGAGGCTGCCGCCACTTCGGAGACGTGGAAGTACTGGTGGGACGCTTTCGGCCATCCGTACTGATTGATCAGGAGATGATCGACGTCCGCAATGCCTCCGAGGAAGAACCAGATTCCGCCTGCGAGTCCGACCGCCGCAATGAGCCGGAGGCCCGCGCGTCGGATCTTCCGGACCGCAGCTCCGAGCCACAAGGTCGACAGGAGGAAAGCGAACAGCGCGACGAAGCGGAGGGACGGATTGCGCGGCAATTCATCCCTCGTCACCGATGGCGACAGGACGACGAGGAGAAGCCATGCGCCGAGGATCGAGGTGGCAATGAACCCAATTGCGAGAACCCCTCGAGGTGAGCCGATTGAGCGGAGGACGCCGCGTGGTCTCGCGAACTCTCCCCCGGCGGGTTCCGAGTTTCTCGCGTCTCCCTCCAGACCATCTGCCACGGTGAAGCTCGTGCCTCCGCGAGGCCCGAGACATGAAGACCGAGGTGGGGATAGCCCTTTCGAGGATGTCCATCGCGCGTGGACTTCGACGAGGAATCCTTTCGCGCGTCGGTTCTCCGTCGTCCGCAGGTGGAGGCGCAATCGCGGATCATCTCGACACCGGCCCCAAGGACAGGAGCGATCCATCGCTCGTTCTCAGGAGTGCGAACCAGTTCGCACTTTCGCGGGACCGATTTCGAGGTCTGTTCAATAACCGTTATGGCACTTTCCGATGCTTGAAATCCTCCGCCGTCGGATGGACGAGGGTTGCCATGGTCACGAATGGGGGAGGTCTCCGGGGCGCGCTCGCCCGCTGGATCGCGCGCGGTTGGGAGGACGAGCCGCGAATTGTTCTCTTTCGAGCCTTCTGCCCAGTGCTTCCCATCGCCTTCCGCCAGCTGATTCTCAGGCTTCCGCGGGGCGGCCGTGCCTACGCCCCCGACCGACCTCTGAACTTGCAACGGTGGTAATGATCGCGGCGTCTCGACCTTAATCGACGCCGCAATTGGAACTGCCGCGTCCAGACCTGGCAGATGCCTACGTTGACGGTCGGCTCTGCGAGTGCCCACGGCGTTGCTGGTTAGGATGAGTAGAGGGGCCCTCACGGAGACGGCGGCAGGATTCGCCTCTTTCGCCGCTCTCGCGCGACCTGACCGACGATGACGACCGTCGCCAACATCGGGACGGAGACCATGCCCCAGAACACGACGGCCCGGGCGGTCGACAGGTTCTCCTCAGTCTTCGACAGGACGTGGACGGAGTAGTCCACCTGCACGTTCGTCCCGACGGCCCGCCCGTACGTGACGCGGTAGAAGTGGCGGTTCACGCCCTCCGTCAGGATCACGTGCATGTCGTTGATCTTCAGGTAGTTTTCGTACAGATGGACGTCGCCGAACGTCGGGTCGACGGGAATCCACCCGTTGTCCGAGGTGTACACGAGCGCCCAAGCGTGGGCAATCGCCTCCGCCCGGTGCACCTCGCCCGTCTGGAACCGCTCGCCCCAGCCGTTTACGCGCTTCACGGCCAGCCCGTACGCGCGCAGGAGGGCCATGTACAAGTTCGAGTACTCGTAGCACATCCCGCGACCCGTCTTCAGGGACCATACGGCGCCGCGCTCCTGCGGCTGCGTTTCGTACGTGAGGTGGTGCGTCGTCCACACGTACGCGCGGTACGCGTAGTCCGCGTCCCCCGTGCTGTTCTCTCGGAGGCGCGCGGACACGTTCGCAATCCGCGGGTCGGCGGACTCCACGAACGGCTCCGCGGCCGTGTATCGCGGGTCGACGGGCGGATACGCGAAGGAGTCGGGCGTGATCGCGAAGTCGATGCTGAAGATCCGCGCGCGAGCGGTCACGTTCACGATGGTCGAGGCGCCGGGAGCGAGCGCGGGCAGACCATACGTCGCGAACCGGTTCCCGAGGTCGTCGACCTCCTCCGTCCATCCCGCCAGGTCGATCGAGAGGGAGTCGACCGTCTGGAACGGCGGGAAGTCGCGGAGGAGCGCGAGTCTCACCGTGACGTTTGAGGCCGCCGCCGTGCCGAAATTGCCGACGTCCAATGTGTACCGGAAATCGTACGTCGTCATGCCCCAGGGCTCGTTCTCGATCCGGGGGGCCAGGCCGGTGAGACCCGGGAGCCCCGCGACGAGAAGGACGAGGAGCATGAGCCAAACGACGGTCGCGAGCCTCACGCTGCCGCTCCCCAGTTGTCGAGGTCGAGGGCGATCGCCGTTCGGACAGGGTCCGCGATGCCGCCCTCCGGAAACCCGCGCTCGACGAGACGGAGGCGCTTCCGGAGGCCGGCGCGGTTCGCGTTCTGGATCTCGAGCCCCGGCCGCTTGTTCACCTCGAGCACGAGGGGGCCCCGGGTCGCATCGAGGACGACGTCCACGCCCGCGTAGCCGAGTCCGGACGCGACTTGTGCTTTGGCGGCGATCTCCATCACCGTGGTCCAGAACGGGATTTCGAGCCCCGCGAGCGGGGCACCCGTGTCCGGATGGGTTTCCACGGCCTTCCCATGCCAGGTCGCATGGATTACCCGCCCGAGGCTGAGCTGGATGCCGCACCCGACGGCGCCGGAGTGCAGGTTGGCCCGGCCCTTCGACTCTCGCGTCGGCAGGCGGACCATGGCCATGATCGGGACCCCGAGGAAGGAGATGACCCGGAGGTCCGCCAAGCCCTCCGGGACCACGGACCCGAGGGCGGGATGCTGCTCGACCAGCGCCTCCACGAGCGCCTCGTCGCCACCCTCGTCCCCGAACGCGCCGGTGAGGATGTACTGCGCGTGGGCGACGATTTCCCTCGATCCCATGGGACCCTGGTTCGTCAAGAAGTTGCCCCCGTCGCGGCCCCGCACGACGAGAATCCCTTCCCCGCCGAGGCCGCTGGCTGGCTTCAGGACGAACTTCTCCGCGCTGCGGAGGAACGACTCGAGCTTCGCGAGGTCCCCCTTTCGCCCGAGGACCAGGTACGTCTCGGGGATGGGCACGCCATGGGCGGCAAGGGTCTCCTTCGTCCTCGTCTTCGTGAGGAGAGGGAACAAGGTCGACTCGTTGTACTTGGCGATGAACTCCCGGTTGCGCACGTTCATCGTCAGCACGTCCTCCGGCTTGGCGGTGGGGCGACCGAGCAGGCCGCGGAACCGCTTGCGCTCCGACAGCCGGAAGCGGAGGCGCGTGCCCAGGAACCAGTTCGCGAGGACGAGGAGGGGCCATGTGAGCGGGTTCAAGATGACGAAGTCGACGGGCCCCGTTTGGATCATCACGACGTAGGCGAGGATGACCGCTACGTACGTCCAGAACAGCTGCTTGGACGGCGTTTCCCACCCCTGGCGATCGATGCCCTCGACGTACCGCTCCGCGGTCCACGCCAAGATGAGGATGGGCAACAGGAAGGAGAAGTCGAACTGCGGGTAGTGGTAGTATTCCGCGAGGATCTCGAGCATCACGATCGAGAGGCCGACCATGATCACGAGGATCGCGAGCCGGTGGTCTTGCTGAATCAGCTCGCGACGGACGAGCTCGCGCGTCGCAATCACGATGATGAGGATGTTGAGCAGGAGGATCGTCCCGAAGACGAGGCCCGCTTGCAGGAACGCGAGGGCCACGATGGCAGGCGCGAACGTGCCGAACGTGCGGACGCCGACGACGTTTTTGAGCATCGCGATGGCGGTGACACCGACGAACAGCTGGAAGAACAGTCGGCTGTTCAGAAGGACGTACGCGAATCCCTGGAGGTAGCGGTCGACGTAAAACGTCGCGAGGAAGAGAAAGGCGATCAGAAGGACGAACGGCCCGTGGCGGGAGAACCACCCGGCGGTCTTCATGGCCATCGCCGTGTCCCGAGGACGTATAAAGGACGGCTCACCTCGTTCGCCGCCACGATAATCGTTGGCTCCCCTCCTCCCGCCGGTGTGCCCGCTTACCCGCGTACACGTAGACCAGGACGATTATGAGGGCCGCGGCGAGGAGGATGGCATCGAGGCCCTCCGTGCTCCGCGCAAAGGCGATCCACCGGTCGAGGAGCGCGTACCCTGCGACAGCGAGCACCGTGTTCCAGATCGCAGAGCCCGCCGCGGTGAACGCGACGTACCTCCGGACGTCCATCTTGCCGATGCCCGCATGGAAGGAGATGAAGGAACGCACGCCGGGGAGGGCGTGTCCGATCAAGTTGGCCCAGTCCCCGTACTTCGCGAACCACCGCTCCGCGCGCGTGAGGTCGTCTTCCCCGAGACCAACAAACCGGCCGTACCGTAGGATGAGGGGGCGGCCGGCGTAGTACCCGATGTAGTAGGCGATTGTCGAGCCCACTGTGGCGCCCGCCGTCGCGACCGCGATGACGAGGACGAGGTTGAATCGACCCTGGGCGGCGAGATAGCAAGCGAACGGGACGTCTGTCGGAGTACCTCGAGGCCACCTCCCGAGCGTCCTCCGCCGTGCACCCGCAATCCTTCGGTCAGGGGGTCGCCCGCTTCCACGACGGGCTCCTCGTGCGGGTCGTCGCTGCGTCCGTCCTGTTCGCCGCGGTCGCGTTCGCCTTCGCGGATGGGATCGTCCGCTTCGCGGGGGGCGATGCGCAGAGCGTCGCGATCTACCGCTTCGCGCTCGTCGGAATGGTCCTCTTCAGCGTCTTCCTCACGAACGCGGTCTTCGCGATGGCCTTCCGCCGGATTCGCGCGATGGCGGGCCTCCTCGTCGTCGCGGCGGCAGCGAACTACGTCCTCGGTGCGCTGTTCGCGCAGGCCTTCGGGCCTCAGGCGGTCGTCTTCGGTTTCCTCGTGAGCGCCCTGTTCCTCGGTGCGAGCTCGTCCGCGTATATATTGCGGCTAAGGCGGTCTGCGGACTACGCCTACTTTGCCGCGTTCTGAATGCAGCGGCTCCGCTGCCGCCCGAAGGGACGTCCGCTCTCTCGTCCGCTCAGGCCCGGGTCCCAAACGTTGAAGGCCCATGGTCCGATGGATGCGCCCGAGGAGGAGAGATCCGATTCCCGGACTCACGATGGAAGGGACGTTCCCCGCGTCCAGGGTTCGCGTGTGGCGGTTACTGCGGGCTCACACGGACGAATCGACCCTCCACGAGATCCATCCGTGGATCCGTGCGCGGAAGGTCCTGAGGGAAGAGGGTCCCGTCATGGCCGAAGGGCTCACGTTCCACACGATCCGGGTCGTCGAGAGAGACATGGACGTTGCCGGCCGGACCCGCGAGACGACGTGGACGTACCGCATCCGTCCCCTGGAAGAATACAGCTACCGCATCGCCATCGCGGACGGATCTGCGATCCACGTCGAGAATTCCTATGCGGATGCAGGAGGAGACACACGGATCGCCTCGAGGATTACCTTCTCGGTCGGGACGATCCCCGACTTCCTTCAGCGGTTGATCGTCCGAAGGGTCCTGAACCGGGCCGATCGGGAGGACCTCGTGTACTTCCGGAAGGCGAACCTCTGACGCGATGGATGACGCCCGCGGCCTCGTGTGATCTCACGGGCGAACACGAGCCGAAGCGTTCGGACGAAGGATTATCACCTCAACCGGCATTCTTCCGACAAAGCGAAGAGCCCTGGATCCATGGCCCTCAACGTCGAGCGGGGGACGAGTTCGAGGGTGCGTCCGGCCCTCCCCGCGCGGGATTTCTACGACCCCCGGATGTTCGAGCTCGAGCGGGAGCGGATCTTCTTCCGGAGGTGGATCTGCGTCGGCCGAGCGGAGGAACTGCCGGATGTGGGGGACTTCCTCGTGCGGGAGCTCATGGGGGAGAGCATCCTCCTCGTCCGTGACCGGGCGTCTCGTGTGCGGGCCTTCTACAACGTCTGCCGGCACCGCGGGAGCCGCCTGTGCTCGAAGGACGGAGGCCACCTGCCCGGGGTCGTACAGTGCCCCTACCATGCGTGGACGTACAGCCTCGAGGGCCAACTCGTCGGCACGCCGAACGTCTCGCC
>Ga0184639_10001242_pt1 | contig 10887 bp, 9 predicted proteins | sample PLM31_170_b2_FD_133155 | JGI IMG/M metagenome (GOLD analysis project Ga0184639, IMG submission 133155) | Groundwater sediment microbial communities from an aquifer in East River, Colorado, USA - PLM3-1_170_b2 | ecosystem: Environmental > Terrestrial > Soil > Riparian zone | place: USA: East... | reverse complement strand
GGCTCCCTCCCGAAGAACGCCGCAATCGTTATGGCGCGGCATTGAACTTCGCCGCGTTCGAGCGCGAGGTCCTGCTCGCCACCGCCGGTATAGCCGGTTATTATCCTGAACTTGAGTCCGATGGTCTCCTCGAGCAGCTTGGGTACGTCATAACCGCTGGTGCCGACGCCGGTTGCCGAACAGCGCGGCGGCTCTTTGGCGTTGCGGATGTCATCGAGCGTTTTGTACGGAGTGTCCGCGCGCATGAACAACAAATGGCCGTTTTTTTCCGGCGACCCAATCCAGGTGAACTTCGGCCAGTCGAATTTTACTTCTTTGCTGCCCGTGAGCTGCGCGTAATACAGTGCCGGCGCTATGGAGCCGAGGGTCAAGCCGTCAGGCTTGGTGAGGTTATAGATATGATTGGCCGCGATCATGGTGCCGGCGCCAGGCATATTCTGGACTATGATCTCAGGATTTCCCGCAACGTGCTTTCCCAGGCCGCGGGCGTAGGCGCGCGCAATCAGATCATGGGTGTCGGCGGCTAGATAGCCCACGACGATACGAATCGTCTTGCCCTGATAATAGGGCGCCTGGGCATAAAGAGGCGCGCTGTGGAACGCGAAAAAGAGACAGGCGAAGAACAACTTTCGTTTCATGACCTGTTGTTCCGTAGGGACCGGAGTGTTGGAGTGATGGAGTGGTGGAGTAATGGGTTTTCCGAAATCCCAAAACTCCAGTACTCCCATACTCCATTTTTCCAATGATCCGTCTTTTACTTTCCCAATACCCATTTCATCCTTTCGATCACGTCGGCGGGTTGCGCGATCACCTCTTTGGAAAGCGACTCAAGCTCCTCGCCGGCAACGGGATTCACGTCCCAGCCCCGCTTCTCGGCTTCGGCGAGAAGCTCGGGGTCTTTGATCGCTTTGGCGTAGGCCTCGCGCAAAATCTTCGTGCGCTCCGCGGGCACGCCGGGCGGGGCCGAGATGGGGCGACCCATAGTCACGGCGGTCACAATAACTTTGGCGAGCCGCTTGCCGGAATCCGGGGTTTTGTACTGCTGCATCATCTCAATCAGAGTCGGGACATCTTTTAACCGGGGATCGCGCTTGGCGCCGAACTGGATCACCACGCGGGTAAACCCCGACTTGTGCCATCGCCGGTACGGCTCCCGGCCAAAGTAAGTTGCGATCAGCGGCGACCAGCAAACTACTTCATTTCTTTCGATTGCGAGGTCGATCTCGGCCCCGCCCGGATAACCGCTGACGATAGTGGTTTTAATTCCCAGCGTTTCTTCCAATAGTCGCGGTATGTAGTGACCTGTGGAGCCGGTTCCGGTGGTGGCGCATTTGGGCGGCTCTTTGGCGTTGCGCAGGTCTTCCACCGTCTTGACGGGAGCGTCGGCTCGGATGAAATGAAGAATTTCGTTCTGCTCCGGAGAGCCGATCCAGGTGAGTTTTGCCCAATCGAATTTGACTTCGTCGCGCTTGATCAATTGGTCGAAGTAGAGGGCGGGGTTGAACGCGCCGATCGTCAACCCGTCAGGCTTGGCGATGCCATAGATATAGTTAGCGGCAACGACGCCGCCGGCGCCGGGCATGTTTTGCGGGATGATCTCCGGATTGCCGGGAATGTGCCTGGTCAGATAACGCAGCATCATGCGCGGCCAAAGATCGTAGCCGCCACCGGCGGTTGAACCGATGACGATCCTGATCTGCTTGCCTTGATAGTAAGGAGCCTGAGCATGGATGTCCGCAGCCCACGCCCACAACAGCAGCGCCGATAGGGAGAGCGGTATTGTCCGTTTCGCTTTCTTTGCCGCCGCCCTCAACAGGGTCCAAAGATTTGCCGCCATCAAGATTCTCCACCCTTCGCGTGGTTTTCGCTGGGTCCCCAGCTGTTATGAAATTCGATCACTACATCCCGATCAGCTTTTTTACCTTTTCGACGATTTCGGGCGTCGCGGTCAGGACTTCCTTGGCGAGGGCATCGAGCTCCTCGCCGGTGGCCGGATCGATGTCGAGCCGGCGCCTTTCCGCTTCTGCCAGAAGAGCGGGGTCGCTGATCGTTTTGTTGAAGGCTTCACGGATGATTTTAACTCGCTCCGCTGGCACCCCCGGCGGAAACACGATCGGACGGCCGAATTCGTCCGCGGCCAAGATGACCTTTGCCAGCCGTCGCACATGCTCGGCGGTCTTGTACTTGTCCATCAGTTCATTGAACAGCGCGACATCCTTCAGCCGCGGATCGCGTTTGTTGCCCGTCTGATAGAGCACGCGGACGAAGTTTTTCTTGCGCCAGGTGATAAACGGCTCACGAGCGAAGTAGGCGGTGATAGTAAAGGCCCGGCACTGAACTTCACCGCGCTCCACCGCGAGGTCGATATCTGACCCGGCTACATAGCCCGATACGACTTCAAACTTTGTTCCGATGGCGTCTTCCAATAGTTTAGGCATGTAAAACGCGGAGGACGTGACTCCAGTTGCCCCGCACTTTGGCGGAGTCGACGCCGCGCGGACATCTTCGATGGTCTTAAAAGGGGTGTCCGCGCGCATATACATCAGGCTGTTCGAGCTCACCGTGCTGCCGATCCAGATGAACTTGGTCCAGTCGAATTTTGCTTCGGGGCGTTTGGCGAGCTGCTCGAAGTATAGGGCGGGATAAATCGCGCCGAGGGTCAGACCGTCGGGCTTGGCGACGTTGTAAACTTGATTGGTGCCGATCAATCCGGCCGCGCCGGCCACGTTTTGAATGATGATGTTGGGGTTTCCCGGAATGTGCTTCGGCATGAATTCCGCCACAAGGCGTGGATAGAGGTCGTAGACGTCGCCCGCCTTGGCCGCCGCAATGATCGTAATTGTCTTGCCCTGGTAAAAGGGAACTTGAGCCGGCAGCTCGGTGCTCCAAAGCAAGACGACCAGTAAAGTGAGGCCGATCCTAAGCATCGCAGATCTCCTTCGCCGTAATTCTCCTAATCGCCGAGCAGTTTGCGCATGCGGGCGACGATATCAGACGGTGTGGCCATGACCTCTTTCGCCAGTGTCTCCATCTCTTGAGCCGTCGTCGGATCGAGCTCGAGCCTTCTCCGTTCCGCTTCGGCCTGAAGCGCGGGGTCGTTTATCGTCTTGTCAAAAGTATCCCGCAGGATTTTCATCCTGTCGGCGGGAACCCCCGGAGGGGCGACGAGCGGACGGCCGAAATCGCCACCGGCCAAGATCACTTTGGCTAGTCGCCGGCCGGCCTCGTTGGTTTTGTACCTGTCCATCAACTCATAGATCGTCGGCGAGTCCTTGAGCCTTGCGTCGCGCTTGCTTCCGGTTTGGAATAAAACGTTGACGAAGTTGCGCGTGCGCCAGGAGATGAAAGGCTCGCGGGCGAAATACGCTGTGATGGTGAACGCTCGGCATTGCAGCTCGCCGCGCTCAACGGCGAGATCGATATCCTGCCCCGACACGTAGCCCGACACGATATCGAACTTTGTCCCGACCACTTCCTCCAAAAGCTTGGGCATGTAGTAACCCGTGGATGCGACACCGGTGGCGCCGCACTTCGGCGCGGCCGTCGCCCTGCGCACGTCGTCGATGGTTTTATACGGAGCGTCGGCGCGCATGTACAGGAGATGATTGGAAGTCACCGGGCTGCCGATCCAATTCCATTTCGCCCAGTCGTATTTCACTTCCGGTTTTTTCACCAGCTGATCGAAATAGAGCGCCGGATAGATAGCGGCTATCGTCAAGCCGTCCGACTTGCTGAGGTTGAAAACCTGGTTAGCTGCTATCAGCGAGGCGGCGCCGGCCACGTTCTGGATGATGATGTTGGGATTTCCCGGAATATTTTTAGTCCAAAACTCCGCCAGCAGGCGCGGATAGAGGTCATAGACATCGCCGGCCTTGCTGCCGACGATGATGGTAAGCGTCTTGCCCTGGTAAAAAGGGGTCTGGGCCAGCAGGGTGGTGCTCCACCCCAGTGCGAGCAGTAGGACGAGGATCGGAATCATTTATTTTCTCCTTCCCGGCGGCAATTTTGCCGCAAGCATACATTCCGGGGCGATCAATGGCAACCCGGGGTTATCGGTGCTGTTTGGTTTCATTTAATTGCTGAGAATTTTTTTCACCCGCGCAACGACGTCCGCCGGCTGCTCCAGGATTTTGTGCGCGAGTTTCTCCAGATACTCCCCGCTTTCCGGATCGACGTCCATCCTTTGTTTCTGAGTTTCGGCGAGCAGTTCGCTGTCCTTCATGGCCCTGTTGAAGGCGTCGCGCAGGATTTTTACCCGCTCCGCTGCGGTCCCCGGCGTGGTGAAAATCGGCCGGCCGAAGGATTCGGCCGCCAAGATGATCTCGGCGACGCGGCGGCCATTTTCGGGGACCTTTTCTTTGTCGAAGATTTCGCGCAGCGTGGGCACGTCGGGGATGCGTTCGTCACGCTTGTCGCCGGTGAAAAGAAGCACGCGAACAAACTTCTTTTTCTCCCAGGAGATAAACGGCTCGCGGCCGAAATACGGGGAAGCGGTCATACCGCGGCAGATCACTTCGCCCTTTTCCACGGCGAGATCGATTTCGGCGCCGCCGGGATAGCCTAAGACTGTATTGATTTTCAGCGGCGGCAGCGTCTCTTCAAGCAACCGCGCCAAGATAAAATCGCTGCTGGCAGTTCCGGTGGAGCCGCATTTGGGCGGCTCCTTGGCATTCTTGACGTCCGAGATGGTTTTGAAGGGCGCGTCGCTGCGCATGTAAAAAATCATCGGCTCTTTGACCGGCGAACCGATCCAGCCGAACTTGCGGATGTCGAATTTGACCTCGGAGCGGCCCACCAACTGATCGAGATAGATTCCATTGCTCGGAAAGCCGATAGTCAAACCGTCGGGCTTGGCGACCGAATAGACGTAATTGGTGGCTATCACAGAGCCGGCCCCGGGCATATTCTGGACGACCATTTCCGGCGCGCCGGGGATGTACTTGGGCATGTGACGAGAAAGAACTCTCGCCCAGCGATCATAGAAACCGCCGGTGGTAAAGCCCACTACCACCTTGATTTGTTTGCCTTGATAAAAGGGCGTCTGGGCGAAAAGAGGAGAAATCGACCCAAACACGATACCCAGCGCGAGTAATAGAATTGCCATAAAACGCTCCTGTTTAATGGCCCGGGTCGGAGGTCCGGGACATTTACTCCTTAGACGACGGAATTTTGGCGCCCATTTAATTCCTATTATTCCAGAATCTTTTTTACCCGGTCGATGACCTCCCGAGGCTGGTCCATTATCTCCTTCAACAGAGCTTGGAGCTCTTCACCAGAGGAGGGATCCATGTCCATCCGTCCTTTTTGTGCTTCCGCAACCAATTCGGGGTCTCTCATGGCCTTGATGTAGGCATCACGCAGAACCTTCACTCGATCCGGTGGAGTTCCCGGCGCTGCCACCATCGGGCGGCCGAAATCGCCGCTGGCCAAGATAATGCGCGTTAACCGGCGTCCCGCATCGGGAGTCTTGTATTGATCCATCAGTTCGAAGAGCGTGGGCACATCGGCCATTCTTGGATCACGCTTTGGCCCGCCTTGAAGAATATGCCGGTCAAAGCCACGCTTATGCCAGCTGTCGAAGGGCTCACGCCCGAAGTGGGGCGGAATGTCCATACCCCGGCAGATGATCTCGCCGCGTTCTACGGCTATGTCGATTTCACTTCCGCCCGGATACCCCGTCACCGTATGGATCTTCGCCCTTAGATTTTCCTCCATTAGTTTAGCCAGCAGATAGCCTGTGCTGGCGGTTCCCGTCGAACCGCATTTTGGCGGCTCGCCAGCCTTGATGATGTCCGCGACCGACTTGAAGGGCGAATCAGAACGAAAATAGAGCATCACCGGCGCTTTTTCTTGCGTGCCGATCCATTCGAATTTGCGCACATCGAATTGGACCTCTTTACGCTCTACGAGCTGATCCAAGTACAAGCTGTTGATCGGCACAAGAAGCGTTAAGCCATCGCCCTTGGCTACGTTGAAGACGTAGTTAGCCGCGATCACCGAGCTGGCGCCGGGCATGTTTTGCACGATCATCTCCGGATTGCCCGGTATGTATTTCGGCATGTAGCGGGCGATCAGTCTTGCCCAGCGGTCGTAAAATCCTCCGGGCGTGAAGCCGACGACGATGCGGATGGATTTGCCTTTGTAAAAGGGATCGCCCTGGGCGTGAATCGCGGTCGCGTGGAAGGAAGAAATCGCCGCGGCGAGCACGAGAAGGCGACTTACCGCTTTTAGAACTTCCGATTTCATGGCTTATGACTTCCTTTTCTACAGGGAGGTGGGATGAGCGGCCAGATTACAGAACCGGGGATCGCGGAACAAGAGGCAGGGCACTGGAGCGCCCTGCCTTCATGTACTCAACCGCTGTCTTTACGACGGGTGGTCGTCGCCGATTAGTACCCGAGCCAGGTAAGCACCAACCCATCAGGGAAGGGTAGGTGGAGCAGTCTTACGAAAAGCGCCCAGAAAAAAACCCAGGCCACCGCCGTCAGCGTCAGGGAAATCAACCACTCTTCATTGGAATGGATTTTCAGATAGCTAAAGACCATCAACGGAATCGTGATGGCGAAGCCGAGAAGCCAGATCGCAATGAAAAAGCCGATAAACCACGCGAACATGGTGATCGCTCGGCGTTTGGCGACCGCCGGCTCGACCGTCGTCTGGGCAAATTGAAAGTCCACCGGCGCGGCGTCCTGCTGCTTTCGTTCTATTCCCTTTAGGTCCAAGATCAGTTGAATGAAGGCCAGAACCACCATGGGAATGCCGATCACCCAGGGGTAAAGCCTGGCCTGAAGTCGCCAATCTCTTGCGTGATAGGCGAAGACGATAAAAAAGATCAGAAAAACAAAACTAAAAATTGCTTGCGGTCTTACCTTCAATGGCGATCCCTCCTCAATGCGCCCAGCCGTAAAGCCGGATCGCGTTGCTGCGCATGATTTTGTCTTTCTGATTATCCGTGACGTCTTTCCGCCCCCTGACGGTGGCGGTCATATAGGGAAAGCCGCCGTCCCAGTGGGGATAGTCCGAGGCGAAGAGAATGGCATCTTCGCCGATCTTTTCCAACACGTAGGGCAGGGTGCTCTCTTCCGGCTCGGTGGCATAGAACCAGTTGCCGCTGGTCATATACTCGCTCGGTTTTTTCTTGAGCAGCGGCGCTTCCGAACTGCGCTTTTCCCATTCCTCGTCCATGCGGTCCATCCAGTAGGGCACCCAGCCGCAGCCGCATTCCAAAAACGCGATGCGCAGCTTGGGAAACTTCTCCGGCACGCCGCCGTACATCAGCGCTGCGCAATCTAGCAGAGTTTCAAACGGTCGTCCAATGGTATGGCGGAACAGGAACGTGTCGAAGCGGATCTCGCCCGCCGGTCCCTGGCGCGAGTTGTGAATCAGCAGCGGCGCGTTGAGCTTTTGCAGTTGCTCATAAATCGGCCAGAACATCGGCTGGCCTACATGTTCTTTCATGCCGTAGGTGCCGACGGCGATGCCGATGAGCCCGAGCTTGGTGATGGCGCGCTCGGTCTCCTTGACCGCGGCGTCAACGTCCTGGAACGGCACCAACCCCACGGCCTTGAGCCGCGGACTCTCGGCGCAAACCGAGGCGATCCAGTCGTTGTAGCCGCGGCAGAAGGCCGCGGCATAGTCTTTCTCCGGCAGTTGAGTGACGGCGAAGCCGCGGGTCGGGAAGAGCACGGAGATGTCGATCTGCTCTTTGTCCATGTCCCTGAGCCGTGTCGGCACGTCGTGGACTTCCATGCCGAGCTTACCGTACATGCTGGAATCCCAGACGTCGTTGGGCAGGAGCCCCCCTTGGCGCCGGCAGTAGGGTTCCGCCATGTGCTTGCGCAGGTCGGCATCGCGGTCGGTGACGTGACCGTCGGCGTCGATGATTTTTACGTCAGCCAAGTTTGGGTTCATGTTCATTCCCTCCTCGGTCTTTCGCTTAGCAGCAGCGCCGAACGACTTCCTCCGTCCGGCGGCTTCTCCAATGATCAACAGGACTGCCGCACCGATTATCACAGTGGCGAATCATCGGTCAACGGCGGCCCGCCCTTTTTTTGTTTGCAGAAGCTGTGATAGATGAGCAAGAGAGGTTGGAAAAGGGCATGGATTTTCGCCTGTCTGAGGAAGAAGAAAAGCTGCGCAAAACAGTCGAAGCGTTCGTGCGCGAGGAGTTGATTCCACTCGAACCGGAATTCGAAACCGCGCCGGATATTTTCGAAGGAAGCCGATGGAAAAGTCGGGCCAAGCTCAGCCGCGATCCGGAAATCGAACGTTACGTGGCGATCATGGAGGATCTGGAAAAAAGAGCCGGGGCCAGGGGGCTTTGGTATCTCGACGTGCCCAAGGAATGCGGCGGCGAAGATGTCAGCAACGTGGCGGTGATCGCCGTCACCGAGGAGCTGGAAAAAACTTCCGTCCCGTTCGAGCTGGGCAATCACGTTTCCAACATCCTTTATAACTGCAAAGGCGAGCAGATCGATAAATTTCTCCGGCCCTGCATACGCGGCGAGAAGACATCGGCCTTCGGCTTGAGCGAGCCGGCTTCGGGCGCCGACCCGTCGATGCTCCAAACCACCGCGACGCCGGACGGCGATTTCTTCGTCATCAACGGCACCAAGATGTTCCCGACGTTCGCGGACGTCGCCGACTTCGTTCAGCTCTTCGCGCGCCTGCCCGGCACCAAAGGACGCGAGGGAGTGACCTGCTTCCTGATCGATACCGGCGCGCCGGGCTATCGCGTGGCGCGCAGCATCGCCACCATCGCGGGGAGCGAGCCCTGCGAGCTGGTCTTCGAGGATTGCCGCGTGCATAAGTCTCAGGTGCTCGGTGAGGTCGGCAACGGTTGGGCGCTCAATCAGGCCTGGCTGGGGGCAAGGCGTTTCCAAGTCGGCATCCGTTCTCATGGGATGTCGATGCGCGTGTTGCGGGCTGTGGCGGACATGTTGCGTCATGATGCCAAAGTGGCGGAGCGATATACGGCGAGTATCGGCCACTTTCTCGGCGAGCTGGAGGCGCTGCGCACGCTCACCTATTTCGGCGCCTGGAAGGCCGATCAGAAACTCGACGTGCGCACCGAGGCCGCCAAAGTCAAGCTTTTCGGCACGGAGCTGCTGCATCAGGTCATCGACTTCGCCCTGGAAGCGGCGGGACCGTCGGCGCTGCGCAAGCAAAACGTCATCGCGCGCGCCTTTCGCCACGCCCGCTCGCGCCGCATCGTCGAAGGGCCGTCGGAAATCCAGCGCCATATCATCCAGCGCGCGCTGTTCCGCGAGGGAGTGGCGCTGCTAGAATTGCCGTAGAAGGCAATAGTAAGATTTTGGATTTTCGATTTTGGATTTTGGATTAGGGGAGCAGAATATGACTAGGAGAGCTTGGATGGTAGGGCTGGATTCTTATTCCGGCAATCTGAAATCGAAAACCTGTCCTGAGCTTCGTCGAAGGATCCAAATTCGAAAATTGGCGGGGTTTCTTGCGATCGTAGTCACGCTCACGATGTGTGGGGCGGTGGCAGAGGCGCAGCAGGCGAAGAAAGTCCCGCGCATAGGATTTCTAGCACCTAGCTCTTCGGCATTTATTACGCCCCTCGTCGAAGCATTTCGGCAAGGACTGCGCGAGTTAGGTTGGATTGAAGGCCATAACATCACCATTGATTACCGATGGGCGGAAGGGAATCCTGAACGGTTGCCCGACCTCGCCGCCGAGCTGGTGCGCCTCAAGGTTGACGTCATCGTGACGGCGGGTGAGCCGGCCGTTCGGCCTGCCCAGCAAGCTACCAAAACAATCCCCATCGTCATGGCGGCGAGTAGCGATCCTATTGGAAGCGGGCTGGTCGCCAGCCTTGCTAGGCCAGGTGGAAACACCACCGGGCTGTCTGCCATGACGAGGGAGCTAAACCTTAAGCGGTTGGAACTCTTCAAGACGGCGGTTCCCGGGTTGACACGTGTTGCTGTGCTTCGGTACTCGGGCTACGAACCCCATACGAGTTCATTCAAGGAGTTGGAAACCGCAGCTCCAGTGCTAGGGGTGAAGCTTCAAAGTCTTGAGTTGAGCGGCCTCGACGACCTGGACAGAGTGTTCGACTCTGCAAAAAAGGGGCGCGCCGGCGGCCTCATCTTGTTGAGACACGTCGTTATCCTTAGCCACCAGACACAACTCGCGAGAGTCGCGGCTAAATATCGGCTGCCGTCGATATTCGACAACAGCGACTTCGTACTCGGAGGATGTCTCATGTCCTACGGTGCGAACAACGCCGACTTGTACCGCCGCGCCGCCGTCTACGTGGACAAAATCCTTAAGGGAACGAAGCCCACGGACCTGCCGGTGGAACAGCCGATGAACTTTGAGCTGATTATCAACCTGAAAACGGCCAAGCAAATCGGCGTGACAATTGAGCCGAACCTTTTGGCGAGGGCGAACAAGGTGATTCGGTGAAGAGAAAGCTCAGCTTTTGGCTGATCAGCCTCAGGCTGAAACGGGCGGCAGGCTCCGCCCGAGGCGGATCAGCCCCAGCCTGAGGCTGGTCCGCCTTAGGAGGATCTGGCTGAAATAGGCAACAGCGATGAGTTTTAGAGTTACGATGTTTCGACTTCACACAGCACGGGTTTTGAGTTGGCCCGACAGACGCATGCAGTTGTTCTGTATTCGACTATTCCGTTCTCGTTCCGACAATCGGCAAGTAACAACCCTATCTGAGTTGAGGCGACGTCCCGAAGACCGTCAGCGTCGAGTTTCCAGCGTGACGATTGGGGGTTCAGTTATCGTAGATCTTAAACCGCAAAGCGCGAGCCGCGGCGATCAGGCGGCCGTCATAGCTGGCGAGGCTGACGGCCTGTCCTTGCCTGCGAAGAAAGTCCATGGACGCCAGGTGGAGCGCGTCCAGGGTCCGGACGG
>Ga0184639_10001241_pt1 | contig 10888 bp, 11 predicted proteins | sample PLM31_170_b2_FD_133155 | JGI IMG/M metagenome (GOLD analysis project Ga0184639, IMG submission 133155) | Groundwater sediment microbial communities from an aquifer in East River, Colorado, USA - PLM3-1_170_b2 | ecosystem: Environmental > Terrestrial > Soil > Riparian zone | place: USA: East... | reverse complement strand
TTCAGAAGCTCATTCTGACGCCGTCGCTTCAGCAGGCGATCAAGCTTCTGCCGATGTCGACGCTGGAGCTCGTGGACCTGCTGAATCAGGAAATGGTCGAGAATCCGATGCTCGAGGAGGTTCCGACCGAGGAGCTGCAGCCCGCGGAGGCGGCGGCTCAGACCGACAAGACTGACGGTGAGCAGGCGGCAGCCACCGAAAAAGGCGACAACTGGGACGACAGCGATTACGAATATTTCTTCGGCGACTACCTGGACGATGGGTACCGATCGCACACTCCGCAGGAAGTCAAAGAGCTGCCACCGATCGAGAACACGCTCTCCACATCATCATCGCTGTCCGATCACCTGATGTGGCAGCTGTCCCTGCAAACAGACGATGAGCGGATCCGGGAGATCGGTACGGCGATCATCGGCAACATCGATGACGATGGACTTCTCGTCGCGTCGCTCGACGAAATAGCCGGCATGGGGCCATGGCCGATCGCCGAGGTCGAAGAAACGCTCAAATTGGTGCAGAGCTTCGATCCCATCGGCGTCGCGGCACGCGATCTTCAGGAATGCCTCCTGCTTCAGGTCCGACACATCGGCCTGGAGGGCACGCCGACCGAGAAGATCGTGGTCGATCATCTGCGATTGCTGCAGAGCCACAACATCCCCGAACTCGCCCGTCGCCTTGGTTTGTCAATCGATGAGCTCAAAACGCATATCGAGATCATCCGACATCTGGATCCAAAGCCTGGCAGCCGATATAACCCGTCCCAGGCGCATTACGTGATCCCTGACGTCTACATCGTCAAGGTGGAAGATCAATACGTCGCGGTGCTGAATGAAGAAGGGCTTCCGCAATTGCGGATCAGCCCGGTGTACCGCAGATTGCTGGACAAGAACACGGAGCAGAACAGCGAAACGCGCGCGTACGTGAAGGATAAATTCCGTTCGGCGCTCTGGCTGATCAAGTCGGTCGAACAACGACAGAAAACAATCCACAAGGTTGCGACCAGCATCATCACCTTCCAGCGGGACTTTCTCGATTACGGTATCGAGCATCTGCGGCCGCTCGTGTTGAGGGATGTCGCGAACGACATTGGCATGCACGAATCGACGGTCAGCCGCGTCGTCACGAACAAGTACATGCACACCCCCCAGGGGGTGTTCGAGCTGAAGTACTTTTTCCACAGCGGGATCAGCAGTTCATACGGCGAGAGCGTGTCCTCGGTCACGATCAAGAACCGGATTCGCAAGATTATCGAGAACGAGGATCCGCGCCGGCCGCTCAGCGATTCAAAGATCGTCAGCATTTTGCAGCATGAGGGCCTTGTGCTCGCTCGCCGCACGATCGCGAAATACCGCGAAGAGCTGAAGATCTCCACTTCCAATCAGCGAAAGGTGCTGTACTAGCGTGACCCCATGCGGTTGGTCCTAACCGGACGGCACGTCGAAATCACGCCCGCGCTCCGAAAACTCGTTGATCGCAAGGTGGCCAAACTAGACCGCATGTTCGGCGAGGCGCTGGTGTCTGCTCAGGTGGTGCTGACACAGGAGAAATACCGTCGCGTGGCCGAGCTGATCGTGCATACACGAGGCGATCACATGCTGCACGGGGCAGCAGACAAGAGGGCCTGGGAGCTGTCGCTGACGGCCGCGCTCGAGAAGATCGTGCACCAAGGCAGGAAGATCAAAGGGAAGTGGCAGGAGCGCAAGCGCCATGCCATGCCGGCCAAGGCCGTGGCCGCGCGCGGTGCGCTGGAGCCAGAAGCGCGCGAGCGGACAGGTCCACGGATCGTACGGACGCCGCGGTATGCGGTCAAGCCGATGACTGTCGAGGACGCGGCCGAGGAAATCGGTGCGGCACGCGACAGCTTCCTCGTGTTCCGGAACGCCGCGACCGACTCTCTCAACGTCCTCTACCGCCGCAAGAACGGCGACTTCGGATTGATCGAACCAGAGGCATAGTGCGGCAGGCAGATGGCAGCGGGCAGCAGGCAGTCGGATTCGGACCGATGGACCCTCTCCGCGTTTTGTTCTGCCGGCTGCGGGCTGCCGGCTGCCGGCAACGCTGATGCCCCCAGGCGTGAGCGTCGGCCATCTGCTGCAGAGTCGTCCTGAGCCGATTGGTTTCAAGCTCGATCTGATCGCCGGCGGGGGAGGGCTGAATCGCCGCATTACCAGTCCCCACGCCCAAAAGACCGGCCTGGCCCTCGTCGGCTTCCACGAATATCTTCACGCCGGCCGGGTGCTTGTATTCGGACAAAGCGAGGTCCGCTACCTCGAGAGTCTGGCGTCCGCAGACTTTCAGCGAACGATGCGGCTGACCTTTGCGCGCGACATCCCGTGCCTCCTGCTGACGGCGGGCTTTCAGGGACCCCCAGAACTGGCCGTGGAAGCTGAACGGGCGGCTGTGCCGCTCCTCCTGACGCCGTTGCCGACGCCGACCGCGATCGCCAAACTGACCTCGATCCTCGAAGACAGTCTGGTCGAGCGCAGTGTCATCCACGCCGTTCTGATGGACATCCTCGGCCTGGGCGTGCTGATCCTCGGCGACAGCGGAATCGGAAAGAGTGAATGCGCGCTCGACCTCATTGTCCGGGGTCATCGACTGGTTGCCGACGATGCGGTCGAAGTGCGACGGCGCGCCGAGACGTTCCTGATCGGAACGTGTCCGGATCTGACGCGGCACCACATGGAGGTGCGTGGTCTCGGAGTCATCAACATTCACGACTTGTTTGGAATCGCCGCCACCCGCACCTCGAAGCGAATTGAGCTGGTCGTCCAACTGGAACGGTGGGAGCCTGGTCACGATTACGATCGTCTAGGACTTGGAGACGTCTATTACGAGTTGCTGGGACTTCGCATTCCGCTTGTCCGTATGCCCGTCGCGCCGGGCCGTAACCTGGCCATCCTCGTCGAAGTCGCAGCGCGCAATCAACTGCTGCGGGCCCGCGGCCATCATGCCGCGCGGAAGGTTGCCGATCGAATCGATCAACACATCAGCCAGGCAGCCGATAAGAGCGCCGAAGAGACGGACATCGACGACGATGTGGAGGCGGGGGATAACGTGTGAGGAAGAAGGCGGCTATCACGAAAGGCTCCGGCAAGCCCCGCCGACATGTTGGACCCGAAGTGTCCAAGCGGAGCCGGGCGGGATCAAAATCGCGGAAGCGGCACGCCGGCTCCCGCTTCGTCGTGCTCACCGGTCTGTCAGGCTCGGGAAAGTCTCAAGCGATCCGTGCGTTGGAAGATTTGGGGTACTTCTGTGTCGACAACCTCCCCACGACGCTGATTCCCACTCTGGCGGACCTTTCTCGCCGCCAGGGACTGTCCCGGGTGGCGATCGTGGTGGACGTGCGTGAGAAGGAATTTCTGGAGCACTTCCCACGAGTGCTCGGCAAGCTGCATGCCATGAGGGGGCTCGATCCGGCGTTGATCTATCTGGAGGCCAGTAACGCAGCCCTCGTGCGGCGCTTCAGCGAAACCAGACGGCCGCATCCGCTCGCGCCCACGCGTTCGGCGGTTGAAGGAATCCGAGACGAGAGGGCGCGTCTTAATGCGATCCGCCGTCTTGCCGACAAGATTATCGACACTTCGGAAATGACCGCGCACGACCTGCGGCACGCCTTCAGGACGTTCGCGACCGGTTTTCACCAGAAGGTGCCGCTGATCATGACCCTTCTCAGCTTCGGCTATAAGTTCGGCGTGCCGTTGGATGCCGATCTCGTCTTCGACGTACGATTCCTGCCCAACCCGCATTTCGTGCGCGAGTTGAAACCGTACACAGGTCGCGATCGGCAGGTCGTTCGGTTCATGCGCAGGCACAAAGCCACCAGCGATTTGTTATCGCGGTTGACTGATTTCCTCAAGTTCGTGCTGCCTCAGTACGTTTCCGAGGAAAAGAGCTATCTGACGGTTGCCGTCGGCTGCACGGGCGGCCGACACCGCTCGGTGATGGTAGCCGAGGCGCTTCGCAAGGAGCTTGCCGCGGTCTCTGGCGTCCGAGTCCGGGTGGTGCATCGCGATATCGTGAAGGGTGACTGATGATCGGCGTGATCGTCGTGACACACGGGCGGCTGGCGAGCGAGCTCCTCAACGCCACTGAAATGATTGTCGGCGAGCTGCCGCAGTTCATCGCCGTGTCGATCGGCTGGCACGACGATGTGAACGAGGCGCGGGAGCAGATGGTCAAGGCGGTCGACCGTGTCAAGAGTGCGTCGGGCGTGTTGATCCTGACCGACATGTTCGGCGGCACCCCCTCGAACCTTGGCATCTCGCTGCTTGAAGAGAACAGAGTGGAGGTGATCACCGGTGTCAACCTCCCGATGCTGATTAAAGCAGCTGGCTTGCGGGACGCTTCCGACCTGCTCGCCGTCGCGCGCGAAATACGTGAACACGCGCGGACAGCAATCTGGGTCGCGTCGGACTTCATGCGGACGAACGCGAAAACGTGAACGGACACCTTTTGTGGTGTCGCGCGATGTGACCATCGTGAATCAACTCGGCCTGCATGCGCGGGCGGCGGCGAAGTTCGTCCATCTCGCCAGCCAGTTCGAATCGCAGGTGCGCGTGACGCGGGACAATCGCGCAATGGACGGGAAGAGCATCATGGGGATCCTGCTGCTGACGGCGGCGCGCGGTGCCCGGCTGACGATTTCGGCTCAAGGGCATGACGAACAGGCCGCGGTTGATGCGCTGTGCCAGCTCGTGGACTCGGGATTTGGTGAGGAGCCGTGCAGAGTCTGACTGGTGTTGGTGTCTCTCCGGGTGTGGCCGTGGGCCGCGCGGTCGTGCTGACGCACCGCACTCAGGTCCTTCGTTTTTCCATTCCGTCGAAGCACATCGATCGTGAGGTGACCCGTCTGGGGACCGCGCGCACGCGGTCGCGGCACCAGCTCGAAGCGCTCAGAGAGCGTCTCACAGCGGGTGCCGGCCCCGAATTGGCGTCGCTCTTTGGCGCCCAGATTCTCATGCTCGACGATCCGATGTGGTTGACCCGCGCAACCACGCTGATTCGCGAGCAGCGCGTCAATGTTGAATGGGCCGTGCAGTGCGCGTTCGACGAACTGTCGAGCGTGTTCGACACGGTCGAAGATCCGTATTTGCGCGAACGCCGCGGCGACTTCGGCGACGTGGTCGGCCGTCTTCGAATGAACCTGCGGCAGGGAACGGCGGACCTGGGGGACCTCTTCAAGGATTTCGACGAGCCGTGCGTGCTCATCGCGGACGAGCTGATGCCATCGATGGCCGCACAGCTCGATTGGTCGCATATCCAGGGATTTGCCACCGATGCCGGCAGCCGCACGTATCACACCGCGATCCTTGCGCGCTCCCTTCATGTCCCTGCCGTGGTCGGGCTGCACGACGCCAGCCACCAGATCGCGCCGGGCGCGCTCGTCGTCATTGACGGCACCGAAGGGACCATCGTGCTGGATCCGCCGGCCAGCCTCATTGCTGAAGCTCGAGCACTCCGGGCCGGCGGTCTTGCCCCCCAGCCGAAACCGGCGTCGGCGCAGACAACGACCGCCGACGGAGTGCGGATCTCTCTTGAAGCCAACGTCGAGCTGCTCTCTGATGTCGCAGTCGCCCGCAAGCAGGGCGCCGAAGGCGTCGGTCTGTATCGTTCTGAGTTTCTTCTGGCAGACCGCACAGTGGCGGAGCTGACCGAAGACGTGCAGTACGACGTCTACCGAAGCCTGCTCGATCAGATGGCGCCGGGGCCGGTGACAGTCCGAACGTTCGACATCGATGAGGATCAGCTCGCCAGTCGACAGCCCAGCGGCGCATTGCCGCCGCCGTGGATTGAACCGATCGAACATAGCCGGGCGCGCCTTGGTCTGCGCGCGATTCGTTTGAGTTTGAAGCGGCGAGAGTTACTGAGGCAGCAGTTGCGCGCGCTGTTGCGCGCAGCCCGGCATGGCGACCTCCGCGTCATGTTTCCCTTTGTGTCAGGGGTCGATGAGTTTCGCGAGGCGAAAGCGGTGCTTGCAGAGGCCGCCTCTGAGTTGGAGTCACGGGGCGAGCAGGTGCGTGCCGTCCCTGTCGGCGTCATGATTGAAGTGCCGTCGGCGGCGTTCACGTCGGATCTCCTCGCGAAGGAAGCGGACTTCCTGACCATCGGGACGAACGACTTGATTCAGTGCTGCCTCGCGGTCGATCGGACCGACGACCGGGTGTCGCACCTGTATGAGCCACTGCATCCGGCGATTCTTCGTCTCATCCGGCAGGTTCGGCGCGCGGCGGCCCGCCAGCGACGCCCCTTGTCGGTCTGCGGCGAAATGGCGTCCGATCCCGTCCTGCTCGCGCTTCTGGTCGGTTTGGGCCTGTCGTCCTTCAGCATGGCGCCGTCAGCCATTCCGGCGGCCCGGCAGATTCTGGCCGAGGTCAACGCGGGCGAGCTGCGGCGTGTCGCCACGCACGTGCTCCGTCTGGCAAGCGTTCCGGAAATCGAAAACTACCTGCTGAAGACGCTTGGCGGAATGGATCCAGCGAGGAAGCAAACTGTCGGGAACTGAAATAATTCTTCATTCGTCCGTCAATCACAAAATCATCAATCAATCCAACATTCCGAAATCTGGAAATCCTCAGTGTATTTATGTGTGTTCCACCCTCCCGTACCGATCTTCCAGCCGCACCACATCATCGAGATCGGGAGTCGACACCTCGATGATGTCGCTGTCTTCCACTGCCGTCATGCGGTGAATGGTCCCCGGCGCGATATGAAGCCGGTCGCCCGGATGCATCTCGCGTTTGGCGAGGTCGGGACCCTCCTGAATTTCCATAAGGATCTTGCCTGCCCAGAGCAGAATGGTTTCGTCCTTCCGATTGTGGTACTGCAGGCTCAATGCGTGGCCGGCATTGACGTGTAGCACTTTCCCCACATAGCGGTCGGTCAAAGCCCAATGCAGCTCGTAGCCCCACGGCTTTTCGACTCGAGTCACGGCGTGTCTTTTCGCAGGCTCAGGGCCGAGGTCTAAGGGCGTGTGGCCTGGGCACGCCATGAGCCGTGAGCCATACGCCGTGAGTCTTCTCTTCAGAACGGTATGTCATCGTCGGTCAGCTCGACGGGTTCCTTGGCCGTCTCCTGTGGCGACGTGGATTCTCCGCGATCCGCTGCGGCCCGGCCCCCGCCGCCGAGCAACGTGACGCGATCGGCCCGCACATCCAGCATCGTGTCGGCGTACGGCGGTGCCTCGTGTCCACACTTTGGGCACCGCATCGATTGATCTCGGTTCGCCGGTTTCCAGTCGCGTTCAGGAAAAAACGCGTCGCAACTGCGGCACCGAGGAACCTTGCGGCTTTGAAGCCGGCCCTCGACGTAGATCTGCTTCCCCTTCAGCAAGTACTCCCTCAGCGATTCCGCCTGCTTTCCCCACAAAGATACGCGGTGCCACTCGGTCCGCTCCTGCCGCTGGCCTCCCTTGTCGTTCCAGACCTCGGTCGTGGCGAGGTTCAGCGTCGCGACCGCTGAGCCTCCGGGCGTGTAACGCAGCTCGACATCGCGTCCAAGGTTCCCGACGAGAATCACTTTGTTCACGCTGCCCATCGAAAGTCCTTTATTTCAGCGCGGCGCGACGACGGCCTCCAGCCGCTGTTTGGCGAGCAACGCTTCTGTCGCGTTCGGGTAATTCCTCACGACGGCTTCAAACTCCGCTCTTGCCGCATCAGGCCGACCCATCTGCTGGAACACGAGCCCCCGTTTGTACCTCGCGGGTGCAACCCAACCGCTCGCCGGATAATTCGTGGTCACCGTGTCATATGCCGCGAGTGCCTGCTCGAGCTTGTTGTCAAAACGATACGCCTCGCCGATGTAGTACTGCGCCTTGGCCGCATCCGGCGAAGTCGGAAAGTAGCTCAGGTATGCGTTGAATCCCTGAATCGCCAGCGAATAGCGTCCCGCCTGATAATCCCCCTCCGCCTGAGCGAACGTCTGTCCGGGTGACACACCAGGCGGCGCAGCCGGCGCCGTGCTGGCAGCAGCCGGCGCAGGAGCCACCGCGCCAGCCTCCTCCGGCGTGGTCCCGCCCGCCGTGGGATTCACTCCTGTCGTGGGACTTTGGGATGCCCCAATACTCAACGTCTGGACCGCTGTCCGAATCGCCTGCACTTCCTGTCCGAGCGATCCTAAACGAACGTTCGTGTCGTCGATCTTTTCTCGCACCACGCGGACGTCGCCGGACATGTTATCCGAGAGCAGCTTCAAATCGGCGAATGTTTTACGATTCGCTTCCACCTGTTGATCAAGTTTCTGTGAGACGGTCCGCAGCGCCTCGGTCAAGGTATTCAACGTCGTGTTCGTCGTGATCAACGTCGTGTTCAAGGTGAGCTCGAGCTGCTGCGTCTGCTGCTGCAGCATACGGATATCGGCCATCATCTGTCGCTGTTCGCGGCTCTGCGCGACAACGGGCTCGGCTGCGAACAGCGATAGGGCTAGAGCAAGCGCAAGTGGACGGTACATCATGGCGGTTCTACCCATTGCCCGCGTCGATCACTTCGCGGTGATCACGAAGTGAGCGCGGCGATTCTTCGACCAGGCACCCTCGTTATGGCCCGCGTCGAACGGGAACTCCTTGCCGTAACTGACGGTTCGCAGCCGAGTCGCCGGGACGCCGAGTGAAACGAGGTAAGTCCGTGCGGCGACAGCCCGGCGCTCACCTAGCGCCAGATTGTACTCTGCGGTCCCGCGCTCGTCCGAATGCCCCTCGATCGTGACGCCCCACGTCGGATATTTTTTCAGTATAGCCGCATCGGCATCGAGCGCTTTTTGCGCCGCCGGCGTCAGCTCAGCGCTATCGTAATCAAAGAGTGCCGGTTGAAATGGCGAATCCCGATTCAGATCATCGAGCGATCGAGACCCGACCGAATCCTCGAGCACCGGCTCGGGCGGTACGAGCGCTGGCTCCGCGACTGGGGCCGGCGGCACGGGGGGCCGAGGACCCTGGACGGGCGCAGGCGTCGGAGGCGGGGCCGGCCGGACGATCGGCGGCTGCTTGTTTGCACAGGTACTGACCGAGACGATCAGCGCGAGAACGGCCACGAGCCGCCACACCATGCCTCTACGCATAGGAGAACTCCTCCAGATCCATGCCGCGCGTCGATCGAGACATCGTGGCTACTGTGACCAGTTCGGCGTGAAATTATTGCCAACCCTCGTGAGCGGTCTCACGTCTTTTCCGTCGCGCGCGATCGTGAAGATTTGCATCTTGCCGGCGCGGCTGGATTGAAATGCCAGATGCCGGCCATTCGGCGCGAATACGGGGCTCTCGTTCGTCCCTTCACCGAAGGTGAGCTGCCGGACTTGCCGCGCGGCAAGGTCCATCACCTTGATATCGTTGCCGGGTCCCGTTCTGGCGGCGTAGGCGATTTCGGTTCCGAGCGGCGACCAGGTTGCGCGATCGGCATACGGCTCCGATGTCAGCTTTTGAAGGTTCGTCCCGTCGGCATCGATGAGCCAGATTTGCGGCGCCCCCGTCCGATCCGAGGTGAAGGCGATCCGGGTGCTCTGCGGGTTCCACGTCGGGGTGATATCCGCCGCCCTGTTGTTCGTCAGGCGAAACACATTCGAACCGTCCCGGCTCATCACATAGATTTCGGAATTGCCTTCCCGGCTGGACGAGAACACGATGCGCGTGCCGTCAGGGGAGACCATGCCGAGCGTGTTCTGCGGACGATTGCCCTGCGCGTCGGACTGATGACTCAAGGTCGGCTCCTGCAGGACCCCTTGATAAATCAGTGAGAGAAATAAATCGGGATAGCCCCGACGATATGAGGTGTAAAGAATGCCACGGCTGTCTGGCGTCCAGACAGGAAAGATGTTCAGGCCGCGGTTCACCGTAATGCGCCGCGGGTTCGCTCCGTCATAATCGGCAATATAGATCTCCTTGACGTCACGTTTCTCGACCGTTCCGACGACGCGCTCGCCATCGCGGTCCGATGAAAACGCGAGCTTCGTCCGGGCGACACCGCGGAACCCACGCTGCTGTTGATGCAGCTCGTCGGAAATCGTATGAGCGTACAATCGCGCGTTGCCAACACCGCCCGTGTATTCCTTGCCAAACACCGATTGTCGACTGCGCACATTATAGAGGCGAGCGTCGACGCGCAGACCGTCACCGGTCTTCTGCACGGTTCCAATCGCCAGCGCATCGGCCCCCAACTCACGCCATCGATCGAAGGGAATATCGTCGGCGGAGGTCGCCGCCGGGATCGTCCGATACGTGTCGCGCGGAATCATGTAGAACTCGCGCTCGAACTGCAGATCGTCCCAGAGCACCTGACTGATCGCTTTTGCCGCGGCCACCGTTTCGGCGTCGGGAGACAACGCGAGAAAGTCGGGCACAGCGTAGCGCGGCGGTGCGCCGGCGTCGGCACTGATGATGAGGCTGATTTCCGATTGAGTCTGTGTCTGTACCGAGGCCGCAGAGGTCTGAGCCGAGCCAGTCGGCGGCAGTGCGCCGGTCTGCGTGCCGACCGCAGTTCCGGAAGCAATGACCGCGGAGACAAGAAGCGCAAGCAAACAAGTATGACGAGCCATTAGCGCTGATATTGGAATCTGAGGTGAACCGTCAACGTGTTGTCGGGGAACTGTGCCGGCAGCGCGGGGAACTGTCGAGTGAGCAGGAGTGCACGTTGCGACTCGAGATCGAGCGCGGCAAATCCACTTGAACGCTCGAGCGCGACACCCTCAATTTTGCCGTCCCGCAGGATTGTAAACTTCACGATCGATTCGCCGCCCATCTGCTGCTTTTCGGTCCAGTTCCGTCTGATCAATTGCTGCATCGTGGTCAGGTACTCAGGACAGCAAAAATCCCCAACATCGAGGTAGCCGCCGGTGCCGCTGCCGCCTCCGCTCGACAGACCGAAGCCTTCCCCTTTTGCCCCGGTCTCGATGACGGCCG
>Ga0184639_10001240_pt1 | contig 10890 bp, 12 predicted proteins | sample PLM31_170_b2_FD_133155 | JGI IMG/M metagenome (GOLD analysis project Ga0184639, IMG submission 133155) | Groundwater sediment microbial communities from an aquifer in East River, Colorado, USA - PLM3-1_170_b2 | ecosystem: Environmental > Terrestrial > Soil > Riparian zone | place: USA: East... | reverse complement strand
GGCCTTTGCCGGTCCCGGTCTCGCCCTCGATGAGCACCGGGGGCAGTCGGCGAGCATCGCGCTGCCGTTCCAGGAGCCGCACGATCTTGTCCCGGATCGCCTCGATGCCGGGGCTCTCACCCAGGAGGTCAGCCAGGTGCTTCATCAACGGCAGCCCATCTTACTCGCCGGTCAGTGCGGTGTTCAACTCTTGACCAGCAAGAGTCCAACGGGTGGTACAACCTCTCGGTAACGCATTGTTTTTGCGACATTCTTCGCTGGTATCCGGCTTGCGTTGTAACCGAGGCCTGGAGGCAACCATGAAAGAACCCTCGTCGAGCCGCTGGTATCGCGCGTTGCCCGTGGTGCTCGCCGCGATGCTCGGCCTGGTGCTGCTCGTTGTCGCGGTCGTCGACACCTTCGCCGACCACGCCCTCGGGACAGAAGCACAGATCGCGTGGAAGGCTCGGCTCCAGCGAGTCGACGACGCGCTGGCCCGAAACGACCTCGCCGGCGCCGAGATGCTGTGGCGCGACGCGTACGCGGCCGCCCTCAAGAGCCGCCACTGGGAGGGCCTGGTGGCCGTCGGCGACGCCTATCGGCGGCTCGGCGAACGCGCCGGCTTCCACGAGACCTCTGACGCGAAGGCGCGCGAGACGTATCTCGCGGCCCTCTTCCGCGCACGGAGCCAAGGATCGCTCGAGGGTGTGCTGCGGGCGGCCCAGGGCTTTGCCGACCTCGGCGACCACGGGATTGTCGAGCAGTGCATCCGGGTCGCGCGGGGCGTCGCCACCCGGTCGAGGGATCCACGCGCCGAGGATCGCGTGCGCATCTTCGCAGAGCGCTGGGCCGCCCGCGCGCTGGAGGCCGATCACCTGGGCTTTGTTCCGTAATGCAGCTCGGAGTACTTCACGCAACGTACACGGAGGATTCGATGATGCGTCCCTTGTTCGGCAAGATCGAAGCGCTCGGTCCCTGGACCGCGCACATTCAGGCGATGGACCAGGCGGTGGCGGAGAATGATCCGGGCGAATCCGTTCGCGCATGGCGACAGGCCTACTCCGCCGCCCTCAGCCATCCGGGGTGGCTCGGGCTGCTCACCGTCGCCGCCGCCTCACTTCGGCTCGGCGCGTTCCCGGGTCTCGCGCGGGGCGCCGCCGCGCGGGCGCGGGAGACGTACTGGATCGCGTTCTTCCGGGCGCGCCAGCAGCGCTCCCTCAACGGCGTCCTGCACGCGGCCGAGGCCTTCGGCGTGCTCGGCGACCGATCGACCGTCGAGCAATGCATGCGCGTCGCCGAGGGACTCGTGTCGCGCACCGCCGACGGCGCGGACGTGGACCGCGTTCGCCTCATCGCCGCACGACTGGCCGACCAGTCGCTGGCGGAGGAGCGGAGTGGAGCTGTCTAGGAGTAGAGGTGTTAGTCGAAGGCGGACGGACCCGCTACCGGCGAGGGCCTCCTCGACCCGGGGGCGAGAGCGGGTCCTCCTTCTTCGGCTCGGCCTTGGGGGGAGCGACCGTGACCCAGCCTCGCGCCTTCATGCATTCCTCGTCGAGCTTTCCCTTGATGGTACACGCGGCCAGGTCACGCCGGAATTCAGCCGTCGTGTACTTCTGATTGAGTTTCATCCATTCGCGTTCCTCGGTCGCGCACCCGGACGCGACAATCGCGATCCCGAGCGCGCTCAACGTCAGGGTATGCCGCATAGCGTCGCATTGTACCCCAACGGTACGTCGCGGAGCCCCTCACCGCCCGGATGAAGGGCTGCCCAGGGGGAGAGCCGGCGCGAAGAGCACGTAGCCGACGCCCGCGCGTGCGAGCCAGACGCGGCGGAGCTCGTCGAGCCGGTAGCGTCGCCCGACCTCGGCCGCGCGCAGCGCCGCCGGATCGTTGACGAAGACATGGTCGCCTTCGTAGCCGGTCAGCACCAGGAGATGTCCCGACGTCTCCGCGACGGCCGCGCCGGTCAACTCCCCGGCCCCGTAGCGGACCGACGCGATGATCGGCATTCCCTGCTCGAGGCACCACGCGGCAGCGGACCAGTCGGGGAAGCGCAGGAGATATCCCGCCACGCCTCGCCGGCCCGCGGCGCGGACCGCCGCCGGCCACACACCGTAGAGGTCGAGCTCCGGATGGAAAATATCGCGCGCGAGATCGACCACGGCGACGCGCGCGCCGTAGTAGGCGAGCACCATCGCAACGCTCGCCGGCGAGCATATCCGGCTCCTGATCGCGGCGTCCTCCTCCATCTGGCTGAACGGGGGCACCACGAGCCGCGCGCCGCCCCCGGGGGCCTGACCATCCGTGACAGAGGGGCTCCACGCCGAGAGCGAGACGAACCACGGCGACGCGAACGGCGCGGCCGGATCGCCCCCACTCACGCGCAAGACCAGGCGGATGCGCTCCGCCCCCGGGGAGGCGATGAACTCGTCGACCTCGCAGACGAGTGGCGCGGATCGGGTGACGACGTCAGGAAACCGCGCGCGCCCGACGGTGGCGCCTGCGACCCAGGGCGACCACGCGCCCGCCGAGAGCACGGACATCTCGAAGCGGAAGCCGTGGACGCTGTCGCCGAGCACACTGAACGCCGGGACCAGGCGATGGGCGGGATCCCGAGGGCGCCACTCGGGGAGCCTCACGACCAGGTCCTCTCGGTCGGGCTCCGGGGACGGGGCGGGGTCGATCCCGCGACCGCACGACGGCGGCACCGCGCGGGCGAGGGAATCCGACGGCCACGCGGAGGCGGCAAGGAACAGGTCAGTTGCCACGCGGGCGCAAAACCTCGAGACGCCGGGTGACGCTCGGCAGGTGTCGGGGGCGTGGGCGGGATGACCCGCCCACGGCATCCCCTGGTTCAGTTTGCGCAGACCAAGCTGCGCGTCCCGACGTACGCCGGGAGGATATTTGCTACTGCTCGCGCGCGCCGCTCGGGGCCGCTAGCAGGCTCCGGGAAGCGCGCCTGTCAGGTCCGGTGGTGTCTCCATTCAACACCTCCTGGATTTGCGTGAGCCCACGACGGTGCGCGAAACTGGGTCGCGTCACCGTATTTCCTCTGTACTCCGCTCCCCAGGACTCGTCAAGGCCGTTGTCCCTGGAGCCATTTCGATCCCCTTTTCGATCCTTGAAGGGCTCGATTCGCGCCGCGACGGCGCTCATCTCGCAGGCCCCACCAGCGTGCCCGCCAACGCCCATGGCCGAGCGCGTTCGAGCGCGGGCTACACAATGTTCCCAGGAGTCTACACGATCGAGTTCAGCGGGACGATAGGGACCCTGGGAGACACCCTCCTCTCTGGGCCAGAGGGGAACGAGGACCCGTTCAAGAGCCTGGTGCAGGCAGAGGAACGCCGCATCAGAAAGCAGGACAAGAGGCTGGCCCAGATCGTCAAGGTGTTCAGCTCGCCCGAGGGCAAAGAGGTCCTCGCGAAGATGCGCGAGGCTACTTCGGGGTCGTCGTCGATCACGAGAATAACTCGCGACCGGGGCAGCTGTTCATCTGTTGACTGTGACCGCCCGCTCCTTCTGCGAATCCTCCTGCGCCACCCTCGTCGCTGCCTGGACCAGCGCGAGCGCCGTTCCCTTGTAGTCCGCCAACCGCTTCTGCGCGTCGGCATAGGTGCGTTGAGCCACCGTCAATCGCCTTTGGAAGAATTCCACCTCCCACGAGCCTGCGCGGGCCACCGCTGCTTGTGTCCCGGCCACCTCCTCGGCCGCTTGACGCGCACGCTTCCATTCGCCTCCCGTCGCGTACAAGGCGTTGCAGGCGTCAGAGAGTGGTGCCCCGAGCGCCTTGTGGTCCCCTCGGCTCAGAGGGATTGCGTAGTTGGAACGGATCGACTGAAGGCGGTTCCCGATAACGCCCAGCTTGAGCACGAATTCGTCGTAGTTTGATTGAGCGCCAAGCTTCGCGGATGCGGAGCGGACATCCGTGAGCAGAGCGAGTAGCTCTCGTCGAAGCTCATTCCGCAGTCTTTCGCTCTCTGGTCTGAGGCGTGCCGGGTTCGAAAGAATGGCTTTGACGCTGGCGCGTTCACTTTCGATCCTCCTCACACAGTCGTAAGTGTCATCTACCGCAGACTCTACATTGCTCTGTGCCTGATCAAGCCGCGCTTCTTCGCGTATCGTATAGCCGCCGCGACGGCTGTCGTTGTAGCGTCGCTGGACACTGTCGATCGTTTCAAATTGCTGTCTGGCCGCTGCGCTGAGCCGTCGGCCGCAATTCTGCCTTTCAAGCTCAAGCGTCTTGAGTCGTGCCTCCAAGGCAGCGGCGAAAGCGATGTCTTCGGCCGACTGTTCTGCGCGGCCTGGCGACGGTAGGACCGCGATCAAGACCAACACGATCGTCATGATTGTCTTCATGCCGCTCTCCCTGTTCGAAAGGTCTCCCACCTGGTGATAGGCAAACTGCATGCCCGGCCCTCGAACCTAGGGATTCTGATAGGTTGCGCGATGAGCGCGTCTTCTTGCTGGCCGGAAAATTAGGCGAGCGGGGCGCAGTCCGGCACGCCCCGGGGCAAGCGACAGACGCCCGCCGGCCGAGCCGTCGGCGGATCCAATAGCCTGACGGCCCCTCTCCCAGGTCCCGCCGCCACTTGATGATGAGGCCATGAAGACGACGCGCCAGCGGAAGCGCGGCAGGCCCTCCTGGGGCCGCGCGAGGCGTTCCTGATCAAGGTCAGGCCCGAGACTCTTCCAGCACGGGCCGCTTCGTCCAGAGCGAATCGCCGAGGTCGCCGCGCGCGACCCGGCCCAGCCACTCCAGGTACTGCACCGGCAACGGCCGGTCGAGACCGAGCTTGGCGCGCAGCTCCTCGAGGTCCTTGGCGTACGCCTTCTCGGCCAGCATGAGCACGACGACGTCCCCCGGAACGAGCCGCGGCAGCGTGAAGACGATCAGCGACGCGATCAGGAGGGACGGAATCGCGACCAGGAGCCGCTTGGCCAGGTACCGCCTCAGCACGGGCGGCGGCGGTCCAGCCTACCGCTCGAGCCACGCGGCCATGAGCCGCCCGCCGTAGTCGTAGCCCATGTTCGGCCCGTAATTCTTGACCGCGCCCTCCCAGACCGCGACGTAAACGGCCGACGGCATCTGCACGTAGTACTGCTGCTTGGCCAGGTGGCGCTGGATGTCGTAGATGATCTCGCGGTCTCGTTGGGTTGGGTCCACGACTCGGCCAGGTCACCCTCGATCGGGAACGTGCCGGGGACGACGCTCGGCCCGGCCTTGTGCTTGAGCAGCCGGCCGTGGGTGAAGCTCAACGCGATGTGCGTCTTGTAGGAGATCGTCTGGAACGGGTCGAAGTGGGGTGGGTCCCAGGTCCGGATCGCCAGCGTGCCCCCGCGCTTGGGCGTCTGGGCGCGCGCGACGGCGGGCTCGCCACCGAGGCGCCGGCGAGCGCGGCGCCGCCCAGCGTGAGCAGGTGTCGACGGCTGAGCTGCATCGAATCCTCCTCGCCCTCAGGCCTGCGCGGCGACGGCCGCCAGCGCCTGGTCGAAAATTTCGAGGGTTTCCTCGACGTCCGCGTCGGTGTGGGCGAGCGGCACGTAGATCTTGTTCACCGCCTTGACGACGCGGCGCCGCACGAGCTCCTGGTTGAATCGCTTGATGCGTTCACGGTCCGCCGTGAGCGTCGCGCGATAGTCGACGATCTCGCGGTCGGTGAAGAAGATGTCGAAGACCGGGGGCTCTCCGGTCACCCGCGCGGCGAGGTCGTGCTTGCGCACGGCGGCCGCCAGGCCGTCACGCAGCCGCGTGCCGGTCCGGAAGAGTCGCGGATACGCATCCGGCTTCCGGAGCTCGGCGAGGGTCGCGAGACCCGCGGCGCACGCGATGGCGTTGCCGTTGAAGGTTCCGGCCTGCCAGACATACTCCGGCGTGCCCTCGAGCGCGGCGTCGAAGTGGCGCATGATCGCCTTCGGCCCGGCGATACACGCCAGCGGAAACCCGCCGGCGACCACCTTGCCGTAGGCCGCGAGGTCCGGCACGACCCCGTAGTACTCCTGCGCCCCGCCGTAGGCGAAGCGGAAACCCGTGACGATCTCGTCGAAGACGAGCGGCACCTCGTAGCGGCGCGTCGCGGCACGCAACCCCTGGAGGAAGCCCGGCGCCGGCACGATCGTCCGCTGGTACGGCTCGATGAGCACCGCGGCCAACTCGTCGTGGTGCGCGGCGATCAACGCCTCCGCCGTCGCCAGGTCGTTGTACGGGGCGACCAGCACTTCGCCCTCGATCGCGTGCGGCACGCCGGCCGAATCGGTCATGGGCGCCGGGAACGCCTTGGGCGAGCGAGGCACGACGCTCATGAGCGCGTAGTCGTGCGTGCCGTGGAAGCCGCCCTCGAACTTCATGATCTTGTCCCGTTTGCGGAAAGCCCGCGCGACGCGGAGGGCGAAGAACGTCGCCTCCGAGCCGCTCGACGTGTAGCGCACCTGCTCGGCGCACGGGACGGCCCGCACGATCTCCTCGGCGAGCTGGATCGCGGGCTCGTTCAGGAGAAAGTACGAGGTGCCGCGGGCCAGCTGCCGCTCGACCGCCTCGACGACGGCGGGATGGGCGTGGCCGAGGAGCATCGGGCCGGAGCCGAGGAGGTAGTCGAGATACCGCCGACCGCTCATATCCCAGAGGTACGCGCCTCGGCCTTCCCGGACGACGAACTCGAGTCCGGGACCGCTGCGGTGACTGCCGAGCACGCCGCCCGGCAACACGTCCTCGGCGCGTCGCAGGAGATCGTCTTGATCGCTCATCATATGACGTGCCCCTGTCAGGCCACCCTCGGTGTGCTCCGGCCTCTCGGTACCCGCGACAACAGCCCGTTACAACAACGCGGTGATCATACTCGAGAACCCGAGCCGGTCAAGAGCACTCCCGAGCCCGCGAACCCGCCGCGCTTGAGCAATGCGAGCGCCCGGTTGGCGTCCTCGAGCGCGAACGCCGTCGTCTGGGGCCGGATCGGAATCCTCGCCGCTTCCGCCAGGAGCTCCTCGCCGTCGGCGCGGGTGCTCGCGGTGACGCTCGTAATGCTGCGCTCATAAAAGAGATCACGCTCGTATTCGAGCGACGGCACCGGCGTCATGTAGATGCCGGCGAGGGCCAGCGTGCCCCCGCGCGCGAGGTTCCGGAGCGCGAGAGGCACCAGGTCGCCGACGGGAGCGAAGAGGATCGAGCCGTCCATCTTCGCCGGCATCGCGTCGCCGACGTCGCCGACCCACGTCGCGCCGAGCCGGACGGCCAGCTCCCGGTGCGAAGGCCCGCGCGTGCACACGAACACTTCCAGGCCCCGGGCGCGTGCGACCTGGAGCGTCACGTGCGCGGAAGAGCCAAATCCATAGATCCCGAGCCGGCCGCCCGCCGGCACCGCAGAACGCTTCAGCGCCCTGTACCCGATGATGCCGGCGCAGAGGAGCGGCGCCGCCTCGGCGTCGCCGAATACGGGCGGAATCGCGTAAGCGAACCGCTCGGGCGCCACCGCGTAGTCGGCGAAGCCTCCGTCGGCGTGATAGCCCGTGAACGCGGCGCGCGCGCAGAGGTTTTCGCGCCCGGTCCGGCACAGGTCGCAGGCCCCGCACGTCCGGCGGAGCCATGCGATGCCCACGCGCTCGCCGGGCCGGAAGCGCCGGGCGTCCGAACCGACGCGCTCCACGCGGCCGACGACCTGGTGGCCCGGAACGATCGGCGCGCTGACGAGCGGCAGCTCGCCCTCGACGATGTGCAGGTCGGTCCGGCACACGCCGCACGCGCTCACGCGCACGAGGATCTCGTCGGTCGCGGGCGAGGGGACCGGGCGGGTCTCACAGCGGAGCGGCGCGCGCTCGACCGGGGCCGGGACCGAGAGAACGACCGCCCTCACGGGCTACTCGCCGGCGCGGGCCAGTAATTTCCGCGCGCGTGTGAGATGCGGGGCATCCACCATCTGGCCCTTGAAGGTGAACGCGGAGACGCCGCGCCGCGCGTGTTCCTCGAACGCCGCGATCAGCTCGCGAGCTTCCGCGATGGTCTCCTTCGGCGGCGTGAACACCTCGTTGATCACGGGGATCTGGCCTGGATGGATGGAGATCTTGCCGGTGAAACCCATCGCCACGCCGTCCTCGCACTCCCGCCGGAGGCCGTCGAGGTCCGCGATGTCCGTGTAGACCGTGTCGATCGCCTCGACCTTCGCGGCGGCGGCGACCACCGCGCACATGACGCGCGCGTACCGCGGGATGTCGAGGTAGCGCCCTCCGGCGTCACGCACCCGGCCGAGCCCCATTGCGGCGCCGAGGTCCTCGACGCCCCAGGAGATCGCCACGGTCCGGGGCGTGGCCGTCGCAATCTCGCGGATGTTCAGCAAACCCTCCGGCGTCTCCGTCGCGATCAGCGTCAGCCGCGTCGTCCCGTTCGGGATTCCGTGACGCTGCTCGAGCCAGTCCAGAATCCGGACGATCTCGCGGATGTCGGCGGCGCACCCGGGCTTCGGCACCACGTAGCCGTCGGGTCGCGCCGCGATCGTCTCTTCGAGGTCGGCCTGCCCGAGCCCCGTCGCGATCGGATTCATCCGCACCCAGCGCTCGCGGCCGCCGAAATCCTTCCGATCGAGCCACTCGCGGACCGCCCCGCGGGTCACCGCCTTGCGGTCGGGCGCCACCGCGTCCTCGAGGTCGAGGATGAGACCGTCCGCCGGCAGCGTGAGGGCCTTGGCGAGCATCCGGTCGTTGCCGCCCGGCACGAAGTGGAGCGACCGGCGCCGGCGCGCCACGGTCAGGCGCTCCTCTTGCGCATCATCGCGTTGCGCCGCGCCACCATCACGACCTCGTCGTGCTGGTTCCGGGCGCGGTGCACGAACGTCACGATGCCCCATTGCGGCCGCGAGCGAGACTCACGCTTGTCCACCACCTCGGTCTCCGAGTAGATCGTGTCGCCGTGGAACACCGGCTTCGGAAACTCGACCTTCTCGAACCCAAGATTCCCGACGGTCGTTCCGAGTGTCGTCTCGCCGACCGAAAGACCGACGGCGACGCCGAGCGTGAAGAGACTGTTCACCAGCGGCTTGCCGAACTCGGCCTTCGACGCTGCGTGGAAGTCCACGTGGAGGGACTGCGGGTTCATCGTGAGGCAGGAGAACCAGACGTTGTCCGCCTCGGTGACGGTGCGTCCGGGCTGGTGCCGGAAGGTCTGTCCGATCTCGAGCTCCTCGAAGTATTTCCCGGCCACGAAGCACCTCCCGGTGGTTGTCGGCGTCCAGGCTTGACAGCGGTCGTGGCAGATTCTATCAATGATGGGCCATGGACGACTCCTACGACATCGCGATCATCGGGGGCGGCATCGTCGGCCTCGCCACCGCGCGCGCGCTCGGCGAGCGGGCGCCGCGGGCGCGGCTCGTCATCCTCGAGAAGGAAGCCAAGCTCGCCACGCACCAGACCGGCAACAACTCGGGCGTCATTCACTCCGGCATCTACTACAAGCCGGGCTCCTACAAGGCGAAGCTCTGCGGCGAGGGCAAGGGGCTGATGCTCGACTTCTGCGCCAAGCACGGGATCCGCGTCGATCACGTCGGCAAGGTGATCGTCGCGACCAGCCAGGCCGAGCTGCCGCGTCTGCAGACCCTCTACGATCGCGGGGTCGCCAACGGGGTGCCGGTCGAGATGATGGAGCCGGCACAGCTCCGGGAGATCGAGCCGCACGCCAGCGCGCTCCGCGCGATCCGGTCCCCCTCGACCGCGATCGTCGACTACAAAGAGGTGGCCGCGGCGATGACGCGCGAGCTGACCGCGCGCGGCGTCGTGATCGAGACGAGCGCCCGCGTGACGTCGATCGCGCGCACCGCCGGCGCGATCGACATCGCCACACCGCGCACCGCCGTGCGGGCGCGACGACTCGTGAACTGCGCCGGCCTCTACTCGGACGTCGTCGCGCGGATGGCGGGCGCCCGGGTCGACGTGCGGATCATCCCGTTCCGCGGCGAGTACTACATGATCCGGCCGGAACGCCAGGACATCGTCCGCGGGCTCATCTATCCGGTCCCCGATCCCGAATTTCCATTCCTCGGCGTTCACCTGACGCGGACCGTGCACGGCGAGGTCGAGGCCGGCCCGAACGCCGTGCTCGCGTTCGCGCGCGAGGGCTACCGCTTCGGCCGCGTGAGCCCGAGCGAGCTGGCCGGGACGCTCGCCTACCGCGGCTTCTGGCGGATGGCCCGCCGCTACTGGCGCATGGGCAGCTACGAGATGTACCGCTCGCTCAGCAAGGGGGCCTTCGTGCATGCGCTCCAGCGGCTCGTGCCCGCGCTGCGCCCCGAGGACGTCACACGCGGCGGTGCCGGCGTCCGCGCGCAGGCCGTGAGCCCGGACGGCTCGCTGGTCGACGATTTCCGTATCGTCGCCGAGGCGGACGCGATCCACGTGTTGAACGCGCCGTCTCCCGGGGCCACCGCCTCGCTCGCGATCGGCCGCCACATCGCCGGCCTGGCCGTCGAGACGTTCGACCTCAAGTAAGGCCCCCGTCGGTCAGACGCCCCCTCGCTCTAGTCACGCGCCACCGCGATGCAGACCACGCCGGCGAGTACGACTGACGCGCCGGCGAGCCGGGGCGCGAGCCGCCCCTCGCGGAGCCAGAGACTCCCGATGAACGCGGAGAACAGGATCGACAGCTCGCGCGACGCCACCACGTAGCCGACTTTCGAGAGGCGGAAGGCGAAGAGCACGCGCAGATAGCTCGTCAGGTTCATCGCGGAGGCGACGAGGATCGTTCGCCAGTGGCGGCGCCACTCGTGGGCGAGCGCGGGGCGATCCGCGAGGACGACGGGCGCGAGCAGCGCGCTCAGGCCGAGCCCCATGAGCGCGATGTAGGGCATCGGATGGAGGCGGGCGACGCCGGCCTTGTCGACGAGCGAGTAGGCCGCGATGGTCAGGCCCGTCACGAGCGCCCACACGGTCCCCGCG
>Ga0184639_10001239_pt1 | contig 10892 bp, 18 predicted proteins | sample PLM31_170_b2_FD_133155 | JGI IMG/M metagenome (GOLD analysis project Ga0184639, IMG submission 133155) | Groundwater sediment microbial communities from an aquifer in East River, Colorado, USA - PLM3-1_170_b2 | ecosystem: Environmental > Terrestrial > Soil > Riparian zone | place: USA: East... | reverse complement strand
TTCCTTGTCCTTTTTTTCATACCTTTCTTCCATCACTGATAACAATTCGATTCGTGAACTGGGAATAACTTCCATGCACACAATTTTATAAGCGAATATTTATTCATTGATAAAGATGACCCGCTGTAGATACTGGCGCCTGTCAATAGAGGAGATCAAAAAGGTAACATATGATCCAAAAAAGGTGCTTGTCTGGGAAATCAAATGCGCAAAAGACGACAGTGGAGCGCACTTTGCAATATTTAGTTATAGAAACGGTACACCGTGGGACTACAAGGAAATTAAGGGAATTGTGTTTTATTATAACATGATTTTACGCGATGAAGTTAACAAAATAATAGAGTTTCTAAAAGGCAAGTTTGGTGGAGACCCAAAAGAAAAAGGAGAACGTGTTTTCTTGATAGGTTCTCGTGAGATTTACTCCTCAAACGATATTGCCGATCTTGCAACTGAGATTGAAAACAAGTTTGAGACAAGTGTTGAGATTTCAGTTGAACTTGAAAACTTTACGCCTCAAGAACAGGAACAAAGCAATTTTCCTTCAAGCAAACTCTTGCCAATTCCGGGCAAGTAGATAAATATGGATTTGGCCAATTTTTAGATCTCAGATGGATGAACTAAAACAAATTGGCACACATTTTGAGGAACTAAGAAAGCGACTAATTAGAATCGTTTTAACCGTTGTAATAATTTCTGTCTTCATTCTTTCATTTCATCTAAATGCATTTGACTACAACGGAATAACACTTTACTATCCAACTCCTGATCCGCTTGACAACATTGCAGCTCAAGTCACTGTAGCAATGAAAAATCAAATGGTTCCAGAATCTGTGCAGCTAATTCAGACTGCGCCAGGTCAAGCTTTTTTTGCCCAGTTTTATGTCGCAGGACTGCTTAGTCTTGTTTTTGGAATGCCTGTAATAGTAAAAGAACTGGCTGGCTTTGTATCACCTGCTTTGGGTAAAAAAGAAACCAAAATTATCAGAAACATAACCATTCCTGCAGTGGGCCTTTTCATAGCGGGATCTCTCTTTTCGTATTTTTTTGTGACACCTTACATTTTGGAATTTCTTTACAAATATGGTGAATCAAGCGGTCTTGTTACATTTCTTAATGTAGTTGATTTTATCACATTCGTACTTCAATTTCTCCTAGCATTTGGAATATCGTTTCAGTTGCCATTGGTAATGTATGCAGTATCTGCATCTGGAATGACTGATGCAAAATTCTGGAGAAAAAACATTCGCTATGCCATAATAGTAATTGTGATCTTTGGAGCTGTTATCACTCCTGACGGAAGCGGAATTACAATGTGGTTTGTTGCGGGCCCAATGATGGCACTGTATCTTGTAGGGATGATTTTTGTCGAACGCCAAAGCAAACAGATTGCAACACTTAAATCTTAATCTGACAAAATCAAAGTATGCCAGGAATAGGATTGCCAGAAATATTAATTGTTCTAGTAGTTATAGGCGTTCTTATATTCGGTGCAAAAAAGATTCCTGAACTTGCACGCACTTTTGGTAAAGCCAAAGGTGAATTTGAAAAAGGAAAAATTGAGGCAGACAAGGAACTCAAAGAATTCAAAGAAAAACAAGATCCGAAATAAAACAACGCTTTTTTACCCATACACAACAAACTAGCTTGTGATTAGGAGATCTGAAATTCAAGAAATCATCAACGGATATTCTGATCTTACTGTAGGTGCACTTGGAAGTCACTCTGCACTTGAAATAATGGATGGCGCAAAAGACGAAAACCTTCAAACTGTAGTTGTATGTCAAAAGGGAAGGGAAACTCCTTACAAAAGATTCTCAAGAATTGCTGATGAAATTATAATTGTAAACAAATTCAAAGACATGCTTTCTGCAAAAATTCAGAACAGGTTGCGCTTGTCAAACACAATAATTGTGCCACACCGTGCACTTACTGCCTATCTTGGCTACAAAGAAATAGAAAACAACTTCAAAGTTCCAATATTTGGAAACCGCGCACTCTTTCAGGCAGAAGAACGCTCACACAGAAAAAACCAGTACTATCTTTTAGAAAAGGCAAGGATAAAGCACCCAAAATTATTCAAATCTCCAAAAGACATCGACAGACCAGCAATAGTAAAGGTGCAAGAAAAATCCCGCAAGCTTGAAAGGGCGTTTTTTAACGTCTTGTCATACTCTGACTATAAAGAAAAGACTGAAACCAAGATAAAACATGGCCTGATATCAAAAGAAGATCTCAAGATTGCAAGCATCGAGGAATTGGTGATAGGAACTTACTTTAATTTTAACTACTTTTCTACTCCAATTTCAGAAGAAGTAGACTTTCTTGGAATAGAAAGAAGACTGCAAACAAACCTGCATGACTTTAATGCACTCCCTGCAAGGCAACAACTTGAAATCGATGTGTCCATACAAAACATCGAAGTAGGCCACACACCTGCAAGCATACGAGAATCGTTATTAGACAAAGTCATATCAGCTGGTGACAAGTTTGTTCGTGCGGTAAAGAAAGAGTATTCTCCTGGAATAATAGGACCATTTTCCTTGCAGAGTGTGATAACACGCGACCTGGAAATCATCGTATATGATGTTTCATTGCGAGTTCCTGGAAATCCAATTCTTGCAACAACGAGTCCTTATACAAAATACAAATATGGAAGTATATTTGGTGTTGGAAGAAGAATTGCGATGGAGCTTAGAAAAGCTCAGCAGGAAGGAAGACTGGCAGAAATAGTAACCTAAGCTTCCATCTTTTCTTTTAACAAACTCTTTCTTACAAGAATTGGAACATTATAAAATGATGCAAGTGCAACTGCATCAGATGCTCGATAGTTTCGCATGACAAGCTCGGTCTTTCCAGTAAAATACAGGTTTGCCCGCAATACGCTGCCACTTTCATATACTTTGATCTTTACCATGAGCAGTTCATTTAGTTCGGCAATCTCTTCAATCATGTTGTATATGGTTGGAATAGAATCCCTGTGGCCATCGATGAAGTTTGTGATATGTCTTGCTACCTCTCCAGAAAAGGCTCTCATGTGGAACTCTTTTCCGTCGTCTGACCTTAGAATCAGAAGGCCCTCTACGCCGTAGGGATCAACAAAGCCTACATACGTTATCTTGGCATCCTCATAATCCGAGTCTTGAATTTCGTTAATCTTCACGTTTGATTGTCTGAGCCATTCATTGCAGATAAAGCCTTTGGCAAATACAGATACAATTTAATGTCACAAAAATTGAGTTTGGCATAATGGAAAAGCAGGTGACAATGCAACGGTCCTATCGTGCAATGATTATTGTAGGATTTTTATCAATTGGAATATCCTTTTTGATCTATACAAAGTATGATTATGACGCAGTAACACAAGAAATGATTCCATTTCTTGAAAGAATCGCAGTAGGAATGTATGTTGTACTCTTTATGTCATTTGGAGCAATTGCGTATGGATTGTATAAATTCTATAAGGTAAAAATTACACAAGGTGGTGATTCTATTTCTTCAATAATTGCAAATGCAATTAACAATAAAAGATCAAAACAAGTCTTTATTGCAAGTGCGATAGGTTATGGAATATTTTTTTCACTGACATCTGGAATACTTGTATATCAACCCGAAGTAATATTTTCACAACACTACGGAGCTATAGTTCCATCAGTGCACATCACTCCTTGCTGTGGCCCTGCAGGCTACATGCCATCAATAGTTGGATACTTTACAGAACATGTAGGCTTTAAGATAATCCCGATTAATTTTGTATTGCAGGTTACAGTCTCCTTTCTAGTAGGTCTTAACTTTGCACTTGCCTCAAGAGCATTCTTGATGTACAAAAAAGCAGGAGGAATGGGTGGGTTTGGTGCAGTAACTGGCCTTTTCATAGCATGTCCTACATGTGCTGGAACGTTGTTGAGTACTCTTGTAGGAGCTGGTGCGATAGGTGTCTTTACAGTAGCACTGACACAACTTCAAACAGTTTTCATTGCAGCATCGATTCCTGTATTACTTGTAACTCCTGTAATAATGGCAAGAAACATCAGAAAATTTACTCTTGGAAGCTGTGCTGTAGACACTAAACCGTGACTGATTTTTTTACTTCAGGCATCTTCCAATCTCCGATGTTGTAACCATCGCGCCTGAGAAATTTCAGAGTAAGCTTGTAGACAAGCTCGTCATGGTCAACTGTTTCTAGAATTTCTTTCCAGGATATTTTGCCATCAAGTTCAATTTTTTTTGAAAGCTGACCTGCAATCACTTCTGCAATCTGCTTGCACTGGTCAAAAGTCTTGCCGTTTTTGTAAGCCCTTGTCCTGATATCACAGCTATCCATATTAAAAATTGGATGTAGTTCAATAAAAAGTTCGTTAAATTAGAGCCGGAAACGCAAGAAACGCTGCATACCAATGTACGTCACGCTTTAGGGTTATTACCCAGCGTTTCCGGCAACATACAGTACGTGATTTAGATATTTAACAAAGCGTGTGATTTTCAATCTTGATAATTAAACATCGATCATGGTTTTGGCAAAACGCATTTGATTAGTACATAATCTATGATTCCTTTTTGTGACGCATCTTTCATTTTTAGTAATGACTTGTAGAGAATATTTTCAAGATATGACGGATATTCTTTCAAAATTTTGCGTCTCAATACATCTCTATTTTGGATGTAATAGTCAGTTAATGGTTCGTACACATTTTTTCCTATCTTTTGAAGTTCGCTAATGTGAAAACCTCCTCTTCTTATTTCAGATTTGATATTATCCAACGTATAATGTTCTGATGACCACGTAAAAGAAAGGATTCCTAGTTTCATAAATGACGCAAGAGATTCCTCTGTGGTAACGGGAATTGCCATAACTAGGATTCCATCTTTGTTTAAGACTCGCCTTGACTCTTTGATAAAACTAGTCAATGGTTTGAAATGCTGTGCGGATTCTAGCGCAATTACTCTGTCAGCGCAATTGTTTGCAAGTGGTAAGGTTGTTGAAGTAGAATTTACAAATGATACGCTATTGTTTATAGACGGTGTCTTTAGCTGGCCAAAATTAATATTCACACATGCAATGTGCAACGAATCATACATTGATCTCCAATGCATTGCTGGTTCAGAAAAACCACTGCCTACGTCTATTACAGTTTTTGCAGAATCTAGTTCAGCTAGGTTCCCAACTACTGTGCAGAGTTTATGCTGAGCTTCGATAGGATCCTTTGTGTTTTGATCCCAAAATCCAAAGTTGAGCATGTTGCCACCAGTTGCAAGCTGCATGACAGGAGACAGTGAATTGTAGAGATTGACCACATCATGCTCGTTGCGTCTAAACGTCCACAAAAGAACTTGAATTGGATTAATTGAGACCAATGTTATTTCTAAACCGACTGTTGATATATACTAGTCAGATAGTTTTCATTTCTTGCTTATCTTCTTAACAAGTTCAAGTATTCCAGTATAATCCAACTCGCCAAAGCCGTTTTCAATGGCATCTTGATACAACTTGTTTGCAAGTGTTGTCATTGGTAAAGACAAATTGAATTTTTCTGCAGCCTGGTTTATTGTGTCAAGATCTTTTTTCATCATCTTAAGAGTAAAGGTTGGTTTGAAATCTCCTTTTATCATCTTGGGACCTTTGTTTACACTCATCCCTGTCTTGAAATATGTAGAGTTTAAAATTTCTAAGAAAATTTCTGGTTCAAGACCTGCTCCTCTAACCAAGGTAATGCTTTCCGACAAAGACAATGCAAGCATGGAAATCTGCAAGTTCATTGCTAGTTTCATTGCATGACCTGAACCATTTTCGCCTAGGTAAAACGTCTTGCTTCCAATAGTATCAAAGATTTTTTTATGATTTTCATAAACTGTTTTGTTTCCACCAACCATCAGGATAAGCTCCCCCTTTTCTGCTTGAGTTGGACCGCCCATGACTGGTATGTCAAGCATGGGAATTCCTTTTTCTGCATATTTTTTTGCTATCTCTCTTGATGATACTGGATTTATTGTACTCATGTCTGCCACTACAAGTCCGTCATGTTTTCCGTCTATGATTCCATCTTTTCCAAAAGAAAGAGCTTCTACAGCTTGGGCATCTTTGACTATGGTTATTACAAAATCCGAAGACTTGGCAACATCTTTTGGAGAATCCGTTACTGATGCTCCAAGAGTTTTTAGCTGGTCTGCTTTTTCTCTAGTTCTGTTGTAAACAGTCAGCTGGTAGCCTGATTTTAAAAGTCTGGTTGCTACAGCTCTTCCAAGCATCCCCGCTCCAATAATTCCTATCTTATCCAACGAATGCATTTTCTTTTGATTAGCTTTGTATTCTTTCCTATTGCAGTATTGCTTTACATGCGCATAAATCTGAAACTTTCTTATATGATAAAAAATGAATCTGTGACATGCCATTGGCAAATGATATCATAATAAGATTAAACGAAATCACAACATCGGTTTCTAGTAAAAAGAAACTCTCACAAGATGATGAGAATATGATCAAAAACATCTTCAATAGTATAGTTGAAGGTGGTGGAAGATACGATGTATATGAGATAGAATCTTGGTTTGCACTAGAAGGTTCATGGAAAGATAAATCAGTTGTAGATCGTATAATGAACATAGCGCATTATCAACAAACAAAATACGAAGAAAAAAACAAACTAAAGTTTGTCTCTGATGACTGTAGTTGTGGTAATTAGAAAAAAATTACAAAATTTCTGTTAAATGCTACACTTTTATTGCCTCGATATGCGATCTGTCATATTGCTAAATTGTAATTTTAAAATAACATGGTCAAGCAGAATCGGTTATGAAAATACAAACAAAGCAAAGATCCCTTCAGGCGCTGGCGTGTATGAAATTCAAGGGCGCAAAACTACAGACGGTGGATATACGAGAAGATTTGTTGGCATAACTGATAATTTGCAGCAAATTTACGCAAAACATTTGTCAGATAATGAAGCAAATGAAAAACTAAGGGCGTTTCTAAAAGAAAAAAAGGCATTCTTTAGATACGTGACAAGCGATGGGGAAAGCACAAGAAAAGATTTGGAAAAAGGTCTTTACTTCAAATACAAACACAGCTTTAACACAACTGATACTCCTCCATCTGGCTCGGGAAAATACGACAAAATTCGCATAATGGAAACTAACGCATAATTGGATCTAGTCTGTTATGTAACATGGTTACGTCAGGCTTAATATGATTTTTAACGATAACGATGTCAGACATGAACGCCAGCTGCTGTTGCTCTCAGAACTCATAACCAAGACATATGTATCCCCTGACAATTGACCAAAGATGGCGTTCTTGTCATTTTATATCATGTAAAATTATACATTAAAACCTATATTGTACGATAGAACGTGATTTTGTATGACTGAGATAAAGTCATCCATTGAGATTAATTCTCCAGTAGACAAGGTCTGGAATGTTGTGTCTGATCTTGACAGAGAATCAAAATTTTGGAACAATATTACAAAAGTCAGGACCATATCAACAGAAAATAATGTTGTAAAACGTGAGATTACATTAGGCAAAGTGGACAGATGCTTACAGACTGTAACACTTTATCCACAAGAAAAAATTCTTGTAGAATTTACCAAGGGAATGATTGGTGGAACAAAAACAACTACACTGACACCAAGTGCTGGTGGTACTCACTTGGAAATACTATGGGATGTCAAATTCAAAGGAATGGCAGGATTCATGTCAGGAAAACTAAACAGTGATTTTCAAGATCAGACGGAACAATCTCTTCTTGCAATAAAACAAGCAGCTGAAGGCAGTACACCACAATCACAATTTAAGATGGAAACAAGAACCCACTGGGCCGACAAGTTCGATTCTGCCAAGTAAATCTGTAATTTACCACATGCCCCCGCCACCACCTGGGTTGTCAAAGTTTTTCTGAGACGGGCGGGCGTGAGCTTTTTTCATATGCCTTTCTAATCGTACAGGATCATTTAGTTCCATGCCGCATTCTTTACATTTTGTTTCAACGGATTTTTTCTTGAAAAGGCCCATGATATCATCAGGATTATACTGATATTAAAATTGAATTGTTTAGTCTATTGCAAATCTTCTTTTTTTATTCCGCTCGTTTCAATTTCGTATCTTAGCGGTGCTGGCAATTCATGGTATGCCCTGTCTACTAGAATCTTGATTTGATCATCTGGAACATTGACTTTTCTTAACAGAGTTCCACGCTGGTGCGCAAAAGCATTTTTCCAAAACCCCGACCCATCAAACGTTCCTATCTTTGGCAAATAGCTGGATGGTCTACCCATGTTCTGCTCTCTCTTTTACTAATTTGTATTCCTTTGCTCTTTGTTCCATCCGTGTCTTTCCTTCTGCAAACTTTCTCCTGTCTTCATCGGTTTCAAGTATTAGTTCTGGCACATGGGTTGGCTTGCCATCCTTGTCAAGTGCTACTGCGGTAACATAGGCCGTACCTGTAAGAGTTCGAGTGTTTTTTGTAATGTCTTCTGCTTCTACTTTGATCTCAATTTCCATCGATGATTTACTGACATAATTTAGTCTGGCACTTACAATCAACGCATTTCCTACATAGACTGGTTTTAGAAAGTTGACTCTGTCAATGCTTGCAGTAACTATGTTTGTCTGGGCATGTCTTTGTGCAACAAGACCTGCTGCAAGATCGATTTGTTTTAGGATCTCGCCTCCAAATACATTTCCAGCTGGATTTGCGTCAGATGGAAACATGCGTACTATCATCTCTGCTTTTGATTCGTTTGGACTCTTCGCATTCAAAGAATTTCAGATTAGACTGGTTTCTCCCTTTTTATTTAGCTTCTTTTACTTGGTACTCTTCAAGGAAATCCCACGGTTCACCAGTTTCATTTTGTTTTAGCCACTCTGCCATTTTTTGAATCACCTCTTTTTTTGTAAACTTGCCATCTTTTGTAACAAAGTATTCCTTTTTTGATTCCCTGAATTTTTTGTAATCCATGCCTTTCATAATTATTTATAGAAAAACTAGTAGAAATCTTCTTGCCCTTCAATCAACCTTGTCTGTCTTTATACCACTGGAATCTATCTTCTTGTTTAGATCCAAGATTTTGTTTAAAATTTCTTCATGGCGTGAATCAATACCTTCGATCCTTTTTAAGATGATATCGTGGTTTTCATCCAATTCTTTTATTCGATTTAAAGTAAGATCCTGGATTTCTGCAGTTTTCTTTTGACGGTTATAGATCCACCAACTTACTATTCCGCCTATTATTGCTCCAGCTGCTATTCCCAAGTATGTGCTTGATGAATTTGTCATATCCTGACAACCTTTGGTAATCTCAGGAATACAACCCCATGAGAAAAACAAGTTAGGAAACCACATAGTTTTATGTTTTATTTGTTTTATAACATGTTTTCGGTTTAATTTGAATAATCTGAAATAACAAAGGAGTTCTTGTTTATATTATGCATTTTATAATCTGAAGCGTGTCAGAGCTTGATGACCTAACCAAGGCGAAAATAGTTCAAATGATTCTAGACAAGAAAACAGAAACTGCTCTTGAAAAGCTAAGCGAATTTTATCATGTTGAAAGTCCCAAAATAGTAGTTGGAACAATCAAAGGAAAAAGAAGAACTGTATATGCGGTTTATGTAACATCACAAAAAAAGATTTACGCTTTAAACTCTGATGTTTTTTATAATCCCTTCATAGTTTTGCATGAATATTATCATCACATACGATCAAAACTTGGAGTGCACCGAGGTTCCGAAAGACGTGCCAACATGTATGCAAAAGATTTTGTTGATTCGTATGTTAGGATAGCAAGGTAACTATTGAACAAGAGAAGAAATTGAATATAAAATATTCAAAGCTCATCACTAAAATGGCGAGCTTGTTTGTCTACTCGATCTTGTGGAGAACGACGTTCATCATGACGTGCTTCCTTGTGTGATCTTTCTTTCATTTTTTCCTCAATGTTCTTTTCTTGCATGGTGACGGCGGTCCTTTTCATGAATGAATTCTTTGTTGCAATCTGTACATTTTACTATCTGACGATGATGAATATCCCGTGCATGACGTATTAATTCATCATAAGTAGCAAACCCCTCATTGCATTGTTCACATTTGTTTTTCTTTCTATGGAAAAAATCCATTTACACATGATGTTGAATTATCATCTCTTAAGTATTGCTTAAAGATCTTTCCGACAATTGCTACCAGATAATAACGTAGATTATGATTTGTTGGAAATTATCTTATGATGCATGGAAATTTATTCTTCTTTGTTAGGAATTAAACATGCGCAAAGACAGGGGCATTTGTAAAGGGGTTTGTAAAGAGTATAAGGTTAGAAAACCGCGAGACGGAACTAGCCGCTATTTGTCAGGCCAAGTGCGATGTCAGATGTGTGGCGTTTTTATAACAAGGCAAGGATGTCATGACAGAGAGGAAAACCCTGCAACTGATGAGACTGTAGATCTGTACTGTAATTGTTGTAACTGCATGGTAAGATCAAAACCAAGAAACAAACCGGGAATGAAAATTAAAAAAACTACACAAGAAGAATACGAGGGATTGAAAAAGAGATTAGATACATAACTAGAATAATTGAAGATAAGATAGACCTAAAAGTAAAAAAGTATTATTGAGTTGGTGGCCAAAATTGAGTTACTATAGACGAAAACGCTGTGAGGATTGTAACAGAATTAATTGCACCAAAGGATGCAACTGCGATTGCCACTATGAACCAAGGGGATAAGTTAGAATTATGTTTACGTTCTTGATTGATCTGATTTAGATGTTATTAAACTAAATTATGTTGAATCAGATCGCTAATTTCCAAATTTGGCAGACGGTGTTTATACGTTATTTCGGGATTATTTTTTTTATGATAAGAAGAGATACACTGTTAGCCGAGTCGGTACGTAGTGTAATTAG
>Ga0184639_10001238_pt1 | contig 10897 bp, 10 predicted proteins | sample PLM31_170_b2_FD_133155 | JGI IMG/M metagenome (GOLD analysis project Ga0184639, IMG submission 133155) | Groundwater sediment microbial communities from an aquifer in East River, Colorado, USA - PLM3-1_170_b2 | ecosystem: Environmental > Terrestrial > Soil > Riparian zone | place: USA: East... | reverse complement strand
TGGGATCGACCTTTCGCCCTTGAGCCCCCGCGCCCGTGACACCGGACTTCCCGTCGATCACGATCCCCTCACCACACGCCAGTCCCGATTTCAGAAGAGGCGCGATGGCCAGCACCGCACCGACCGGGTAGCACCCGGGATTCGCCACAACCGACGCCGACGCGATCGCTTTTCGGTGGAGCTCGGGCAAGCCGTACACCGCTTCGGCTAAGCCCTCCCCGTCCATGTGGGCGGTCTTGTACCAGGTGGCGTACGCGCCCGCATCCTTGAGCCGGTAATCCGCGGACAGGTCAATGACCTTTCGGCCGTGACGGCGCAGCACGGGGACCGCCCTCTGCGACTCCATGTGCGGGAGCGCGAGAAACACGCAGTCGGCGTCCTGGGCGAGCCGCTCGGCATCGAGACTCTGGAAGGACAGGGTGGTGAGCCCTCGTAGGTGGGGGTAGAGCACTTCAAGTGGCTCACCCACCAGCCGCTCGGAGGTGGCGGCGACGAGGCGGACGCCGGGATGGCCGAGAAGCAGGCGCAGCAGCTCGGCGCCCATGTATCCACTGGCCCCAGCCACCGCGACCTTCAACGTCATGAATCCCCGAGAGGGTGGGCTAGCGCTTCGAATACTGGAACTTCTGCCGGGCGCCGGGTTGGCCGTACTTCTTCCGCTCCCGCATCCGTGGATCCCGGGTGAGGAGTCCCGCCTTCTTCAACGGTGCCCGGAGCTTGTCGTCGAAGGCCAGGAGCGCTCGCGAGATCCCGTGGCGCACGGCGCCGGCCTGACCGGCAGGACCGCCGCCGCCCACGTTGACCAACACGTCAACCTGCCCAAGCACGTTGGCGAGTTGAAGAGGCTGGCAGATGATCATCCGGAGCGTTTCCCGGGGGAAATACTCCTCGAAGGCGCGGCGGTTAACCGTGATGGCCCCGGCCCCGGGCCTGAGCCAGACCCGCGCCACGGACGTTTTCCGCCGGCCAGTTCCGTAAAATCGAGCTGTTTCGATCATCTCACTCCTCTAGGAAGGTTTCCCTGCGACCCCGCCGAGAGGCTCGGGCTGCTGGGAGGCGTGGGGGTGGGCCGGGCCGCGGTAGACCTTCAGCTTTTTGGCCATGGCCCTACCCAGGCGGCCCTTGGGAAGCATGCCCTGGACTGCCCATTCGATGACCCGCTCGGGATGGGTCGCGAGCATCCTCTCCGCGCGGACCTCCCGGAGCCCGCCGATGTAACCGGTGTGCCAGCGATATATCTTGGTCGTGAACTTTCGCCCGGTCAGGTGCACCTTCTCCGCATTCACGACCACGACGTGATCTCCCACGTCCAGGTGCGGGGCGAAGTCGGGCTTGTGCTTGCCCCGAAGAATCGTGGCGACCCGGCTGGCCAAACGTCCGAGCACCTGACCCTCGGCGTCCACCAGATACCATCTCCGGGCGGTCTTCTCGACTGTTCCCTCCGATGCGGCCATTCGTCCTGACTCCTCGATACCGACCCTGTGTACGCGTTTCGGCCCCAAAAAGTCGCAAACTCATATGTTAATGGAAACTGCTTGAAATGTCAAGCCAAACGACCCTAACAACACTATCTCAGCGACTTCTCCGGCCAGGGGCAGAGGGCGCGCACGGGGCATTCGGGACAGGCAGGCTTCCGCGCCTGGCAGATGCGGCGGCCGTGGGTGGTGAGAAGGTGGGTGATCTGGGTCCACTTCGGCTTGGGTAGCACTAGGCAGAGCTGTGCGTGGACCTGCTCGGGGTCGTCGGACTTTGCCAGCCCGAGCCGCTGAGAAACGCGGAACACGTGAGTATCCACGGCGATCGCGGGCTGGCCGTACGCGTTGCCGAGGACCACGTTGGCCGTCTTGCGGCCGACCCCAGGGAGCGCGACCAGTTCTTCAAGGGTCTGAGGAACCTGGCCCCTGTGCTTGGCGACGAGGTCCTTGGCCATCCCGATGATGGCGCGAGCCTTGGCCTTATAAAACCCCGTCGAGTGAATCTCCCGCTCAACTGCCGCGGGAACCGCCCGGGCGTAGTCCGCGGCGCTCAGGTACTTCTTGAAGAGGACCTTGGTTACCTGGTTGACTCGCTCGTCGGTACACTGAGCCGCCAGGATCGTGGCGACGAGCAGCTCCAAGGGGCTCCCGAAGTCCAATGCGATCTTGGCGTCCGAATAGTCCCGCTCCAGAATTCGGATCAGTTCCCGGGCCCGCGCCTTCTTTGCCGCGGCTGACTCAGCCATGGCTTCATCCCCCGTCCGGGCTGCCGATCACAATGCGCCCGGCTTCCACTTGAATCTCGCCCAGCTCGAGCGCAACGGGAAGCGCCGCCAGGCGCGGACCGGGATCGAACTGTCGGAGGACCCACCGGGCCAGGAGCCCCGGCAGCGGGATGCCGCCGAGGCTGAGCCGCTCCGCCTGAACCGTCAGGGGCCCATTCGCGTGCCCTGTCAAAAGCTTGAGGCGTCCCGCCACATCAGGTCCCGGCTGGCTCAGCACCACCGAGACGGCTCCCTCCTCCAGCCCGAGGCGTAACCGCCTGAGCCCCTTGAGTCCGGTGAGAAAGGCCCGGAGATTCTCCTCGGTGACGACGAGGTAATCCACGCGGAGCTTCTCGATCTTGAGCGGCTCGATTTCACCCGAAGCCACGAGGCGATGGGGGTTGATGAGAACGCCCTCGAGGATCAGCCGCATCTCTCCGACCCGGAGCTGAGCGCCCTTCCGGGAGAACTCAGCCACGCGCGCGCTCCGGGCTGCCACCTTTACCCGCCGGATGCCCCCCTTGAGGAGCGCCTCGGGCGAGTACGTGAGATCCACCCGAAGCCCGTCCACGTCCCGGGCGTAGGGCGTGAGGAAACGCGTGACGGCCTGCCGGAACTGGTGAGCCAGCGCGGAAGGGCTCACGGCGTTTACCGGCGTCAGCCTGCGCTGCCTGACGGTGGCCTCGCTCCCGTCGGGAAGTGAACCGCTCCAGATGACAGGAAAGACCTGCTCGAAGGCCGGATCGCCAGCCGCGATCCGCTCCATGATCCGCCTGGGCTTGGCAATCGAGAACTCAGGCCCCTGACTGCCCGTCTTCAAGATGATGAAGTCCACCCCCAGCGGGTACTGGCCCCAGGCCCGCACCATCTTTAGCGGCAGCCGATCGCGCGCGGCGTAATAGCGAAAGTTCGAGACGGAAAAGTAACTGTAGTTCGGAACGACGCTCACCGTGGCCGGAGCCCCTCGCGTTTCCCGCGTGATGACGTCGAGGATCTGGCGGTGGGGCCACTCGATCGGAGAAGGCGGAAAGGAAAAAAGGAGGGTGAGGTTGAACGGGGTCCACCGGGGAACCGGCGGGAACCCGAAGGCGGCAGCGCCGATCTGAGCCACCGAAGCCAGTACCACGACGGCAGTACCGGCCACCCGCCAGGCCGGCGCGAGAGCGCGGAGACCTGCTGCGCCGATCAGGGCAGCCACGGGAAGGAGCGGGAGCACGTACCGCAGGTTTTTGTTCTGAATGAAGAGAAAAACCCCGAACGGCACCACTGACGCGCTCCAGAGGAGGCCGCGATCCCCCGGGCGACGGGCCAGCGCCAGAAGACCCCACGCGAAGAGGAGTCCCGCCACGAGGCCGAACATGGGAAGGAGCTCTCGGGGATAGAACAAGAGGGAGGAGGACGTGAGCGTCTCGGGATATCCGGCCTCGGCCGCCTGCTTGAACGCACGATTGGCGATTTGCATGGGCAGGCCGAAGACGCGTGGGCCGTACCAGGGAATGCTGAGAGCGCCACCCAAGAACAGGGCCAGGGCGAGGTTGAGCACGCGCCCCGCGCGGTCACTCCCGCGCAGAACCCGCCACGTCACAAGCACAAGCGGAGGGAAGAAGTAGACGACGAACGGCGGTTTGACCAGCATGCCAAGAGCCAAGACCAGACCCGTGACGACGGACCAGGAGCGCCGGGAAAACTCCTCGGTCTTCACCAGGACGAAGAGCGCGAAGATCACCGTCGCAGCGAGTGGGAGATCCAGCTGAAAGTTGGTGCCCGAATACACCACGAATGGCGCGGCGGCGAAGAGCAGAGCGGCCAACAAGCCGGTCGGCGCTTCGAACAGCCGACGCCCGAGGAGGAAGAGGGAAACCAGGGCCAGCCCAAGAAAGGCCAGCATCACCGACTGCGAGATCAACGGGGTGATCGGGAACAGGAAATAGAGCAGGCCGGCAGCGCAAGGAACAACCGGCGGGTAGAACGAGGACATCTCGAGAATTTCCCCGGCGCCGCTCCACCCCTCAGAGAGGCTCCGGTGGCACCGGACGGCCCGCTCCAGGTGGTTGGCGTAGTCCCACTCCGGCGGGCGCCGGTCCAGCGTCACCCACATCCCGACGACGAGGATAAGGGCTCCGAAGAGGCCGGCCAGCAAGAGCCAGTCCCTGACGGACGGTTTCACGAGAGAGTGGATCGCTCCCCTTTCAACCCCGCGAGGAACTGGCCGATCCTCTCCAGCCCCTGCCGAATCCGGGGAAGCGAATTGGCGTAGGAAAAGCGGAGATACCCCTCGGCGTTCTGGCCGAAGTCGATCCCGGGCGTCACGCCCACGTGAGCGTCATTGAGGATCTGGAAGGCGAAGTCGTACGAGTTCCGGGTGAAGCGCTTCGCGTTGGCGAGCACGTAGAAGGCGCCGGTGGGCTCCGAGCCCACGCCGAGTCCGATCTCGCGCAGGCCGGCGACCATCACCCGACGGCGTTCGTCGAAGATCCGGCGAAAACGGGCCACGTCCTCGGCTGCCTCCTTGAGCGCCGCGACCCCCGCCCACTGGACGAACTCGTTCGTGGAAATGAAGAAGTTCTGGTAGGTCTTCTGCAGCGTCCGGATGAACGGTTTGGGGACGATCAGGTAGCCAAGCCGCCAGCCGGTCATGGCAAAGGCCTTGGAAAAGCCGTTCAGAACGAAGGCGCGATCGGTGAACTCGAGGATCGAGTGCTCCCGCCCCACGTACGTGAGCCCGTGGTAGATCTCGTCGGAAACGACCCAGGGGCCCAGCTTCGCGATCTCAGCCAGGCGATCAGGCGACACCACGGTACCCGTGGGATTGGCCGGCGAGTTCACGAGGATGGCCTTCACCCGTGGCGAGAGCCGTTCCCGGATGACCCCGGGGCGGTACTGGAATCCATCGTCTTCGTCCACGTTGACGTAGACCGGTTCCGCCTCCGCATAGCGGAGAAAATTGGGATAGCACGCGTAATGCGGATCCGAGAGGATCACCTGATCCCCGGGGTCCAGGAGGACGGTGAACAACAGAAGCATGGCCGGCGAGGTCCCCGCGGTCACCAGAATCTGCTCCGGGGACACCTCGACCCCGTACCGGTTGCGGTAGTGCTCGGCGATCGCTTCCCGGAGCGGAAGGATGCCCAGGCTGTGGGTGTACTTCGTGTGCCCGTCCTTGATCGCCTTCTGGGCGGCCTCCTGAATCACCGGCGGCGTCTCGAAGTCGGGCTCGCCGAACTCCAGGTGGATGACGTCGATCCCCTGCCGCTCCAACTCCTGAGCCCGGTCGCCACCTCCACGGCGAGGAACGGCTCGATCTCTCGAGCCCGGCGCGCGATGGACGGGGGAACGTTCATGCCGTCAACGCTCCTGACGCCCTCGGGCGAGCGAGAGCCGGGCCGTCAGAATCTGCCACAGCATGCGCGGACCGTCGGTCAAGACGCTCACCTTGCTCCCAGGTTGGTCGGCCCAATTCACAGCGACCTCGACGATGGTGTACCCCCGCCGCTGAGCGAGAAGCAGCAGCTCCACGTCAAAGCCGAATCCGTCGGTGGCCAGCGAGCGAAAGAGATCCTCGGCCACCGGACCCCGGAAGCACTTGAAGCCACACTGGGAGTCGGCGATCCGGCGGAGCCCCAGTCGCGCCACCAACCAGTTGAAGACCCGCCCGGCCCATACCCGGTGCCGCTTCGCCTGAACCGACACCTCAGGGTCCACCAGCACCCGCGATCCAATGACGATATCGGTCCCTGCCTGGAGCGCCGGCAGGAGCCGCCTCACCTCCCCGATCGGGGTCGCGCCATCGGCATCGGCGAAGAGGCGGAAGGCGCCCCGGGCGTTCACCATCCCGACCCTGACCGCGTAGCCTTTCCCGCGGTTTTGGGGAAGGGCAATCAGTCGGACCCGCGGATGAACCGCCTGAAGCTCGTGCACCCGCTCCTGGGTGGAATCCCCGCTCCCGTCGTCCACCACGATGATTTCGTACGGCTCTCCCCGCTCCTCGAAGAACGCGATCACCTCCCTCAAATAGGCAGGCAAGCGCTGCGCTTCATTGTACGCCGGGATCACCACTGACCAGACGATCCCGTATCCTCCGCCCATGGCCGTTCGAACCCGCTGATCAGAACCGGGAAGGGATCTCCAGGTGACGCCGGCGCCGGGCCACCCCGGTCTGCTGGGCGGCTCGGGCCACCGCCTGGGCCACGGCTGGCACCACCTTCTTGCTGAAGACACTCGGAATAATGTATTCCGCGGTGAGCTCATCCGCCGGCACGCACTCCGCGATGGCCCGAGCGGCGGCGATCTTCATCTCGTCGTTTACGGCCCGCGCCCGGCAGTCGAGCATCCCGCGGAAGAAACCAGCAAAGCACAGCACGTTGTTGATCTGGTTCGCATAGTCCGACCGGCCCGTGGCCATGACGGCCACGTGGCGCATTGCCGCCTCGGGCTGGATTTCCGGAACCGGGTTGGCCATGGCGAACACGATCGGGTGCTTCGCCATCTTCTTGACCTCCTTCACGGTCAGCACGCCCGGCACCGACAGCCCGATGAACACGTCCGCTCCCTCGATCGCATCGGACAGTCTCCCGCGCAGGTTGCGCGGGTTCGTCGCTCCGGCCACCCACCGCTTCATGAAGTCCATCGCTTCCCGCCCCCGGAAGAGGGTCCCGTGCTCGTCCACGCCGATAATCTGGCGTACCCCGACGGAGAGGAGGATCTTGATCGTGGCCGTCCCGGCCGCTCCCACCCCCGACACCACCACCTTGATCTTTTTCAGGTCCTTCCGGACGATGCGGAGCGCGTTGAGCAACGCCGCCAGAACGACCACCGCGGTTCCATGCTGGTCGTCGTGGAAAACCGGAATCTCCAATTCCTTGCGCAGGCGCTCCTCCACCTCGAAGCATCGCGGGGCGGAGATGTCCTCCAGGTTGATCCCGCCGAAGCCGGGGGCGATCAACTTGACGGCCTCGACGATCTTGTCGGGGTCCTTGGTCGCCAGGCAGATGGGAAACGCGTCAACCCCCGCGAGCTCCTTGAAGAGCATCGCTTTGCCTTCCATGACCGGCAAGGCCGCCTCGGGACCAATGTCGCCCAGCCCCAACACCGCGCTGCCGTCGGTCACCACCGCCACCGAGTTCTGCTTGATGGTAAACGCGAAGGCGCATTCCCGGTCTTCCCGGATGGCAAGGCACGCGCGAGCCACGCCGGGCGTGTCAGCCATGGCCAGGTCCTCGCGCGTGCGGATGGAAACCTTGCTGCGCACCTCGATCTTCCCGCCCAGGTGCATGAGAAAGGTGCGATCCGAGACGCCGAGCACCCGCACCCCGCTGACGGCGCGGAGGCGTCTCACCATCTCCTGGCCGTGCTCGCTGTCGTGAGCGTTGATCGTCAGATCCCGGACGACCCGTTGGGGGGTAATCCCCACAATGTCCACCGCCCCGATGTCGCCGCCGGCCGCGCCGATGACGGACGTGACGCGTCCAAGCATGCCCGCGCGGTTCCGGATCTGGACCCGGACGGTCAGGCTATAGCTCGCGCTCGGAACAGTGGTCGCGTCCGTGGCTCTCTGGGAACCGTGCCGACGATCGGTCCTTACCGGCGTCCGCGCCACTGGACCGCGCCTTTCCCTTCCACGGCCTCCTGGTAGCGGGCCAGGACGAAGAGCAGATCAGACAGGCGGTTCAAATACTTGAGGACCTCCGGATTGTCGAGGAGACCGGCCTTGCGGAGCTCGACCACCCGCCGCTCGGCACGCCGCGCCACCGCCCGGCACCAGTCGAGGAGGGCGGGAATGTAGGAGGAGGACCCGGGGATAATGAACGCGCGCGGCAGCTCGATCTTGGCCAGCCGTTCGTCGATCAGCGATTCCAGCCGGACCGTGTGCTCCGGCGTGATCTGCTGAACGGCGAACCGTGCGCGGTCTTCCGGCGCCGTGGCCAGCTCGGCGCCGAGCAAGAAAAGATCCTCCTGAAGGGAGTGGATCACAGCCTGGAGGTCGGGATCCTGGGCGACCGCCCGAACCACGCCCAGGATTGCGCACACTTCGTCCAGGCTGCCGTAGGCTTCGGGGCGTGGGTCCGACTTCGAGATCCGCTGGCCCCCAAAGAGGCTGGTTTGTCCCTCGTCGCCCTTCTTCGTGTAAATCTTCACCATATAGGCAGTTTCGACGATAAATCCCGGGCTCCATAGCTGTCAACCAAATTCCCCCCAAGGCTGATCACCAGCCGTAGCCGTTTCGTCGCTTCAGGTCTCACCGTTGACCACACCCGGCATCCGTGGTATCAGGAAAAAACCCCGGGGAGAGATCGCGCCATGTTCCGCCTTAGCCTCGTACTTCTCGCGCTGGCCGTTGCGACAAGCGCCGATGCCCAACCGAAGTCCTATATCGTCACGGAGGACCGGAGCCGGGTGATGTTCGAGGCGAGATATCCTCTCGGCGATTTCGCGGGCACAACCGAGAAGGTGACGGGGGAATTCCGGATAAACCCAGACAACGTGACTCGGGGCGTGAGCGGTAGCGTCACCGTACATCCCGCCGACCTCAAGACCGGGATCGAGGGGAGGGACAGAGACCTCAGGAAGGCGCTGGAGACGGAGAAGTATCCGGAGATCCGTTTCACCGTGGAGGAAGTTCAGGCCTCGTTTCCCTCCCTGGCCGAGCGGGCGGACATCGCCGTCACGATCAAAGGGGTGATGGTCATCCGCCGCGTTGAGCGCCCCATGACGTGGACCGGCCGCGCGCGAATCGACGAGGGAAAGCTCTGGGTTCGCGGCGAGGCGGAGCTGAAGCTGACCGACTTCGGGATCACGCCCCCGAGGAAGTTCTTCCTGGCAGTCGGCGATGGCGTGCGCCTGGGCTTTGATCTCAGGCTGACTCCAAAAGAGTGAGACGCGCGTCAGGGCCGACGCGCCAGAGTTCGTCGGAGGAGGTCCAGCGCCAGCGTCGCGGTCCGGATCCTCATCGAGGGTAGGTCCCCGCCGAATCGGTATTCGCGGCGTTCCACGCACCCATCGAGCGCCGCGGCCAGCCCCACCACCGTCACCGGAGGCTCAGCGCCGGGATCTTCCTCAAACACGGTCGCGGCACCCACCTGAACCCCGTGCCACGCTCGGATCCGCTCGGCCAGGATTCCGGCTTTCACCTCCGGCCCGGATTCACGCCGAAGGTCTGCCCCCAACCGCTGCGCAGCCTGCGTGTCGCCCAGGACAACCGCGCCCGCGAATCCCTGCCCGATCCCTTGAGACAGGCGCTCGGCCACCACCCCGACACTGCCCAACTCGGCGACAGCCACCTGGACGCCGAGACGTTGGACCTGGGCCGAGACGGCGCTTTCCAGGGTCTCACCGTCAACCCCGAAGATCAGATCTCCAAGCCGCTCCCGGATCGCCGCCTCCACGGGCTCGATGAGGCGTTGAGCCGCCTCGGCGTCGGGTCCTTTGGCGGCGATTCGAACGTCCACCTGACCCAAGTGGGCGAGGGTCCCGACGGTCGGGTTTCGCCCCTTCTCCATGAAATCCCCCAGCAGCTCGCCGATCCCGCTCTCTCCGAGCCCGACGACTTTGAGAACGCGAAGGCGGATCTCCCCCTTGAGACCGTAGCGCTCGCGGAGATAGGGCAGGACTCGCGTCACGAGCAGGTGTTCCATTTCCCGGGGAACCCCCGGCAGGGTGATCACGCACCGGTCACCGACGGGGACGATGAAGGCGGGCGCGGTCCCGACCGGGTTTTCGACCGGGATGGCCCCCCGGGGAATGAAGGCCTGCCGGCGGTTGGAGGGGGAAAACTTGAAGCCACGGGACCGGAAGAATGCTTCGATCTGGGCCATCAGGTGCTCCGAGAACACGAGTTCCCGGTTAGTGGCTAGGGCGACGGCCTCACGCGTGACATCGTCGGCCGTGGGGCCGATGCCACCGGTCGTGATGACGACCTGAGACCGCTTCAGGGCCTGGCGGAGAACGGCAGCCAGACGGTTCAGGTTATCCCCAACCGTCGTCCTGTAATAGACGTCCAACCCAATGGCGGCCAGGTGGCGGCTGATGACCGCAGAGTTGGTATCCACAATCTGGCCCAGGAGGAGCTCGGACCCGATGCTGAGGATTTCCGCCTGCATAGACGCCCCATTATAGACCACCCGAGAGATGAATAGCGGGGTTGACCCCCTCGTCTGAACTTCGGGGAATAAAAGAGGAATTCTGAATCCTTCAAGCTTAAAAACCCCTCTAAATGGTTGGAGCCCCGGGACAGGGGACCAGGAAGGAACAGGCAAGCGTCATGAGCTTCAACGAATCCCTTGAACATAGCGCGGGTACGGCCAGTGCCCCTGCTTGCCCGCTCCCCCTGTCGGAGATCGAGGAGCCGCGGGCCCCCCTCGAAGAGGAAACCTCCGCCATATCGGCTGCCCACATCGAAGATCCGGTTCGCCTGTACCTGAAGGAGATCGGCAAGGTCTCCCTGCTGAAGGCCGAGCAAGAGGTGGAGATCGGCCAGCGAATCGAGGCGGGGCAAACGGAACTGCGGTGCGCCCTGGCCGGGATTCGGCGAGCGGTCCAGGCCCTGCTGGAGCTTGCCGACCGCGTAAGGCGGCGAGAGCTGCCCCTGGATGAACTGATCCTGCTCCCCGAGGGGGGCGACCCCGAACCCGACGAGGTCAAGCCCATGCTGGCGGCGTTCAG
>Ga0184639_10001237_pt1 | contig 10909 bp, 10 predicted proteins | sample PLM31_170_b2_FD_133155 | JGI IMG/M metagenome (GOLD analysis project Ga0184639, IMG submission 133155) | Groundwater sediment microbial communities from an aquifer in East River, Colorado, USA - PLM3-1_170_b2 | ecosystem: Environmental > Terrestrial > Soil > Riparian zone | place: USA: East... | reverse complement strand
ATGGTGGTCCCGCTCGGGCGGGGCTGCCTGATTGCTTACGCCGAGCCCCTCATCGAGCGGCTGCCGATCAACATGGCCGAGGTGCGCCCCACTGTGATGGTCGCCGTGCCGCGCCTGTATGAGCGTGTCTACGCGCGCGTTCTGTCCACCATCGAGTCGGGCTCGCACCTCAAGCAGCGCATCTTCTGGTGGGCCGCCGGCCTGGGGAAGCAGAAGTACGCCAACCACCTGGCCGCACGCCCTGACTCGTTGTTGCTGCGCGCGCAGATGAAGGTCGCCGACGCGCTCGTCTTCGGCAAGATCCGGGCGCGCACCGGCGGGCGGGTGCGCTATTTCGTCTCCGGATCGGCGCCCCTGTCGCGGGAGATCGGCGAGTTCTTCTACGGGATGGGGATGCTGGTCCTGGAGGGCTACGGCCTGACCGAGACCAGCCCGTTCGTGTCGATCAATCGACCGGGCGATTTCGTGTTCGGCACCGTCGGAAAGCCGGCGCCGGACACCGAGGTCCGGATCGACGGCTCGACCGGCGAGATCCTGGTCCGCGGGCCACAGGTGATGCGCGGCTACCTGAACGACCCTGCCGAGACGGCGCGCGCCATTGACCCCGACGGCTGGTTCCACACCGGCGACATCGGCGAGCTGGACGAGATCGGCCGAATCAAGATCACCGATCGGCTCAAGAACATCATCGTGCTGGCCAACGGCAAGAACGTCAGCCCGGCACCGATGGAGGCCGCGCTCTCGAGCTCGAAGTTCATCGGCCAGGCGATCATCCTGGGCGACCTGCAGCCGTATACCGGCGCGCTGATCGCCCCGGACTTCGAGGAGCTGAGAGCCTGGGCGACGGCCAACGGCATCGCCGAGATGCCGCCGGAGCGGCTGGTGGAGGAGCGCGCGGTCCAGAAGCTGATCGACAGCGAGGTGAGGACGAAGCTGGAGGGCTTCGCCATCTTCGAGCGGCCGCGCCGCGTGGCGCTGCTGCCGCGCCTGCTCACCGAGGAGGAGGGGGAGCTCACCCCGTCGATGAAGGTAAAGGTGCGGGTCGTCAAGGAGAAGTGGGCAACCAAGGTCGCGGAGCTCTTCGAGGGCGAGACGAAGGAGTAATCGGCCTCACAAGGACGGCAGAGGCGCCACGGGCGGTGGCGAAGTACCATCGCGGCGTGATTGATGTCTTCATCCTGTCCGCCGCCCGCACCCCGATCGGCAAGTTCGGTGGCGGCCTCTCCACTGTCCCAGCCACGGACCTGGGCGCCGCCGCCATCCGCGCCGCGGTGGAGCGAGCCGGCGTCGCGCCGGAGCGGGTCGACGAGGTGCTGATGGGCCAGGTCATCCAGGCTGGAGCGGGACAGGCCCCGGCGCGCCAGGCCGCCCTGCGGGCCGGGCTGCCGGACGGGGTCAGCGCCACCACCATCAACAAGGTGTGCGGCTCGGGGCTCAAGGCGGTGATGCTCGGGGCCGCCTCGATCCGCGCTGGCGACGCGGACGTCATCGTGGCCGGTGGCATGGAGAACATGAACCTGGGGCCGTATCTGCTGCCTGGCGCGCGCGCGGGGTACCGGCTGGGCAACGCCGAGCTGGTCGACAGTACGGTCCATGACGGCCTGTGGTGCGCCGTCTGCGACGTCCACATGGGGGTGCATGCCGAGCGGGTCGCCGCCAAGCACGAGGTGAGCCGCGAGGCGCAGGACGAGTTCGCGGTGCGCTCGCACGAGCGTGCCCTGGCGGCGATTGCCGACGGCCGTTTCGCCGAGGAGATCGTGCCGGTCGAGGTCTCCGGCAAGAAAGGCCCGACCATCGTCGACACCGATGAGAATCCCCGCGCCGACACCTCGCTCGAGGCGCTGGCGAGGCTCAAGCCGGCCTTCCAGCCCGATGGCGGGACGGTCACCGCCGGCAACGCCCCCGGGATCACCGATGGCGGCGCCGCGCTCGTCCTGGCCTCGGCCGATGCCGTCGCGCGTGACGCCCTGACGCCGATCGCCCGCATCACCGGCTACGCCCAGGCAGACGTCGCTCCCAAGTGGCTCTTCGAAGCGCCGATCAGCGGCGTACGCCGACTCCTCGAGAAGCTTGATCTCAAGCTCGATGCATTCGACCTGATCGAGATCAACGAGGCCTTCGCTGCCCAGGTGCTGGCCGACGGCAACGCCCTCGGCTTCGACTGGGATCGCGTCAACGTCAACGGCGGTGCTATCGCCCTAGGCCATCCGATCGGCGCGTCCGGGGCGCGGGTCCTGACAACGCTCCTCTACGAGCTGCGCCGTCGCGGCGGCGGGAAGGGGCTCGCCACGCTGTGCCTGGGTGGCGGCGGGGCGGTGGCACTGGCGGTGGAAACGGTTTGACGGGAGGCGCGTGAGCCCAGTGGCGCACTCTGGCGTGACAACCAGCAGGTGACGCTTTCGCGGACCCGCCCCCTATAATCGGGCCGCCCGTGCTCCGGCCTGCTTCCGCATCGCACCGTGGAGGCGCCGGTCCACGATCGACACTGGAGGCTTGAGAAAAGCACCCATGGCAAGTCCGAATCCGGTCGCCGAGGCACCGAACATCTGGGCCGTCGCCCAGGCACAGTTCGACGGCGCGGCCGAGCAGCTCGACCTGGACCCGGGCCTGCGTCGCGTGCTCCGCGTCCCGCAGCGAGAGCTCACCGTCAACTTCCCGGTGACCATGGACGATGGGCACGTGGAGGTCTACACCGGCTTCCGGATCCAGCACAACGTCAGCCGCGGCCCGGCCAAAGGCGGGATCCGTTACCACCAGGACGTGACGCGCGACGAGGTCGCCGCGCTGGCGATGTGGATGACGTGGAAGTGCGCGGTGGTGAACATTCCGTATGGCGGCGGCAAGGGCGGTGTCATCGTCGACCCCAAGCAGCTCTCGATGCGGGAGCTGGAGGGCCTCACACGTCGCTTCACGACCGAGATCAGTCCGCTGATCGGGCCGGATCGGGACATCCCGGCGCCTGACGTCAACACCAATGCCCAGGTCATGGCCTGGATGATGGACACCTTCTCGATGCATCGCGGCTACACCATCCCCGGCGTCGTTACCGGCAAGCCGATCGCCATCGGCGGCTCGCTGGGCCGCAACGAGGCCACCGCCCGCGGCGCGGTCTTCACCCTGCGCCGGGCGAGCACGGTGCGCGATCTGCCGCTTTCCGGCGCACGGGTCGCGATCCAGGGCTACGGCAACGCCGGCTCGATCGCGGCGGAGCTGCTCGCCGCCGAGGGTGCCGTCATCGTGGCGGTCAGCGACTCGAGCGGCGGCATCTACAACCCGAAGGGCCTCGACCCTGCGCGCGTCGGCGCCTGGAAGAAGGAGCACGGCACGGTGGTCGGCTTCCCGGGAGCCGATGCAGTCAGCAACACCGAGATCCTGGAGATCGACTGCGAGATCCTGGTGCCGGCCGCACTGGAGAACCAGATCACGGCAGACAACGCGCCGCGCGTCCGCGCAAGGATCGTGGCCGAGGCGGCGAATGGGCCGACCACGCCGGAGGCTGACCAGATCCTCTACGACCGCGGCGTCTTCGTCATCCCGGACATCCTGTGCAACGCTGGCGGCGTGACGGTCAGCTACTTCGAGTGGGTGCAGGACATGCAGTCCTTCTTCTGGACCGAGGCGCGCATCAACGAGAGCCTGCACGAGATCATGGATCGGGCCTTCGAGAGCGTGCATGACATGAGCCACCGTCGCTCCGTCGACATGCGCACGGCGGCCTACATGGTGGCCGTTGCGCGGGTGGCCGAGGCGACCACCCTGCGCGGCCTCTACCCATAGGAGACTCCGGCATGCTCGACCACGAAGAGCGGTTCCTGTTTCGGGAGGAGATCCTGAACCTGGCGAATGCCCTCGGCGAGCCGGGGGCGCTCGACAACGTCGAGGACCTGCTCGCCGACGTGACGACTTCGCCGCGCTTCGACAGCGACGTCTTCACCCTGGAGCGCTCGCTCCAGGTGATGCTCGGCAGCCGTGCCGGCTCCACGCTGGTCGGGCTGCTGACCGTCACGCGCGAGGTGTTCGACGAGGTCGGCGAGATCGGCCTTTCGCCAGAGGTCCACGAGCGCCTGGTCGGCTGGCGCGCCCGCTTTGGCCTCGCCATCGACAACGCCCTCAACTTCCTGAACAACCCCGACGGCATCCAGGGCCACAACTTCGGGACGCAGCTGACCCACGCGGAGGGAGGGGCCACCCTGCAGGGGCGACTGACGCTGGTTCGCTACAACAACGAGCCGCAGTTCTTCATCGCCGATGCCGACGTCCTGCTCACCATGGCCGCCGACGTGATGGAGCGGCTGGGGGAGCACCTCGAGCCGGAGATGGTCGAGCAGGAGCTCGTGGGACGGCTGCGCGAAGCCGTCGACCTGATCGAGCGGCGAGGCAAGCCACGCACATGACCACACTCGTCGATCGGCTGCCGTTCACCGGCGACGACGAGGCCGATCGCCTCCTCGCCAGCGACTCGCTGGCGCTGCTGATCGGCTTCGCGCTCGACCAGCAGGTGACGGTCCAGAAGGCCTTCTCCGGTCCGGCCGAGCTGCGGCGCCGGATCGGCCATCTCGATGCCGCCCGGATCGCGGCCATGGATCCCGCCACGCTCGACGCCGTCTTTCGCCGGCGGCCCGCCCTGCACCGTTTCCCCGGCGCGATGGCGGGTCGGGTGCAGGCGCTATGCGCCTTCGTGGCGAGGGAGTACGGCGGCGACGCCGGCCGCGTCTGGAGCGAGGCGCATGACGGTCGCGACCTGCAGGCGAGGCTGCTGGCGCTGCCCTCGATCGGGGAGATGAAGGCGCGCTCACTGCTGGCCGTGCTGGGCAAGCGCCTCGGCGTGCGGGTCGCCGGGATGGAGGACGTGATGCCCAAGCACCCGACCCTCGGCGACGTCGATTCGGCGGAGGCGCTGGCCAGCTACCAGGCGGCGAAGCGAGCGCATAAGGCCGCGATGCGGGCCGCGGACGGGTCGAAGCGCGGTCGCTGAGGTCGCTGAGGTCGCGACGGGCCGAATCGAGAGCCCGATCGCGCGGCGGGGCAGGGAAGGAGGCCGGACGTGGGCACTCGCCGGCCTCCTCGTTCGGCGCATCGCACCCGGTCGCAGACCGGGGCGCGCGTCGACAGGTCGCATCATACGAAGCGGACCCCCGACGTCACTAGTACTTTGTAGCCGGATTCCGGCTCAGGCCACGTCCCACGCGAGCGGCATGTTGTCGGTGAGCCGGGTCCTCCCGATCCAGACCGCCACCAGCGCCAGCGCCGGGCCGGTCACGCGCCCCAGCTCGGCCAGCGTGGCAGCGTCCGCCACGCTGATGTAGTCGCGCCGCGCCATCGTCTCGGCCGCGAGCAGGTCGCTCATCCGGGCGCGCAGCACCTCGGCCGAACGCTCGCCGGCATCGTAGGCGACCTTCGCGGCGTTCAGCGCGGCGAAGAGGCAGGTGGCTGCGTGACGCTCCTCGATCGACAGCTGGGCGTTGGCACTGGAGAGCGCCAGCCCATCGGCCTCGCGCACCGTCGGGCAGACGACCATCTCCACGTTCATGAACAGGTCACGCATCATGCGGCGCAGGATCACCACCTGCTGGGCATGGCGCTGGCCGATGTAGAGGCTGGCGGGCCCGACCAGGTGCAGCATCTTGAGCATGACGGTGGTCAGCCCGTCCAGGTGTCCCGGCCGCGACGCGCCCTCCAGCTGGCGTGTCAGCCCCTCGACGCTGACCCGCGTCACGTCCTCAGACGGGTAGAGGGTCGAGACCTCAGGCAGGAAGACGAGGTCGGCACCTTCCCGCTCCAGCAGGGCCAGTTCGCGGCGCTCGTCGCGCCGCATCGGGCTCGACTCGTCCAGGGTGGGGAAATCGCCGGGGTTCAGGAACGAGCTCACCACCACGCATCCGTTCTCGGACCTGGCGCGACGCACCAGGGACAGCTGCCCGTCGTGCAGGGCACCCATCGTCGGCACGAAGCCGACCGAGTCGCCTCCAAGGCGCCGTTCGAGGATGGCCGCGCGCAGCTCGGGGACGGTGCGCACGACCTGCACGGTCAGCGCCGACGGGATCGGGCGGGCCGCGCCGGGCCGTCCGCGGGGTGTGCCTTCCGGTAGCGATCGACGATCAGGTCCCAGAGCCGCTCGGCCACCTGCCGCTTGGGAAGCATCGGCCAGTCGCTGAGCACACCGTCGGCGCCGAAAACGGTCACCTTGTTCTCATCCGAGCCGATCGCGTCGAACGGGCCGCTCACCGTATTTCCGACGATCAGGTCGAGCCCCTTATCGCGCAGCTTGCTCCTGGCGTTTGCCTCGAGGTCGTCGCTCTCCGCGGCGAAGCCGATCAGGAACGGCCGCGAACCGTCGGCCATCTCGCCCACCTCGGCGATGATGTCCGGGTTTGGCACCAGGTCGATCTGGAGCGCGGCGCCGTCGCGCTTGATCTTGCGGCTGCTGGCTCGCTTCGGCGCGAAATCGGCGACCGCGGCCGCCATCACCAGCACGTCGGCGGCGGGCGCCGCGCGGAGCACGGCCTGTCGCATCGCGGCGGCGGTCGTCGCCTCGACCACGGTCACGCCACGCGGGGGCGCAACGCTCATCACGCCTGCCACCAGGGTCACGGTCGCCCCCCGGTCGCGGGCCGCCTCGGCGATTGCGACGCCCATCTTGCCGCTGCTCCGGTTGCCGATGAAGCGGACCGGGTCAATCGGCTCGCGGGTGCCCCCGGCGCTGACCACCACGTGCAGTCCGTCGAGGTCGCCGGCCCGCGCGAATAGCCCCTCGACCGCCTCCACGATCGCCTCCGGCTCGGCGAGGCGGCCGACTCCGGTCAGGCCGCTGGCCAGCGGGCCGACCTGAGGCTCGAGGATGCGATGTCCGAAGCCGCGCAGCGTCTCGACGTTGCGCTGCGTGGCGGGGTGGGTCCACATCCCGGCGTCCATCGCAGGGGCCACGATGAGTGGCGCCCGGCTGGCAAGGGCGATGGCCGACACCGCGCTGCCGGCGGCGCCTGCCGCGAGCTCGGATAGCAGGTTGGCAGTGGCGGGGGCGATAACCACTGCATCGGCGCCCTCGGCCAGCTCGACGTGAGCGATCTGGGAGTCGGCGTCGAGCGCCATCAGATCGCTCACCACCGGGCGATGGGTGAGCGATGCAAAGGTGAGGGGGGTGACGAACTGGGTCGCCCCCGGGGTCATCGCCACGTCCACCATCGCGCCGCGCTCGGCCAGCAGCCGGACAAGCGAGACCGCCTTGTAGGCGGCGATGCTGCCGGCCACGCCCACCACGATCCGGCGACCGGCGAGGGGCCCGCGTGCGTCGCTCATCGGTCCGGCCTCCCCCCGCTCGCCATCCCGGCAGCGGCTCGGATGGCATCGTGTGCATATCGAATGCCGCGCAGGGTCAGGTCGGGCTCGATGGCATCGATCCCCGGCACCTCGCGCAGCCACGGCTCGTGGGTGTAGCCGCCGGTCGCGATGACGGTCACGCGGCTGTCACTCGGGGAGCGTTCGAGCAGCTCGCCGCGGAGTGCGGTCAGCAGGCCGCTCACCAGCCCGATGTAGCCCAGCACCGTCCCGCTCTGCATGGCGTGGATCGTGTTCGAGCCGATCGCCTGCGGCGGCCGCCGCAGCTCAATGCGCGGCAGCTTGCTGGCGTAGCCGACCAGCGCCTCCAGCGAGAGCCCCAGCCCGGGCGCGATGGCACCGCCGATGTAAGCCCCCTCGGCGCTGAGCACGTCGAAGTTGGTGCTCGTTCCCAGGTCCAGCACGATCGCCGGTCCGCCGAACTCGGCGCGGGCGGCGAGCGCATTGCAGAGCCGATCGGCTCCCGCCTCCGACGGGCGGTCGATCTCGATCCGCAGCGTCTCAGCCAGCGAGCCGGCGTCGACGATCAGCGGCTCGAGGCCGACCCGCGTCCGGACGAAGCGCTCGAAGGTGCCGGTCAGGGGCGGCACCACCGATGCGAGCGCCACCGCTTCGAGCTCATCCAGCCGGTGGCCATCGAGGGCGAGCAGGCCCGCCGTCAGGGTCGCCACCTCGTCCGGCGTGGCCCCGGCCTGGGTGCTGGCGCGCCATGAGCCGGACAGCTCGCCGTCGGTGAAGAGGCCGAGCGTGAGGTTCGTGTTGCCGATATCGACGGCGAGCAGCTTCACGCGCCACATCCTAGCAGCCGGTCTTGGCCGTCCCGGGCCCGCGGTCCGGTGCTAGACTCGCCGGCGACCCCCACCCACCGCCGCATGCCTGAGCGAGCCGATGACCGAGGCGCGAGCCAAGCTCTATATCAACACCGGCGTCGTCACCGACAAGAGCGACATGTACAACAGCCTGCGCCCGTTGCTGAAGCAGACCGTCAGCTACACGTATCGGCGCGGCAGCCAGGTGACCGACAGCGGAACGGGGTGGGTGGAGCGGATCGTGGTCGACCATCCCGAGATCGCGAGCTATTTCACGCCGCTCTCCATCTGCCTCAACCTCGACTCATTTGACTACCTCCAGTTCGACACAACCTCGGATCAGCTGCTGGTCTACACGCTGGTCATCGGCGAGGAGCGAGTGGTGCTCGAGTTCGCCGCCAGCGCGCCGCGGCCCGGCATGCTCGAGGAGACGGACGAGGAGCGCGCCCTGCCGCGCAATGCGGATGAGCTGGCGCGTGACCTGCGCTTCATCCAGATGGAGCTGCTCATGTCGCCGGAGGCAAGCGACGACGACGACGACGCCTAGCGTGGCGTCCGGCCTCACCGCCGGCCAGGCCCGGGCAAGAGCCGCCCTTCCGTATCAGCGCAGCGTGCTTGCCAACGGCCTGCGGATCCTCACCCAGGAGATCCCCGCTGCTCGCTCGGTGGCGGTGGGCCTGTTCGTGGGCGTAGGATCGCGGCACGAGGATGAGGCGCACGCCGGCCTGTCGCACCTCATCGAGCACCTCGTCTTCAAGGGCACGCGCCGCTACCCAGATCCCGGCGGCCTGTCCCAGGCGGTGGAGGGGTCTGGTGGCAGCGTCAACGCCTCGACCGACCGCGAGCTGACCGTCTACAGCGCCCGGGTCCCGGTCGACGCGGCCCCGAGGGCGCTCGAGGTGGTCTCCGACCTCGTCCTGTCGCCGCTCCTCCGCCGCCGCGACCTGGCAGCCGAGAAGCCGGTGATCGTCGATGAGATCCGCATGTACATCGACTCGCCGGGCGACCACATCTTCAGCCTCTTCGACGAGCTCCTCTTTGGCCGCCATCCCCTCGGCCGCGAGATCGCGGGCACGCCGCGCAGCGTGCGCAGGGCTCGCCACGATGCTGTCCTCGCCCACTGGAGCCGGTGGTATCGCCCTGCTCACATCGTCCTGGCGGTGGCCGGCTCGATCGCTCACGACACGGTCACGGCCACCGCCGGCGACTGGTTCGATGGGGCGGATGGCGATCCTGGCCCGGCCGTCCTGCCGGCGCTCCTCGATCCTCCGACCGCCATCCCGCCGGGGTCCGTTCGCATCGACTTCCGCCGTCTCGCGCAGGGGAACCTGTGCCTCGGCATGCCAGGTGTCGCGCGCGAGCACTCGGATCGCTGGGCCCTCGACCTGCTCGGTGCCGTCCTGGGCGACGGGATGAGCAGCCGGCTCTTCCTCGAGCTGCGCGAGCGGCGGTCGCTGGCGTACGACGTCTCGACCTTCGGGACGACCTTCGCCGATTGCGGCACCTTCGGCGTGCATGCGGGGTTCGACCCGGACAAGGCCGCGGCCGTCGTGGGCGCGATCCTGGAGCAGCTTGAGCGGGTGGTGCAGGAGCCGGTAAGCGCCGCCGAGCTGGAGCGCGCACGCGCCTACACCTGCGGCCGGCTGCAGCTGCGCATGGAGGAGACCGGATCGGTGGCCGCCTGGCTCGGGGTCGGAGAGAGCCTCCTCCCAAGGATCATGACCGTCGACGAGGTGATCGGGCACCTGGAGGCCGTGACGGTCGAGGATCTGCTGCGAGTCGCGCAGCAGTACGCCAGCCCGCAGCTGGCGCGCCTTGCTGTGCTTGGCCCCTTCCGATCGCACCGCCGCTTCGAGCGGATGCTGGAACGATGACCGAGCGTCCCCGCCGGGCCGCCGATCGATGGGAGGCGCCGCTGGTGGTCGACCTCATGCCCGATGAGCTGTCGCTGGCGCGAGCCCAGCTGGCGTCCGGGCTGTTCGGGCTCGCGGAGGGGGTCCTGCTGCGCCTGATCGCCGGCCTGGAGGCGGCCGGCACAGGTGGCCTCGAGGAGCTGGACGCCGCGCGCGCGCTGCTTGCCGAGGCGCTCTGGCGGCAAGGCCGGCCCCTCGCCGCCGGGGCCGCGGTCGGGACGATCCGCAGCGGAAGCCTGGAGCGTCGCCGGCCGATCGTCATGCTGATCGAGGCCGAGGCGCTGGCCGCCGCCGGAGACCCCGATGGCGCAGCCAGGCTCGCCGAACGGGTCGTCTCGTCGATCGGTGTTGATGAGGCATGGAAGCTGCGCGGCGGCGTCGCGACCCGGATCACGTGGCCCGCGCCATCATCCTTTCGATCGGCTCGGCGGCCGGAGGCACCGGCCCCGGGCGCCGCGCAGCCGGTGGGCCCGACGCCGGAGCGGATCGCCGCCGCGCACGGTCGTCTCGAGGCGGCGCGACAGGCGTTCACGGCCGGCGAGCTGGACGAGGGTGATCGGCAGCTGGCCGCCGCGCTGCGGCTGGATCCACGGGTCGGCCAGGACGCCGTCGCTGTGCTGGAGGGCACGCTCCAGGAGGAGCCGAGCGCTGACCGTCTGCTACTCTACGGCGACCTCTTGCGCGCCGCGGGCCGCGAGGCCGAGGCGACTGCCGCCTTCGACCGCGCCGCGCGCGCCTGACCCAGCACGGAGCAGATTCCTCGATGGAACGTACCCTGGTCCTCGTCAAGCCCGACGGCGTGCAGCGCGGCCTGATCGGCGAGATCGTGTCCCGCCTCGAGCGCAAGGGGTT
>Ga0184639_10001235_pt1 | contig 10921 bp, 6 predicted proteins | sample PLM31_170_b2_FD_133155 | JGI IMG/M metagenome (GOLD analysis project Ga0184639, IMG submission 133155) | Groundwater sediment microbial communities from an aquifer in East River, Colorado, USA - PLM3-1_170_b2 | ecosystem: Environmental > Terrestrial > Soil > Riparian zone | place: USA: East... | reverse complement strand
CGGCTCGAAGCAGACGGCCGCAAGACCACCCTGGCGGATCGATACGAGGGCAAGCGCCTCAATAGCCCGAACGACGCCGTGTTCAAATCGAATGGCGACCTCTATTTCACCGACCCGCCGTTCGGCTTGCCCATGGCATTTGATGACCCGCAGAAGGAACTTCCCTTCAGCGGGGTGTACCGGCTTTCAACGGAGGGGAGGCTGACCCTCCTCACGAAGGAAATCAAAGCTCCCAACGGGATCGCCTTTTCCCCGGACGAAAAGACGTTGTATGTCACCGACGTCGCTCCGAACCGGCCGGCCTGGCTGGCCTATGACGTCAAGCAAGACGGAAGCATGGCCAATGGTCGCGTGTTCTTTGACGCCTCGGCGTGGCTGAAGCCGGGCTACGGAGGTCCCGACGGACTCAAAGTGGACAAGGAGGGCCATCTGTTCGGTGCTCGGCCCGGAGGCATCAGCGTCTTTGCGCCGGATGGAACGCACCTCGGGAGCATCGAAACCGGTGTTGCCACTTCGAACGTGGCCTGGGGCAATGACGGGTCGGTGCTCTACATTACTGCCGGTACGGCTATCTATCGAATCAAGCTCACGACGAAAGGGGCGGGATTCTAGGAGGGAAGAGATGTCCCAAGCGAATCATTTTGACGTGGTCATCATCGGGACAGGGGCAGGCGGCGGGACACTCGCGTATGCCCTGGCCCCGTCCGGCAAGCGCATCCTGGTCCTCGAGCGCGGGGATTACGTGCCACGCGAGCTGGACAACTGGAATACCCGCGCGGTCAATGTGGAGGGCAAGTACAATACGAAGGAGGTGTGGCGCGACAAAGACGGCGAGGAGCTTCACCCGCACACGAACTATTATGTCGGCGGGAACACGAAGTTCTACGGCGCCGCTCTGTTCCGCCTGCGCAGGGAAGACTTCGGTGAGCTCCGTCACCATGGTGGCATCTCGCCCGCTTGGCCGATCCGCTACGAAGAGATGGAGCCGTACTACACCAAGGCTGAGCAGCTCTACCAGGTGCATGGCGAGCGGGGCGTGGACCCCACCGAGCCGCCCGCGAGCGCCCCGTACCCGTTTCCGCCGGTCAGTCATGAGCCCCGCATCCAGCACCTGAGTGACGACCTCCGCCGGCTCGGCGTGGCGCCGTTCCATGTTCCGCTTGGCATCTTGTTGGATGAGAAGAACCGTCGGAAGAGCAGGTGCATTCGCTGTCTCACCTGTGACGGCCACCCTTGCCTGGTCAACGCCAAGTCGGATGCCCAAGTCCTCTGCGTGGATCCCGCCCTGGAACATCCCAACGTCAGCCTGCTCACCAACTCGTACGTTTCCCGCCTCGTAACCAACCCCTCCGGCCGCGAGGTCAAGAAGGTGGTCGTTCAGCGCGACGGCGCCACAGAGGAGTACTCAGCGGACATCGTCGTCGTCTCCTGCGGCGCGATCAACTCCGCCGCTCTGCTGCTCCGCTCCGCGAACGACAAGCATCCGAACGGCCTGGCCAACAGCTCCGACGTGGTGGGCCGCCATTACATGGGTCACGTCAACTCGGTGCTGATGGCTGTCTCGTTGTGCCCGAACCCGACCGTGTTTCAGAAGACCCTTGCCGTGAACGATTTCTACTTCGGTTCCAAGGAATGGGAGTATCCGATGGGCCACATCTCGTTCGTCGGGAAGCTTGACGGCGTGACGCTTTCTGCCGGCGCCCCGCGCCTCGTCCCGGGCTTCACCCTCGACATGATGGCGAATCGCTCGCTCGATTTCTGGCTGACGTCGGAAGACCTGCCCGATCCGGACAACCGCGTCACCCTCGATCGCGATGGAAACATCGTCCTGACCTACGCGCCGAACAATGAAGAGGGTCACAAGCGCCTCATCTCGAAGCTCGAGAGCCTGATGAAGCAGCAGACCAAGTGCTCGGTCCACGGCCACGAATGTCACCAGGGCCTGTTTGCGCGAAATCTCTTTGTCGGGCAGCGGATCCCGCTTGCCGGCGTCGCCCACCAGAACGGCACGATCCGTTTCGGGCGCGACCCCAAAACCTCGGTGCTCGACGTTAACTCCAAGGCGCACGACGTGGACAACCTCTACGTCGTCGATGCCAGCTTCTTCGTGTCGAGCGCGGCGGTCAACCCCGCGCTGACGATCATGGCCAATGCCCTCCGGGTGGGGGATCATTTGCTTGAGCGACTGGGATAACGAGACGTGCACCCCTCACCTTCATCCTCTCCCCTGCGAGGGGAGAGGGTAGGGTGATGGGGCGTGGGAGATCATCTCCGATGAGATATGACGCGATCGTGATTGGTTCCGGGCAGGGCGGCAACCCCCTCTCGCATGGGCTGGCCGATCAGGGGTGGAGCGTGGCCTTGATCGAGAAAGAACACCTTGGCGGCACCTGCATCAACACTGGTTGTACACCGACAAAGACCATGGTGGCGCGCGCCCAGGTGGCCCACTACGCGCGCAACGGCATGCGATGGGGGGTCCGGACCAACGGGGTGTCGGTCGATCTGGCGACGATCGTGGCCCAGAAGGACCGCATCGTGGGCAGTTTTCGTTCCGGGCAGCAACAGAAGGTTGATAGCCGCAAGAACCTGCGACTCTATCGGGGACATGCTCGGTTCATTGGCCCTCATGCGATCCGGATCGGGGAGGAGGTCCTGGAGAGCGATCGGATGTTCATCAACACCGGTACCCGACCTGACATCCCGCGGATCGATGGGCTGGACAGGGTCGGCTATCTGACCAACGCCAGCGTGATGGAGCTGCGCGAGGTTCCGGAACACCTCCTCGTCCTGGGCGCCGGCTATATCGGGTTGGAGTTCGGACAGATGTTCCGGCGGTTCGGGAGCGACGTGACAGTCGTCCACCGGGGCGCCGAGATCCTCACCCGAGAGGATCCGGACGTTGCGGCGGAGCTCCAGAAGGCCCTGGAGGCTGAGGGGATACGCTTCGTGATGAATGCGCGCACGACGCGCGTTGAGAAGACGAACGGCCGGATCGTGGTCTCTTACGACGGGGAGGGCGGGCCTTCCAAGTTGTCCAGCTCCCACCTCCTGCTGGCGACGGGGCGGCGGCCGAGTACCGATGACCTGGGACTGGAGCAGGCCGGGGTCGCGACCGATCAGCGGGGCTTTATCAAGGTGAACGGCCGCCTGGAGACAAATATCGCCGGCATCTGGGCCTTGGGAGACGTCAAGGGCGGTCCCGCCTTTACGCATATTTCCTACAACGACTACCAGATCCTCTATGCCAATCTTATTGATGGCAAGGGACTGTCTATCGACGATCGCATTGTTCCGTACGCCGTGTTCACGGACCCGCAATTGGGCCGGGTTGGCATGACCGAGAAAGAGGCGAGGGCGACAGGCCGGAGATTGAAGATTGGGAAAATCCCAATGACATGGGTGGCGCGCGCCATCGAGCGAGATGAGACCGCCGGTCTCATGAAGCTCATCGTGGACGCCTCTAGCGACCGCATCCTGGGTGCGGCGATTCTGGCGACCGAGGGAGGGGAGCTGATCCAGACGCTTGGCGTGCTGATGCTCGCCGACCTTCCCTACACCCTGCTCAAAGGGGCTGTCTATATCCACCCCACCCTCGCCGAAGGGTTCTTCACGTTGATGGAGGATGTCAAGCCGGTGGACTAGCCTGGTTTCCTCAGGTCTTCCGATCCAGCTGAACCGACCGCTGAGAGGGCTTGCACCATGAGATCAGGTCTACGAAGGCGCGGGAAGCTTCTACCAGTTCTGTTGGTTGTCTGTTTCCTGGTGACGATCGGCTTGCCCGTGCAGGCGGCGCAGGCACAGACGTCGCCCACTCTGGGGCTGGTGACCGAGGTGGCTGCCGTGGGGATGACCGTCTCGGATATGGATCGCTCGGTGGAGTTTTACTCGAAGGTCCTGTCCTTCGAGAAGGTGTCGGACGTGGAGGTCCTGGGGAGCGAGTACGAGCATCTGCAGGGGGTGTTCGGCCTGCGGATGCGAGTCGTCCGCCTGCGGCTCGGCGAGGAGTTCATCGAGTTGACGGAATACCTGGCGTCGAAGGGAAGGCCGATCCCAGTGGACTCGCGCAGCAATGATCGCTGGTTCCAACACATCGCCATCATCGTCGGCGACATGGATCATGCCTACCAATGGTTGCGTCGGCACAAGGTGGAACACGCCTCCTCCGGACCTCAGCGCCTGCCGGACTGGAACACCAACGCGGCAGGCATCAGGGCGTTCTACTTCAAAGACCTGGACGGCCACCCCCTCGAGATCTTGCAGTTCCCGCCGGACAAAGGGGATCCCAAATGGCATCGCAGTGGGCGAGACAAGCTCTTCCTGGGCATCGATCACACGGCGATCGTAGTCGCGGACACCGACGCTAGCCTGAAGTTCTATCGGGATCTCCTGGGGCTGAAGGTGGCTGGGGAGAGCGAGAACTACGGCGCCGAACAGGAACACCTCAACAACATCTTCGGGGCGCGGTTGCGGATCACCAGTCTTCACGCTGCGAGGGGGCCGGGCATCGAGTTTCTCGAATACCTGACGCCGCGAGATGGTCGTCCGACACCCGCAGACCATCGCGCGAACGACATTGCGCACTGGCAAACCCAGCTTGTAACCCGCGACGCGAGCGCAGCATCTCAGCGCGGGTTCGCCTCGAGATATGCGTTTGTGTCTCCCGGCGTGGTCACGATCCCCCATGGAACGCTTGGATTCACGAAAGGGTTTCTGATCCGAGACCCGGATGGGCACGTGATGCAGGTGGTGGAAAGATGATCTCCGGTGTGGCAGACGGAGGCGGACCACGGCTATGGAGCTGATGGGACCGCGTCTCCTTCACATCGAGGAGGGTGGCAGATGAAGGCTATTGTCGTCATTCCTGGGAAGGCGAACTCGGTGCACCTACGCGATGTTCCGAAACCAAAAATCAGTGACGTGCCTGATGGACGCGGCGTCCTCGTGAGGCTGCTGCGCGTCGGCGTGGATGGAACCGACAAGGAGATCAATGCGGCGGAGTACGGCGCGCCGCCACCGGGCGATGAGTACCTCATCATCGGTCACGAATCGTTCGGGATCGTCGAGGAGGTCGGGCCGAAGGTCACGGAGTGCAGGCTGGGCGACTATGTCGTCGCGACTGTGCGGCGTCCCGGACATTCGATCTACGATCAGATCGGACTGTACGACATGACCACCGATGACGTGTACTACGAGCGCGGCATCAACCTGCGCCACGGGTTCCTGACCGAATACTACGTGGATGCCCCGGAGTATATCGTTCAGGTGCCGCAGGGATTAAAGGAGGTTGGAGTGCTCCTTGAACCGACCAGCGTGATCGAGAAAGGAATCGCCCAGGCCTACGAGATTCAGCGACGACTGCGCGTATGGCATCCAAGGCGTGCCGCAGTGCTCGGCGCAGGAACAATCGGCTTGCTCGCAACGTTAGCGCTTCGCATCAGAGGTCTTGAGGTCTGCGCATTCGGCCTGGCCAAGCCGCCCTATCTCAACTCAGAGCTGCTCGGACAGATCGGCGCGTGCTATCACAGCACGCGGGACACCACGCTCATGAAGGAGGCTGAAGAGCATGGCCCATTCGACATCATCTTTGAGGCGACGGGATTTTCACCGCTCGTCTTTGAGGCGATGAACATCCTGGGAAAGAATGGGGTGCTCATTCTCTCCAGTGTCACCGGCGGTGGGCGAACCATTGAGGTCCCGGCAGACAAGATCAACCTGGGATTTGTCCTGGGCAACAAGGTGGTTGTCGGGACTGTGAACGCCAATCGAGAGTATTTTGAGATGGGGGTGAAGGACCTGTCACAGGCCGAGCTTCAGTGGCCAGGATGGTTGTCGAGGCTGCTGACGCATCCGGTGAAAGGGCTTCAGAACTATAAGCAGCTCATGCAGACACTCACGGTGGCGAAGGGCGCCATCAAGGTCTTCTGTGAAGTCGCGGAGCTGTAAGGGAGAGCGGTCAGCCATCAGCCACCAGAAAAGCGCAGAGTGAAGATCATTTCTGTAAATGTCGGGCTTCCTCGCGAAGTGACCTATAAGGGGAAAATGGTCACGACCGGAATCTTCAAAGAGCCGGTCGAGGGGCGCATCAAGGTCGGGACGCTCAACCTCGATGGTGACAGACAGGCTGATCTCTCGGTGCATGGCGGCCCAAGCAAAGCGGTCTATGCCTACCCTGCAGAGCATTATGACTTCTGGCGAGACGAATTTCCCGGAGCCCCACTACCCTGGGGCATGTTTGGCGAGAATTTCACCGTTGAGGGATTACGGGAAGACCGAGTCAACATCGGCGATCGGTTCCGAATAGGATCTGCGGAGCTGATGGTGACCGAGCCGCGGCTCCCCTGTTACAAGCTCGCGGCCAAATTCGGGCGGGATGACATCATCAAGCGTTTCCTCAATAGCGGACGCACCGGCTTCTACTTTGCTGTTTTGCGGGAAGGGGAGGTCGGGGCCGGAGATGACATAGAGCTGCTCGGTCAAGACGACCACCGCATCGTGGTCGCTGACATTACGCGGCTATATGTGCACGACAAGGATGATGTGAACACGTTGCGGCGCGCCGTACAGCTCGAGGCCCTACCCGAAAGCTGGCGAAGGCACTTTCAGAAGAGGATCGATAAGCTTTCGTCTAGTGCTCCTCCAACTATTTCGCCCTAACTTGGTGGCACGTTGTGCCGAGCCAAGTAACGAGCATAGCAAGGCGCGGACCCCAGGGCCGCACCCACTGCGCGGGTACCCGGCGTACATTATTTGGTCCGTCGTCCTGGTCCGTGAGCCCGGTCCGGGATCGCGGACAGAGAGCGCCCTGGGGGCCAGCAACAGCGCTAGGCGAAGTTAATTGGAATGGCACTAGTAGCTATTAGCCTTTAGCGATCAACTATCAGGAGGCTGTCGGCTGAACGCTGACGGCTGACGCCTAAGGAGACGCAATCATGACCAAAGAAGAGTTGAGACTTCGAGAATCCCGCGAGCGCACCGCCCACTGGAAGCGCTGGGGCCCCTACCTCAGCGAGCGGGCCTGGGGGACGGTGCGCGAGGATTACAGCGCCCACGGCACTGCCTGGGATTACTTTCCTCATGACCATGCGCGGTCGCGGGTCTACCGTTGGAACGAGGATGGCCTGGGCGGGATCTGCGACCGGCATCAGATGATATGCTTTGCCATCGCGCTCTGGAATGGCCGCGATCCGATCCTCAAAGAGCGGATCTTTGGCTTGACAGGGAACGAAGGCAATCACGGCGAGGACGCCAAGGAGTACTACTTCTATCTGGACTCGACGCCTACCCACTCCTACATGAAATACCTCTACAAATACCCTCAGGCCGAGTTCCCGTACGCGCGGCTGGTGGAGGAGAATCGGCGGCGGGGGCGACGCGCCTTCGAATTCGAGCTTTTTGACACCGGCGTGTTCGACGGAAACCGCTATTTCGATGTCTTTGCAGAATATGCGAAGGCCACCCCTGAAGATATCCTCATACGCCTTCAGGTGATCAATCGCGGCCCCGAGGCAGCCCAGGTACACGTACTGCCAACGATCTGGTTTCGAAACACTTGGTCCTGGGGCCTCAATGAGCGACGGCCACGCCTTCGCAAGGGCGACTCGCTGAAGGACGCGGGTGTGGTTGAATGCGCCCACCACTATTACGGTCGCCGCCGCCTCTTTTGCGAGGGCGCGCCCGACCTGCTGTTCACTGAGAATGAGACCAATAATCGGCGGCTCTACGGGGCCGACAACGCCTCCCCTTATGTGAAGGACGGCATTAACGACTACATTGTCCATGGAGTGAAGGAGGCGGTGAACTCCGAGCAGATGGGCACGAAGGCGGCCGCTCATTACGCCCTGACGATCGGAGCGGGAAAAACCGCGACACTCCGGCTGAGATTCACCGATGCCGAGGTGTCGCCTGCCAGAGGGAAGTCCTTCGGGTCCGACTTTGACCAGACCTTCTCGGAGCGGAGGCGGGAGGCAGATGAGTTTTACGCGACGGTCATCCCCCAGACGCTCTCCCAGGATGCCAACAACGTGATGCGCCAGGCGTTCGGCGGGCTCCTCTGGAGCAAGCAGTTCTATCACTACGAGGTCAATCGCTGGCTCAGGGGCGATCCCACAGGACCTGAGCCTCCTGCCGACCGGCTGCGCGGTCGAAATCACCAGTGGACGCATCTGTACAACGCCGATGTGATCTCCATGCCGGACAAGTGGGAGTACCCCTGGTACGCCGCCTGGGATCTCGCCTTCCACTGCATCTCACTGGCGCTGGTGGATGCCGATTTCGCAAAGGACCAACTGGTCCTGATGCTGCGCGAGTGGTACATGCACCCCAATGGGCAATTGCCCGCCTATGAGTGGGCGTTCGGCGACGTCAACCCCCCCGTCCACGCCTGGGCAGCCTGGCGCGTCTACAAGATCGACAAGAAGCGCCGCGGCACGGGCGACCGCAGATTCCTCAAGCGAGTCTTTCACAAGCTGTTGCTCAACTTCACCTGGTGGGTGAATCGCAAGGACGCTGAAGGCAGGAACATCTTCCAGGGTGGGTTCCTGGGGTTGGACAACATCGGGGTCTTCGACCGTAGCGCTCCGCTGCCCACTGGCGGGCACATCGAACAGTCGGACGGGACGAGCTGGATGGGGATGTACTGCCTCAACATGCTGGCCATCGCGCTCGAGCTGGCCCAAGAGGACCATGCCTACGAAGATGTCGCCAGCAAGTTCTTCGAACATTTCGTCTACATCTGTCGCGCGCTGAACAACATCGGTGATGAAGGGATCGAACTGTGGAACGAGGAAGATGGCTTCTATTACGATGTGCTTCACCTGCCGGATGGCCGCCCGCTACCCATGAAGGTGCGGTCGATGGTCGGTCTGATCCCCCTGTTTGCCATAGAGGCGTTGATGTCGGATGTGGTGGACAAACTTCCCGGGTTCAAGCGCCGCATGCAGTGGTTCATCGAGAATCGGCCGGAACTCGGCGAGCACGTTGAGACGCAGACGACGCCAGACCTTCGCATGCGTCGTATCCTTTCGCTGGTCAATCCGAAACGGCTACGGAAGGTGCTGCGATATCTGCTCGACGAGGCAGAATTCTTCTCCCCTCATGGCATCCGGGCCCTCTCGCGCTTCCACCATAGCCACCCGTACACACTCTCGGTCAACAACACCGAGCACCGGGTAGATTACGAGCCTGGCGAGTCAAGTACCGGGCTCTTTGGCGGCAACTCGAACTGGCGCGGCCCTATCTGGTTTCCGGTCAACTACCTGATCATCGAATCGTTGCAGAAATTCCATTACTACTTGGGGAACGACTACAAGGTTGAGTGCCCCACCGGCTCCGGTCAGACGGTGACCCTATGGGAGGTGGCAGGCGAGATCTCTCGTCGGCTGACGCGCATCTTCCTTCGGGGCGCCGACGGCCGCCGGCCGGTCTATGGAGGCATTGAGAAATTCCAGCAGGATCCACATTGGCGTGATCTGATCCTGTTCCACGAATATTTTCACGGCGACAACGGCGCCGGCATTGGCGCCAGTCACCAGACCGGCTGGACTGGCCTCGTCGCGAAACTTCTGCAACAGAGTGGTGAGTAGCACATGAGCCTTGACTGGGGCCGAGAGATCTGTGGCCGTCTCGAAACGGCGGAGTCGAGGGAGTGGCTCTGCACGAACGGGATCGGCGGATTCGCCTCGGGCACCGTGGCCGGAGCGTTGACCAGGCGCTACCATGGACTGCTGGTTGCCGCACTCAAGCCGCCCCTTGGGCGGACACTCCTCGTCGCCAAATTGGACGAAACCCTCAACTACGATGGCGTCACGCGCCCGCTGTTCACGAATCGGTGGGCGGGGGGGGTGGACCCCCACGGCTACCGCGAGATCGAGCGGTTCCGGCTGGAGGGGATGACCCCTGTCTGGACGTATGCCTGCGCTGACGCGCTGCTGGAAAAGCGCATCTGGATGGAGCAGGGCGCCAACACGACCTATCTCCGGTATCGCTTGCTTCGGGCAGGCAGCCCGGTCACCCTGAAGTTGAAGGCGCTGGTCAACTACCGCGATTATCACGGGAGCACTCGCGGCGGGGGCTGGCAGATGACGGTCGAGCAGGTCCAGGATGGACTGCGCGTGACGGCCTTCGAGGGGGCCCGTCCATTCCTCCTGCTGGCCGAAGGCGCCGAGGCCCATCGGGAGCACGCCTGGCATTACGGCTTCCGTCTCACCCTCGAAGCGGAGCGCGTGCTCGACGCACAGGAGGATCATTTCTGCGCGGGGACCTTCAGGGCGATCCTTGAGCCAGGCACCGCGGTCACCCTCGTGCTCTCCGCCGAGACGACGCCGTTGCTGGACGGGGAGCAGGCCTGGCAACGACGACGCCAGCACGAAGAGCAGCTCCTGACTCGCTGGCGTCGGGGATATCCGGAGGCACGTCAAGCGCCTGCCTGGATTCAGCATTTGGTCCTTGCCGCCGACCAGTTCGTCGTGCGCCGCCCGCTTCAGGACGATCCGGATGGGATGTCGGTCATCGCGGGCTACCACTGGTTCGGGGACTGGGGGCGCGATACGATGATCAGCCTTCCCGGACTGGCGATCTCTACTGGGCGGCCCGAGCTGGCCGAGCGGGTATTGACGACCTTTGCCCGCTTCGTCGATCGGGGGATGCTCCCAAATCGGTTCCCCGACGCGGGCGAGGCGCCCGAGTATAACACCGTGGATGCGACGCTCTGGTACTTCGAGGCGGTCCGGGCGTATCATGCGGCGACCGAGGACGATGGGCTGCTCAAGCAGCTCTTCCCGGCCCTCGAGCAGATCGTCCGGTGGCACCGCGAGGGCACGCGCTACGGGATCGTGGAAGACCCTGGCGATGGGTTGCTTCGCTCGGGTGAGCCCGGTGTCCAACTGACATGGATGGATGCCAAGGTCGGAGATTGGGTCGT
>Ga0184639_10001232_pt1 | contig 10934 bp, 10 predicted proteins | sample PLM31_170_b2_FD_133155 | JGI IMG/M metagenome (GOLD analysis project Ga0184639, IMG submission 133155) | Groundwater sediment microbial communities from an aquifer in East River, Colorado, USA - PLM3-1_170_b2 | ecosystem: Environmental > Terrestrial > Soil > Riparian zone | place: USA: East... | reverse complement strand
CCGGCAGCCAGACGTGCAGCGGGAATTGGGCGCTCTTGCCGACCGCGCCGGCGAAAAGCAGCAGGGCGATCACGGTCACTGCCGTCGGGTCGAGGGTGCCGATGGTGGCGAACACCTGCTCGAAGTCCAGCGTCCCGAGCAGGGTCCAGATCATGATGATCCCCAGCCCGAAGCCGAAGTCGCCGACCCGGTTGACGACGAACGCCTTCTTGGCGGCGCCGGCGGCCGAGGGCTTCTTGTACCAGAAGCCGATCAGCAGGTAGCTGCACAGGCCGACCGCCTCCCAGCCGACGTACAGCATCAGGAAGTTGTCGCCCAGGATCAGCAGCAGCATGCTGAGCATGAACAGGTTCAGGTAGGCGAAGAAACGCCACATCCCGCGGTCGCCGTCCATGTAGCCGATGCTGTAGACATGGACCAGCAGCCCCACCGTGCTGACCACCAGCAGCAGCGCGGCGGAGAGGCCGTCGACCAGGAAGGCGACCTGGATGTGGAAGGTGCCGGACCCGATCCACTCGTAGACGGAGACGTGGTACGTGTTGCCGCCGAAGACCACGTTGGCGAAGACCACCATGCTGAACGCCCAGGCCACAGCCACGAGCAGGGTCGGGATCCACCAGGACCGATAGACCGGTCGAGGCCCGCCCTCGACCACGTGCCCCACCTGGCCGAGGCCGTCGTTCAGGTCGGCGGGGATGACGCCATCGGCCCCGTTGCTGTTGGCCAGGTCGTCGGCGTGGCCGGCATGCGGCGAGGTGGTGCGCTGCTCCTCCTCGGACGGGATGGTGCGGAACGATGACTCGTCAACCTCGGCATGCACGTCGCCGTGCGCGTCATGTCCGTGGGCCGGCATGCGATCGATGCGCGAGCCGACCAGCACGGCGAACAGGAAGCCGGCCAGCGGCAGCAGCGGGATCAGCGGGATGAGGGTCTCGGTCGTCATCGGCCTAGTCCTTCAGGTCCGCGTAGTCGTCGACCTCGGGGGTCTGACGGGTGCGGATGATGGCGATCACGAGCGCCAGGCCGACCGTCGCCTCGGCCGCCGCCACGGCCATCACCAGGAGGGCGAAGACGGCACCGTTGTCATCGGGCGCGTAGTAGGCGTAGGCGTTGAAGGCGACCAGCGAAAGGTTCACCGCGTTGAGCATCAGCTCGATGCTGATCAGCATCAGGATCGCGTTGCGGCGGGCGAGGAAGCCGAACATCCCGATCCCGAAGAGAATGGCCGAGACGAGGAGATAGCCCTGGAGGCCCATCAGCTATTGGCCTTCTCGTCGTCTTCGGGACGGCGGGCCAGGTAGATGGCGCCGATGATCGCGACCAGCAGCAGCAGGCTGAGGATCTCGAACGGAAGCGCGTAGGTCGTGAAGAGCGCCTCTGCCAGCGCATCCAGGCCGATGGCGATCACCACCGTGGCGTTGCCCCAGTCGGTCTGGGTCACTGCCCAGCCGATGAGCCCCACCACCACCACCGCGGCCACGATCGCCAGCGGCACCTGGCGGTGGAACGGCGAGGGCAGGTTCGCGTCGCCGGCCTGGGTGAGCATGATCGCGAACAGGATCAGGACGCTGATCGCGCCCAGGTAGATGAGCACCTGCGCCGCAGCCACGATCGGCGCCCCCAGCAGCGCGTACATCCCCGCCAGCGACCCGAAGCAGACCATCATCGCGATCGCGCTGTGGATGATGTTGCGCAGCGTGACCACCAGCAGCCCGGCGCCGATGACGCCGGCGGCGAGCAGGACGAAGAGGACGCCGGAGAGGTCCAGGGCTACGGCTCCTGCTGGAGTGTTCGGGCGCTCAAACGGCCTCGCCGATCCGCTGATCCGATCCGCCTCGAGGCCGCGTCCGATTCTAGCGCAGCCCGAGCCACGATCCGTGCCAAGGTAGCCCCATGCGCCTGCTCGCCGCGCTCGTCCTTGGCCTCTGGCTGATCGGTGGCCTCGTGCTCACCCTTCAAGCCGCTCACCCGCTGCCGACTCAGGTCGTCGACGACAACCTGGTCCCCTTCCACACGCTCGCGATCTACTTGGACAACCTCGGCTCGGACTTCTGGTTGCGCAACCTGTTCGGCAACCTCGCGCTCCTCCTCCCCCTCGGCCTTCTCGGCCCCATAGCCCTCCCCGCCCTGAACCGATGGTGGCGCATCGCCCTCCTGGCGCTCGCTATCTCAGTCTCGATCGAGCTTGCGCAACTGGTAATCCCGGATCGCTCCGCCGACATCGACGACGTGATCGTCAACGTAACGGGCGTGCTGCTCGGCCTCGCGATTCTCAGCGTAGCGCGTCGAAGGCGACGGCAAGCGTGATCGGATAGGAGCGGCGAGCGCATGTAACTGCTTGAGAGCTTCCTGGGGGTTTTGACCGCCCCAGACCCGCGAGTGCGCTGCCCTACTGCGGATTCTTGGCCGACACCCCGTCGACTCGCCAACGATGAGTGCCCGGATTCGCGGCAACCGGCCTCAAGTGGCGGGTACGACAGGTGCGACCTTTGTGTATTCCTGAAGGCTTGTTGCGTAGCGGACAGCCCCGGAAGTCTTCAGCGTGTAGGCGACGGCAGTCGTCATGCCTTGACTAATGACGCTCTCAGCGCCCATCCGAAGCACATCCGATACCGTCAGCCCTCGCGCTTGCGCGAATTCCTGAATCCGCTGGAGCAGCTCCGTCGATAGACGCACGGCCACCAAGGCGCTGCCCGTTCGTCTCCGTACGCGCACCTCACGGCCGAGCTCGACATCTTCATTTCGATCATCTGCACTCATTGGTCATTCCTCCCGGTAGCGGGCCGCTTGCTCAGGGCGCGGCTGAAAGGCGGTCACGGGTCTCCACACCCCGTTACCCAAGCTCTCGATCGGAACGAGGATCATACGACCGCGGTAGGTGGGGCCAAGCATTGCGTGTGATGCTCGACGCCCGGGCAGGTTGGCGTAGAAGCGCGGTGAGAGCTCGTAAACCTCCTGGACCTCGACGACTGTTACCCCATGTTGTCCGAACTTCCGCTCGTTCTCATCATCGAAGAGCAGGGCATCGACGTCAATCTCCACGCTCCACCCCTACGGAATCCCTCTTGACACACGTTATACCAAACTGTATAACACATGCATCGACAGAACGTAACCCCCGGAGGGGGACCATACGATGCGTCAGGATTTCCTCATGTTCGCCGAAGGCGCCGAGGCAGTTAACGGCAAGATGTACATCCTCGGTGGCGGCATTGACCTCCACCACGCCCCCGGCTTTCCCACGATGCTGAAGGCTGACATCGCTCTCGGCTTCCTCGTGGCCTGGGGCGAGACCAACCGCAAAATCAACGTGAAGGTCCGCGTGATGGACGAAGACGATGCAGAGGCATTCACCTTCGGGCTTGAAGCGGTAGTTGGACGAGCACCAACCGCTAAACCCGGCCAGGACATTCGCTCCCTTGTTGCCCTTCGCGGTCCCTTCCCGATCGCAAAGCCTGGCGCCTACAAGGCTGTGATGTTCCTCAACGATGAACCTCAGGAGCCACCCTTCCGCTTCTGGGTCGATCAAGCACCACTACCCATCTCTCCGGGCTGAAGCAGCTGTGATGCTTTGACCGCGCCGCACACACGGCGGACTCCGTTGGAGAGGTCGTTCTGGGCACGCAGGAGGGTCGAACTGCAAGCAATCGCCGGCCAGCCCGGCACCGGCACGAAGAAGAAGGGGTGGCCGGGCGTTCCCGATCGCTGTTGCGCCAGCCAGCGGAGGGGGCGTCCGGCCGCCCCATCAACTCCGCCCGTATCGGTCTAGCGGGTGGGTCGCTCCCGATCGGACATCTCCAGGATGTCGAGCATCGGCAGGTCGCGCTGGTACTCGCTGAACTCGAACTCCGGCCCGCAGCGCAGGGCGTCGTACGGGCAGGCATCGGCGCAGATGCCGCAGAAGATGCATCGGCTCATGTCGAGCTGGTAGGTCTCCAGGATGCGTGGCCGCGGCATCAGAGCGCCGACCGGGCAGGTCTCGGCGCAGCGGCCACAGGAGACGCACGGCGTCTCGTTGAGCGAGACGAAGTCGGCGGTGGTGACCAGTGAGTCGAAGCCCTTGCCGATGAAGTCGTAGCAGCCGGCGCCCACGATGTCCTTGCAGACCTGGGCGCAGCGGCCGCAATCGATGCAGCGGCTGTAGTCGCGCAGGATGAAGGAGTGCGTCTCGTCGCGGCCGTAGCCGTGGTTGACGCCCACGTACGGGTTGTCCTGGATCGAGCGCTCGTCGATCGCCATGTTGAGGGTCGTCTCGTACTCGATCGCCGCCTCGCGCAGGTCGCAGTGACCGATCGCCTCGCAGGTGCACTGCAGGCAGCGCGCCGCCTCGGCCATCGCCTGGTCGCCGGTGTAGCCGAACTCGTACTCGCCGAAGCTGCCGCGCCGCTCCTCGGGGCCGAGCTTGCCCATCACCGCCTTGGGCTCCTTGACGTCGTCAGTGAAGGGCACGATCGTCAGGAAGCTGGGCTGCGGCTCGCTCACGATCCGTCGCACCTGCGGGTCGTCGAGGTCGTGGCCGCGCAGCCAATAGTCGATCGCATAGCTGGCGCGTCTGCCCTCGCCGATCGCCTCGACCACGGTGCTGGCGCCGGCGCGCACGTCGCCGGAGGCGAAGACGCGCGGCAGGCCGGTGCGGAAGATATCGTCCTCGCTGACCAGCGTGCCGCGACGGCTCACCTCCAGCTGAGAGCGGATCTCCTCCGGCTCGGAATCGACCCAGGAGAGCTCGGGTCCCTGGCCGATGGCGCCCAGCACCGTGTCGCATGACACGATGAACTCGGTCCCAGGCATCGGCTCCGGCCGACGACGGCCCTTCTCGTCGGGCTCGCCCAGGTGCATGCGCTGGAACTCGACCCCGGTCGCCCGGTTGCGCTTGTCGGTCAGGATCCGGACCGGGGCCGCCTGGAAGATGACCCGCGCCCCCTCCTCGATCGCCTCGTGCACCTCGTCCGAGGCGGGCATGTCCTTCAGGTCGCGGCGGTAGACGAGGGTCACCTCGGCGGCGGACTGGCGGATGCTGGTCCGGGTGCAGTCGATCGCGGTGAACCCGCCGCCGATCACCACCACCCGCGCCCCCTTCAGGGCGGGGATCGGCACGCCGCGTGAGCTGTTGTAGAGGTTCTCCAGGGCGTTGACCACGCCATCCGCGTCCTCGCCGGGGATCCCCATCTCGTTCGCCTTGTAGCAGCCGATGCCGACGTAGACCGCGTCGTAGCCCTGCTCCAGCAGGTCGGCGACGTGGAAATCGCGGCCGAGCCGCATGTTCGGCTTGAACGAGGCGCCCAGCTCCCAGACGTGGTTCAGCTCGCGGTCCATCCACTCCTTGGGCAGCCGATAGGCGGGGATCCCGTAGCGCAGCATGCCGCCCTGCTCCGGATCGGCCTCGTAGACATCACAGTGATGGCCGCGCAGCTGGAGGTAGTAGGCCGCAGACATGCCGGCCGGGCCGGAGCCGATGACGGCCACGCGGCGCCCACTGTCTGGCTCCGTGGGCCACGGCGTCGGTGCCGGGGCGTCGACCTCCAGCACACGGTCGGCGCAGTAGCGGTGCGAGTCGCGGATGGCGATGGCGGTGTCGACCTCCTCGCGCCGGCAGTGCGTCTCGCAGGGCGCGGGGCAGACGCGGCCCAGGATGGCCGGGAAGGGGAGCGAGCGCTTCAGGATGCGCGTCGCTTCCTCCCAGTTGCCGAGCGTGTTCTGCTTGAGGTAGCCGGGGATGTCGACCCGGGTGGGGCACTTGAACTGGCACGGCGGCAGGCAGTACGCGTCGTGGTCGCTGAAGATCAGCTCCAGCACCATGCGGCGGTTCTCGACCAGCCGATCCGAGTGGGTGGTGATGACCATCCCCTCGGCAATCTGGGTGCCGCAGCTGATCGGCGTGTTGTCCTGTCCCTCGACCTCGACCACGCAGATGCGGCAGGCCCCGTAGGGCGCCAGCTTCGGCTCGTAGCAGAGGGTCGGCACCTCGATCTCCAGCACGCGGCAGGCCTGCAGGATGGTCTGCCCCTCCTCGGCCTCGACGTGGGCGCCGTTGATCGTGACCGCCAGCTTGCGGGTGCCGGGCACCAGCGGCCACATCGGCACGTAGTCCTCGGGGCGCAGCGGCGCCTTGCCGTTGCCGCTTCCGTTGCCGTTGGTGACGAAGCTCATGGTCAGTGCATCCTAGCCATCTATGCGGTCGGCTCGAGGCCGGGCAGCGGCGCGAGCAGCGGCGGGAGGGGAGCCGTGCGGCAGGCCCCGGCGAGGCACTCGCCGCGCTCGGCATGGGCGCGGTACTCGTCGGCGAATCGGTCGAGGGTGGTGAGCATCGGCCCTGGCGCGCGCGCCTCGAGCTTGCAGAGCGCGGTGTCGCTCATCTTGCCGGCCAGCGCACGGAGCAGCGCGATATCGGTCGGTCGCGGGGTCCCGACCAGGATGCGGTCGAGCGTCTCGACCAGCCGCTTGGTGCCGATCCGGCAGGGGACCGCCTTGCCGCACGCCTCGCGCGCGGAGTAGTCGAGGAAGAAGCGCGCGGTGTCGACCATGCAGGTCTCGCTGTTGGTCACCAGCAGCTGGCCGAGGCCGATCCCCGCGCCCGCCTCCCGCAACGTGTCGAAGTCATATGGGGTTTCCAGCTCGGCCGCGCTGAGCGCGCCGCCCCCCGGCCCGCCGACGAAGACAGCCTTGATGCTCCCCGTCGCGCCGCCCGCCAGCGCGAGGATGGCGGCAAGCGGCGTCCCGAGCGCCACCTCGGCCAAGCCCGGCTGGCCCACGCGGCCGTAGATGCTGACCAGCTTGGTGCCTGGGCTCGCCTGCGAGCCGACGGCGCGGAACTTCTTTGCCCCGTGGCGGGCGATCCAGGCGGCGTGCGCCAGCGTCTCGCCGTTCTGGACGGTGGTGGGCAGGGCGCGCAGTCCGCGCTCGGTCGGGTACGGCGGGCGGATCACCGGCATGGCTCGGTCGCCGACGAGCGCCGCCAGCAGAGCTGTCTCCTCCCCGGCCACGAGCGCCGCGGCACCCTCCCAGACGCTGACCACGCACGAGAAGTCGGTGCCCATCACCAGGTAGCCGGCAAGGTGGGCCGCATCGGCCTCGGCGACTGCGCCGCGCAGGCGTGCGATGGCATCGGTCCAGTCGCGGCGGACGGCGATGATCGCCTCTGAGGCGCCAGTGGCAAACGCGGCCAGCAGCACGCCCTCCAGCAACAGGTGCGGGTTGCCCTCGGCCAGCGCACGGTCGCCCAGGGCAGTTGGATCGGCGCCGATCAGGTTGGCGACGACGACCTTGCCGTCGCCCTCGGCCGCCCGGGCGGCGCGCCACTTGTCGGCGGTCGGATAGCCACCGCCGCCCCGGCCGCGCAGCCCCGCCGCCGCGATCTCGGCGATGGTGCCCTCCGGGCCGAGCTTCCCGACGGCGCGCTTGAGGCCGGCGTAGGCGCCGTACTGCCTCGCGCTGGCCAGGGACGTGGGGTCGAGGGTGCCGATATCGGCCAGCAGGCGCAACTCGCCGCCCGGCAGGAGGCGGATCTGCGGGGAGAGGCCGAGGCCGGCCGTCGGCTCGGTCATGCTCGCGCCCCCGCCCGTGCGCCCGTCCGTCGCCGCTCCGTCACCAGGTGGAGACCCTGCTCGACGGTGAGGGGGCCGTAGACCAGGGTGTCGATCCGCAACGCCGGTGAGAGCGCGCCGGCCGCCACCTCGTCGCTCGTTTCCAGGCTGATCGCGCCGTCGCCCGTCGTTTCGCCCGGGGAGATGCCGAGCTGCGCGCGCACGGCCTCCAGCAGCTCGTCGCCGCCGGCGAAGCGGCAGGCGGCGCAGATGCAGACCGTGACCAGGTGCCCATCGGCCGGTAGCAGGCGGAAGCCGCCCAGCCCGGCGGCGCCGAAGACCTGGGCCCAGTGGATCGACATCGTCTCGCTCGTCTCGCGCAGCGCCCGCTCGGGAAGGTAGCCGTAGCGCTCCTGAATGGCCGAGAAGATGGCGACCAGCGCCTCGGGGCGCCCGCCGAAGCCGTCGATCACCCCGCGCAGCCAGGGGCTGTCAATCGCCTCGTCCCAGCGCGCCGCGTTGCGCATCGGGGCAGCCGCCAGCCCGGCGCGGCGGTAGGCGTTCGGATCCCTGCGCTCGTCGTAGATCTCCTGCATGCCGTAGCGGATCCGATTCCCCTCCGAGTCGAAGCCGCTCATGTCGATCGCCTCCACCGGGCAGACCTGCGCGCACTGGAAGCAGACCTCGCACTTATGCTCGCCGAACGGGTCGTAGATCAGGTCGAGGCGGCCACGCCATCGGTCCGGCATGGTCGGACGCGACTCGGGGTACTGGTTGGTCACCTTGGGCGCCCAGTAGTTGCGCCCGGTCTGGCGCAGCCCCTTGAGGATGCCGAGTCCGGGGATCCTCACAGCTTGAAGACCACCACCGCCACGGCGGTGACGAGCAGGTTGACCATGGCCAGCGGCAGGAGCACCTTCCACGCCGCCCCCATCAGCTGGTCGACCCGCACCCGCACCAGCGTCGCGCGCAGCAGGACCGCGATCGCCACGAAGATGTAGGACTTGAGGAAGAACCAGAACACGCCGTAGAGGGTGCCGACGAAGCCGTCGAGCTGGGCGGGGAAGGGCCACGGCGCCAGCCAGCCGCCGAAGAATAGCGCGGCCATGATTCCGCTCATGATGAAGAGCGCCAGGTACTCGGCGAAGAAGAAGAAGCCGAAGCGCATGCCGGAGTACTCGGTGAAGGGCCCCGCCACCAGCTCGCTGTCGGCCTCGACCATGTCGAACGGGGTGCGGTTGATCTCCGCCAGGGAGGCGATGTAGAAGATCCCCAGCCCGACCGGTTGCCAGATCAGCATCCAGCCGTGCGCCAGCTGCCACTCGATCAGCTCGCGGAAGTTGAGCGTCCCGGCCAGGACCACCGCGCCCACCACCGACAGCGAGAGCGGGATCTCGTAGCTCACCAGCTGCGCCGCGCTGCGCAGGCCGCCCAACAGCGAATACTTGTTGTAGCTCGCCCAGCCGGCGACCAACAGGCCGACGACGGACAGGCCCAGCACGGCAAAGAAGTAGACGATCCCGATGTTGAAGTCGGCGGCGATGGCGCCCGGCGCGAACGGGATCACCAGCATGCTCATGGCCGCCGCCATGTAGACCATCCACGGCGCCATGGTGAAGGTGGCGCGGTCCGCCTGGTCGGGGATGTGGTCCTCCTTGGCGAGCACCTTGAAGCCGTGAATCGTGCTCTGGAACATCCCCCACGGGCCGATCCGGTTGGGGCCGTAGCGGAGCTGCGCGCCGGCGATGATCTTGAGCTCCATCTGGATGACGACGAAGGCGGTCGGCACCGTCAACAGCAGGATCAGGGTCGTGGCCAGCAGGAAGCGGCCGACCCCCAGGAGCAGGTCCCAGTCCATCTACTTGTCGACCCCGCCCATCACCGGGTCGAAGCTGGCCATCACCGCCATCGTGTCGGCAATCAGGCGCCCGGGCATCAGCTTGGGGATCGCCTGCAGGCTGACGAAGCTCGGGTCGCGCATCCGGAACCGATACGGGTTTGGCCCGCCGTCGCTGATCGCATACACGCTGTACAGGCCGCGCGGCGACTCGACCGCCGCATAGGCACGCCCCGGCTTGGGACGGATGATGCCCGGCACCTGGGCCTGCACGGGACCGTGCGGCATCTTGTCCACGATCTGGTCGATCAGGTGGATGCTCTGCTTGATCTCGGCGATCCGCTGCAGGTAGCGGGCGTTGGAGTCCCCACTCGGGTGGGTGATCACCTCGAACTCCAGCTCCGGGTAGATCGAGTAGGGGTGCGCCTTGCGCACGTCGAACGGCACGCCCGAGGCGCGCAGGTTCGGGCCCGATACGCCCAGCGCGATCGCGTCCTTGCCGGACAGGACCCCCATGCCGATCGTCCGTGCACGGAAGACCTCGTTGTCGGTGATCACCCGCTCGTTCATCTCGACGTTCTTGAGCACGCCGGCGCGCCAGGTGCCGAGGCGCGAGAAGAACTCGTCGTTGGTGTCGAAGTTGACGCCGCCCACCCGGATGAAGTTGAAGAGCATGCGCTGGCCGCTGATGGCCGACAGCATGTCGACCACGTCGTCGCGGTTGATGAAGCTGTACAGGATCGGCGTCACGCCGCCCATGTCGAGCGCCAGGAAGCCCATCATCAGGCCGTGGCTGAAGACCCGGTTCAGCTCCACCACCAGCGCCCGGATGTACTCAGCTCGCTTTGGCGCCTTGATCCCGAACAGCTTCTCGAAGGCGATCGCCGGGGCATGCTCGTTGTGCATCGAGGCGAGGTAGTCCATCGGGTCGACGTAGGTCATGACCGTGGTGTACGTGGCGTTCTCGCACAGCTTCTCGATGCCCCGGTGCAGGTAGCCGAGGACCGGGTCGATATCGGTCACCACCTCACCGCGGACCTTGACGACCAGGCGCATCACGCCATGGGTCGAGGGGTGCTGCGGCCCCATGTTGACCAGCATCTCCCCCTCGGCCAGGGTGTAGACCTCGCGCTCGCGCTCGGTCTGGGGCGGCCGATCGGGCAGCCCCACCGACTCGAAGCCGGCGTACTCGCCCGCATGTCGCGCGGCGGGCTCCATGCCGGCCGCGGCGCGCAGGCGCGCCTCTTCGGCGCGCTCCAGATCGAGCGGATCGGGGATCTTCACTTCGCTGGTCACGACTCGCCCTCCGCGTGGGCAATGACGCCGGGGGCGAGCTCCTCGGAGAGGCGTGACAGGTCCCAGGTCTCGGGCCGCTCGAGCGGATTCACGCCGGCCGCCGACGAGTCGGCGGCGTCATCGGGCAGAAGGAAGTCCCTGCGCTGCGGGAAGCTGCGGTAGTCCGGCGACATGTAGATCCGGCGCAGGTCCCGGTTGCCGTCGAAGATGATCCCCATCATGTCGTACATCTCGCGCTCGTGGAACATCGCCCCCTCCCACAGGGAGGTGATCGTCGG
>Ga0184639_10001230_pt1 | contig 10952 bp, 19 predicted proteins | sample PLM31_170_b2_FD_133155 | JGI IMG/M metagenome (GOLD analysis project Ga0184639, IMG submission 133155) | Groundwater sediment microbial communities from an aquifer in East River, Colorado, USA - PLM3-1_170_b2 | ecosystem: Environmental > Terrestrial > Soil > Riparian zone | place: USA: East... | reverse complement strand
GAAAAACCCCTAGGAATGCTTCGACAGGTTCAGCATGAACGGAAAATTCTTAACGTTATCAATCCCCTCCCCGTTCGTCCTGAGGCTCTCGAAGGATGAACAGAGGGTTTTTCAGCAGAATCAGTCATCTAAGTCTGACCCTCAGCCCTTGGATTTACCGGCGCCGATGCAAACTCAACGAAAGCCGCTGGCAGGGGCGGCAGACTACCGTTCAAGGGCCTAACCCAAGTGTAAATTTTTCCGTTGATATGGCGAGACGGCGCCGCGACGATGTATCCGCCATTGCCGCGAAAGTCCAGTCCGTCGATTCCGTCGACCGCCGACGCTATCGTCAAGCCGCTTTCGACATGAGCATAGCCGAGCTGCCAACCGCGGCCGGTTTTTGCGAGCGCTGCCTCTGACGTGTCAGGAATTATCTCTTTGAGTTTTCCCTGCGCCGTTTCGTTGTCGACATCGATCACGTCAAACCCGGAAACCGCGCCGGTAGGGACGCCGATGTTTGCGTTTGGCCACTTCGTCCACCACGCCTTAATGGTTGTCGCGTCCGTCGTCGCATCTTTGAATCCATGCTCCGTTCTTGGATGTTTGGCTTTCTTGTCGCATTTAGGATTCGGCAGCTACAGGTTAAGCCGTTGTTGCTTTCGATTGGATTGTGCAGAGGAAAAACCGGGATGTCCTGCGCTGCGTATTCCAGCGCCGCCCCGAGTAGGCTATTTTCTGTCATCGGCGCAGCCATGAACAAAGCCTCATGTGAAGGCTTGTCGGTCATCGCGGCGCTCCAAGGGGTGATTTGCGCGCCAGCTCATCAGCGAGCCGGCGAACGTCGCGTTCCTTAAAAAGCCGCCGGCCGCCGCCAATTTTTACCGCCGGCAGCTTGCCGCTCTTCTCGTACACGCGGACCATCTCTGCCGACCGGTTCAGAATCCGTGCGGCCTCACTAGTAAGCAAAAGGTTCATAGCTCCTCCGTTTGGGGTTGCGGTATCATTGGAGTCAAACTTAAGGTAAGATGCCTGCATGGTCGATGCTCCAAATAAGAATTTTTCACGGCCATTTAGGGCAGCTAAGAAAAGCGAATTGCCTGACTGGCTACACACGTATATGGAGGCCCTGCAACGCGGCTACTACCTCAAGCTTAGAGTCCAGACTCAGGTTGAGAAAAGAAGGCGGAACGTAGTCCCGCATGAGATCAAGGCTGAAATCGAGATTCTGAAAAAAGCCGAAGCGATACTCGAAAAAGGAAATCTGTCTTATGGCTGTGTCCCACGGGTGAACCGGATCGGGGATGAGTTTCGTGAGAATGTGCGCCGCGAGAGAAACGCTTTGGCAGTGCGTAAGATGTCGATACTCACTCTTCGCCGGGAGTGTAGGCGCCTTGCTTTCCGGCTCCGTAAAGGTCCGCGTGGCTACCAAATGAATTACATGCTCGATTACGATGCGTGGTGCCTCGCAGAAAAGATAAAAGAAAAAACCGCCAAGCCTAACTGGGAATTAGTTGCACGACTTCTATCGGAATATTTGCCAATTGAGCCAATGGACGCTAACCAGGCCCTCAAAGCTCACAGGCGCTTTGCAGAATTGCGCAATGACAGAGAGAAATTCATGCGGGTGATGGTGTCGAACAGCATCAATAACAACTATTTTGGCAGAGATTACGAGACTTTGAAGAAAAAGATTCGCTTCGCTGGACCCCGCGACCGCGTAGGCCCGTTTACCGTGCAGGCGATAGCGGATTAATTGATCCACGATCTCGAAAGGAGCTGGCCATGCAACAGAGTTTCACAGTGATTCTTACGAAATCAGACGAGGGCGGATTTGTTGCCGAATGCCCTTCTTTGCCGGGTTGTTTCTCTCAAGGCGAAACCAAAGCCGAGGCGTTGGATAACATTCGCGAGGCCATCATATTGAGTCTGGAGACCAGAGAAGCCGAGGGCCTTCCCGCTCATGGTTTACACGTAGAGATCGCCGAAGTTCAATTAGCCGTCAATGGCTAAGCTGCCAGTTTGCTCCGGAGCCGAAGCCGTCAGAGCCTTCGTAAGGGCCGGTTGGAAGCAAAGCCGGCAAAAAGGGAGCCATGTCAGTCTCACCCAAGCCAATAACCCCATTGTTCTCACCGTTCCCCTTCATCGTGAGTTAAAACCTGGTCTCTTGCGCGGACTTATTCGCAGCGCTGGCTTAAGCGTTGACGAATTTGCAGCGCTTCTCTAATCCTCGCGTTACATTTCCCCGCGCTACTGCACGATCTCTAGCCTTCCCATCCACTCGTCGTTAGTGGTAAGTGGATGAAATACGCAAAAGCAGGAGGGAACCATGACGAACATAACCACGCCGAGCGCTATTCTGATAGGATTATCATTGATTGCCCTGGCAGTCTTGTTTCAACCGACAATAACACAACTGATGGTACCTCCAGCATATGCTGCGTCGTTGGATATGTCGGATTACGGGATGTTCCAGAGCGGCTTTAACAGCATTGCGAGCGCAATCCGAGGCATTAGTGCTTGCAGATAAGTGGGATCGGGCTCTGACCCCGATTTCTTCTCCTGGTATCTACGCCGCTAACTTTTCCCAGCGATCCTTCTTGACGGCGAAGACCGCTTTCTTTCCCATGATGCGAGCGGCGATGTCCAACAGAACGCCACGCACGTCTTTGCCATCGCTGGCGATACTCACCGCCCCATCGCAATTAGCCATGCGGGCGCCGCGCGCCGGTTCGCTAGCGCCGCAGGTAGTGGGGCCCGGCTTATCTATTTCTATTTGAGCAGGGCGCGACACTTTTCAAAATCAAATTGATTTTGTTCGCCTTGATGTTAACGATCTTCGTTATCACGCCGGTCTTGACGTGGCCCTGTTCAGGATGATTTGCAGTCCGCCCGCGCCTAGCATTCCATGAGTCTCTTTTCTGTCCTGTATGCGATGGCGAGCCGAGATGTCGAGGATAAACATTTTTCCGCCGTCCCGTTGGCATCGCCGGCAGCTCTCGACCTCGCGGCAGATTCTTTCGACTTCCGCCGCGCGGGCCGGGTCATCTAGAATAAGCGATCTAGGGTGACTGCATGGCCGCGCTGGTAGGAGCTTTTCAAGCTCCTCTAGTTTTTTCAGTTTGCTGTTCATCAAGCGGCCGGTTTAAGCCTTTCTTCAAGCTCGCGGATCTTGGCGTCAACTTCGGTCGCTTCCACAAGGCGCACGAAAACTGACAAGCAATTCGTTACCGCGGTAGCGGTCGTGCTCGAAATCGCGCCCTTGAGCACCCAGTTCAATGTTTTCTCAAGCGCAGTCTTGGCGTCCTGTGGTGAGTCAAGCTTCAGGTCGGGAATACTGTTCTGCAAATGCGTGGGAATCAGCTGCTTGATTTTTCCCGCCGTAACCAGGCCACCGTTTTGCTGCGCTGCCTTGCGTTTCTGCCAGGCGGCGGCGCTATGAAAGTGACATTTCGTATCACCTGTCAACGCCGCCGCCGAGCAAGGGGCGCCGTCGCGTTTAGTTGCTGTGCATTTCATACGGTTTCGGTAGCGTTCTGCTTCTTCAGTAGTCTACTTTGAGAAATTCAGTTTGGTTCACACGATTCTATACGCATACCCTCCGGGGGTCGCCCGAAGGGGGGTGCCGGGGGTCGTTTTCCCGTGAACAGCCCGCGCTCGCGTTTCCAAATTTGTTTCCAGAGTCACAGGGAACAAACCTTCGATTCAGCAAATTGAACAAGCGCAAATACGCCACCCGTAACGCAGCACCCGCCCATCCATTGAGCCCGTCGCAACGACGCCCCCTTCTCTCCCGGCGCTCTCCAGACCTCTAGCCTCCCACTCTTTCCCCGCGCCCGTTGGGCGAATAAGGTTGCGGAGTTATTACACTGGAGACGCTCAAGGGCGAGACGAGGGCTCTTTACCGCTTCCACCCCTACCGGATACCCAACCACCCGCGTCGCTAGGTCTCCCACCCCTCCGTCCGGACCGCTCGCTAAGGCCGCGCCCAGCGCTCGCTCAGGATCTCGCCGCCAACCACGTCTCAGAGTGCGGGCGCGCGGGCCGGGTCGCTGGCGCTCGCTCGGAGGCCCGCTCCTCAGAGCTCCGTTTCGTATGCGCACCTCTATGCGCCCTCGGAACGCTCGCGCCAAATCACGGACAATGGCAGTGAGCCGTCGCCCTTGCGTTATGCTCCACTCGCGGACTTCGCTTCTCTCCACTCCAGGGCCACGACTGTTTGTTGATCTCCTACCCACCCTTGCGCTGAAGACACTCTTCGCTACGCTTCGAGAGACATCCGCGCGCCCGTTCGTCCACATGGACTCCCCTTTCGTTTCCAGAGCAGTGAATTTTCGTGGTAAAAAAAGGTTCCAAAAATGTTTCAGGCTTATACCAAAAACAGGTGACAAACCGTAGCAGTCGGTAACAAGCCCAAAATAAAAAAGCCTGGAAATCCAGGCTCTTTCTCACTCGGTATCACTTCTTGTTTTTAGTCTTTTGGCCTCGATGCAGCGGTTCGAATCCGCTCGCCGCCTCCAATTTCTACGATTCAGCCTACGCTATAGATCTGGATCAGCAGCAATCGCTCCGCACGAAATATTCCCGATTGAGCGGAAAACCGCTGGGGTCTGGCCCGACAATCTTGCACTGTCTTGCGCACGACCTCACAATCAGGCGGACGACTTCAACTGCGGCGAACCCGCTGGATTTCGAAGCAGGGTGGATGAGGCGATGGATCAAATGTCACAGTGAAATTGTCAAAGAAGCCTATCTGCCCCAAAAGATTGTCCGTAATGTCCCAAGAGAAACCCGCCTTGATCTCAACGATATCCGCTCCGATTACGAGTTTTACATTGTGGAAGTAAACCTTTGAACGGGCGCCAGGTACAATTCCCCCCAAATCGCCCTCCGGTCCGCTCTGGATTTTTATTCCTATCGATGCCCCGATATCAGCATGAAAAAGACAGTAATCCGTACCCGTGTCTACAACTGCTTCAAATTTTTTGCTGGTCGCGTGACTGTGGATGATTTGAACCGGAAGTATCGGGCGCCAGATTCTTGTTTGCTCTGGGACGCCTCGATTGCGAAAGGGGAAGGATTTGTAGCTTACACGCAAAGGTGAAAAACCCGTGGCTCCCAAGTGTCGGGGATTTTGATCAGAAGAGGATCGTTTTCGCCGTGCTTCTGAGCATCGTTGACCGCTTCTTCGTAACTATTTCCACGGCCAACGACCTTGGACTCGTCACTGGATAGGGCTACCCAACTGTTGGGTTTAGCTTCGCTCAGAATCCGAACTCTTTCTTCATCCGTCATGATAATGGCCTCGTGAATAGTCGAACCACCGATCCTTTGCAAGTAGGCATTATGTATGATTCGGAGTCAGCAATCAAAATGGTGAGGGCCATAGCAAATGGAACTCATACCGAGCCCAGAACCCCACGCTCCGACTATTGAAAAAAAACGTTCTAGAAATATTCCACTTTTGTACCAAGAACAGGTAACAAACCGTAACACCCGATAACAAGCCCAAAATAAAAAAGCCCGGATTCCAGGCTTTTTCTCACTCCGTATCACTGCTTGTTCTTAGGTTTGGTGATTCGATGCAGCGGTTCGAATCCGCTCGCCGCCTCCAAATTCCAAGAATCGGCCACACGCCGCTATATCTGAAGCCGAAACGATTGCGATCAAATTCCCAGCAAGCGATCCAGTTCGCCGCTCGTATCCAAGTCGCAAGCGTCGTCATAGCCGCCGATCGGCTTGCCATCGATGAAAATCTGCGGCACGGTGCGCCGCTGCGATCGCTGTTCCATTTCGCCCCGACGCAACGGATCGCTGGTCACGTCGATCTCATCGAAGCGGACATTCTTAGATCGCAGTAATGCCTTTGCGGCGGTACAGTAGGGACAATAATTCGTCGTGTAGATCACCACCTGAGCCATGAGTTAGCCGCTTCCGATTTCTTGGTCATCGTCCATTTGACCAAATTGCTTGAAAGCGCATGCCTATTTTGCCAATAGTATGGCGTGAAACTGGTCGGATTAACAGGAGGAATAGCCTCGGGTAAAAGCACCGTCGCAAAAATCCTCGAAAGCCTGGGCGCGGCGATCATCGACGCTGACGCCCTTTCCCGCGAAGTCGTTGAACCGGACCAAGATGCTTGGAAAGATATCGTTGCCAGTTTCGGCGCGGAGATCGTGCAAGCAGACCGAACTCTCGACCGCACAAAACTACGGACAATAATTTTCAACAACCCCGAGGCGAGAAAAAAACTCGAGTCGATCATCCACCCACGGGTGCGCGCTCTGGCGGAAAAAAGAATCAGCGAGCGTGCCGCCGCCGGATATGCCGTCATCGTCTACGAGGTGCCGCTCCTGTTCGAAGGCAACCTGCACGAATGGCTTCGTCCCGTGATCCTCGTCTCCTGCGATATCGGCACGCAGCGAAGCCGCTTACAAAAACGTGATCGCCTCGCGTCAGCACAAGCTCAGAAGCACATCGACGCGCAGATGAGCTTGGAAGAAAAGCGAAGGCTCGCCGACTACGTGATTGAAAATAACGGCAGCCTGGAAGATCTCGAGCGGCAAGTGCGCGCGGTCTTGGAAAAAATCAAAGCTACTTGACCCGTTCCAAATAAGAGCCGTCGGATGGATCGACCCGCACTTTGTCGCCGATCTGAACAAACGGCGGAACCTGAACCGTGACTCCGGTTTCCAACTTCGCCGGCTTATAAGACGCGCTCGCGGTGGCGCCCTTCATCGACGGCTCCGTGTCGACGACTGCCAACTCCACCGTCGACGGCGGCTCGATGCCGACCGGCTTACCTTCGTGGAATTCGATATCGACGACGGAATTAGGCAATAAGAACGACAACAGATCGCCGATGTCATCCGCCGTCAGGGCGATTTGTTCGTAATTTTGAGTGTCCATGAAAGTATGCATGTCCCCTTCGGCGTAGAGATACTGCATCTGGCGGTTTTCTAATATCGCCTGATCGACGCGATCCTCCGAGCGAAACTTATATTCCGTGCCGATACCGGTGCGCAGGTTTTTCATCTTCGTTTGCATGAAGCCGCGCTTGTTGCCGGGAGTAAGATGATGCACCGCGGTTACGCGGAAGAGATCCCCTGCATGGATAATGATCATTCCCGGTCTGAGTTGCGTCGCCTGAACCATTTCCCAATATCCTTCCTTAATTTGATTGCTCTTTTAGTTACCAATTTATCTCTCTGGCTTCAACGCGGTCGACGTCGTCAGTGCGGCAGACTGCCCTCTCGCTTACGCGTAGAAGCCGCGCCAGAGCATCGCCCGGGAGACGCGATCGATGCCGATCATGAGCGCCGCCAGGCGCATATCGGCGTCATGCTTACGGCTCATGTGGAGCACTTCATTGAAAGCTTTGACCAACATTTCCCTCAACTTCTTGTTGACTTCCTCTTCGGTCCAAAAGAAATTCTGCAGATCCTGAACCCACTCAAAATAAGACACGATCACTCCGCCGGCATTCGCCAAGATATCGGGAACCAAGAATACTTCCTTGTCTCTGAGAATCGCGTCGGCTTCCGGCGTGGTCGGACCATTGGCTCCTTCGGCAAGAATACGGCACTGCAAACGCCCGGCGTTGGCCTTGGTGATTTGCATCTCCAGCGCGGCCGGAACGAGCACGTCGCACTTGAGCTCGAGCAACTCTTCGTTAGTGATCTTGTCGCCGAAAGGACAGCCTTCGAGACTGTGGTTTTTGTCGGCAACTTCGAGAAGCTTCTCGACGGGCAATCCCTTGGGATCGACAAAGCCGCCGGTGCGATCCGATACTCCGATGATCTTCACGCCGATATTCGAGAGTTCTTTTACCGCCACCGAGCCGACGTTGCCAAAGCCCTGGACCACCGCGGTACAGTTGCCAAGTTCGACGCCGATCTGTTTCGCCGCTTCGATAATCATGTACACCACTCCGCGGCCCGTCGCCTCCCGACGCCCGAGAGTGCCTCCGATGGCCACGGGTTTGCCTGTGACGACTTCGGGAACGGCATGGCCTTTGTGTTGCGAATAAGTGTCCATGATCCATGCCATCACTTGCTCGTTGGTCCCCATGTCCGGCGCCGGCACGTCGACCTCAGGTCCGATAAAATTTAGAATCTCCGCGGTGAAGCGACGGGTCATCGACTGCAATTCGTTGCGCGACAGTTTCGCAGGATCGCAAGCAATACCGCCCTTAGCGCCCCCCAACGGCAAGCCTACGAGAGAACATTTCCAGGTCATCCACATCGCCAACGCGGAGACCTCGCCGAGGTTCACCGCTGGGTGATAGCGAATCCCTCCCTTAAACGGGCCGAGAACGTCGTTGTGCTGCACTCGATAGCCGGTAAAAACATGAACATGGCCATCGTCCATTCGCGTCGGCACGCTGACGATCATGGCTCGATCCGCTCGACGCAATCGCGCCGCCACGTTGGGATCGATCACTAACTTGTCCGCGGCGATATCGAATTGCTGTACCGCCATCTCACTCGCCGCACTACGCCATTCGTCTGTCGACATGCTGCCCTCCGCTAATGCGATCACAACGCCAAGCCCATTGAATCGATTACCCCGGCGGCCAGCCCATCTGCCGTCCGCCAAGAAGGTGGTAGTGCAAGTGAAACACGGTCTGCCCCGCGTCGGCGCCGGAATTAACGACGATCCGAAAACCGTTTTCGGCGATTCCCAGATCGCGCGCGAGCCGCGCCGCGACTTGAAAGATCTGTCCGACGAGCGCGCCGTCGTTCGGTTCTATATCGAGAACGCCGGTGATGTGCTTGCGCGGGATTAGCAAAATATGCACCGGCGCCCTGGGGTTGATGTCTCTGAACGCGACGACGGCATCGTCCCGATAAACGATATTGGCGTTGATCTTGCCGTCAACAATGCCGCAAAAGAGGCAATCGCTCATCGTCAACTCCTTAAAACTTTTTTCCAACGAAGAAAAAAAAGATCAATCGTCTTCGGCCGACCCGGGCAAACGCGCATAGACTTGTCCGCCGTCGATCTCGATCGGCACGCTTTGAAGTGAAAGCCCCACACATGGACCCCAGATACACTCTCCGGTGGCCGGCTCGAAGACAGCGCCGTGGGTCGCACACATGACGTAGCGCTTGTCGGAGCTAAAAAACTGGTTATTGACCCAATCGAGAGTGATGCCGGTATGCGGACAACGATTAATGTAGGCAAAAAGATTTCCCTCGAAGTTGACGAGCATACCCTCCAATTCCCGCTGACCGCGGCGCAGCGTGAATTTCTTGCTTGTACCGTGCTCGATCTCACCCACGGAACCGACTAGTTTTCGATGCAATTGCTTCTGCGTTTTCGTCGTCATCGCGATGTTCCTTACTCGGCAAACTGACTTAGATCTCCTTCCGGGCAACCGACCAATACTTCGCCGCGATCGACCCGCACCGGCAATCGATAGAGCGATTCTCCCTTGCACGGGCCATCCACGCAAAGCCCGGTGGAAAATTCATAAAGCGCGCCGTGCGTGTAGCATCTCAGAAACCTGCCGTCGTCGCTGACAAACTCGTCGCGGACGAAATCCAGCGGCGTCGCCATATGTCGGCAACGATTGACGTAGGCGTGATAGCTGCCGCGATCGTTGACCAAAAATCCGTCTAAACGATACTTTTGACAAATGAGCCAAAATTTCTTCACCGATCCCGGCGCGAGCTCTTCAACCTGGGCAATCACCCGGGCCCCTTCCCGACTTTCGTCTGCCATTCGCCGCCTATCGCGCAGAAATATCACGCGGTGAATCGCCAGACCGACCAGGTAAAGCGCCAAAAATAGCAGCGAAACGTAGATCGTGATCGCCATGGGTGCGGAGAACGACTTACTCGGAATCTTTGCCGACGAGATCGCGGATGCGCTTTACTTCTTGCGCCGATTGCTGTCCCGAGATACCCATGACTTTCATCAGCTCGGTCGTCATCTCGGCTGTAACTTGATCTTGAATACTGCCCGTGCCATGCGGATTTGCTTTGAGAAAAACCAAGATCTTTTCTTTGTCGACACCGGTCTGTTCGAGACCGTCGAGGAATTGACCAAAGCTCACTTTACCACGCAACTCGCCGACCCGGGCCAGGAGTTTTTTGCAATCGCCGCACGTGCGTCCGAAGAGTCCGGCGCGCTCGCCGCAATAAACACAATTACGCATAATCTTCCGCCGCTTTTCGTATCAAAAGCAACATCACTTCCTGTCTGCCATCGCATCCCGCCAGAGCGCTTGCAACCCATCTGCGAGCCCGTTATTGGCCGCCACTACGCCGCGGTGCTTCGGTAGTTCGCGGTTAAACATCATCAGGTCGCCGTTACCGTCGATCACTTTTCCGCCGGCCTCCTCGACCATCAGGACCCCTGCACAAATGTCCCACTCGTGGATGGTGCGAAACGTGATCGTCCCGTCGCCGTCGCCGCCAGCCACTTTGGCGAGCCGATAGGCGATACTGCCGACGGGTTTTATGTCGCAGCGATCGACAAACGCTTGAAATTTTTTCTGCGGCTCCGAGCGGCTCACTAACAGCAACGCGCCATTGATATCAGCGCGCGGCGTGACCCGAATATTTTGATCGTTTAAAAAAGCTCCTTGACCGGCCGCCGCTTTATAGAACTGGTCCTCGGCGGGGTTGTAAACTATCGCAACCGCGGGACGACCCTCGACGACGAACGCTATGGAGACAGCAAATTGCGGTACGCCTTCGATAAACTCTTTGGTGCCATCGATGGGATCGACCACCCATACGCGCGATAAAGACAACCGGCGGGAGGTATCTTGATCTTCTTCCGAAAGCCAACCGTCCTGTGGAAAGAATTTTTGAATCTTCTCGCGTATGATGCGGTTGGCCTCGAGGTCGGCCGTGGTAACCGGGTTATTCTTGCTCTTCTCGCGGACATCGAATTTTCCCCGAAAGAGGCCCATCACGGCGGAGCCTGCTTCGCGCGCCGCCTGCTCAGCTGCAATCAACTCT
>Ga0184639_10001229_pt1 | contig 10957 bp, 10 predicted proteins | sample PLM31_170_b2_FD_133155 | JGI IMG/M metagenome (GOLD analysis project Ga0184639, IMG submission 133155) | Groundwater sediment microbial communities from an aquifer in East River, Colorado, USA - PLM3-1_170_b2 | ecosystem: Environmental > Terrestrial > Soil > Riparian zone | place: USA: East... | reverse complement strand
GGCAGTGTCGATCGCGGAAGGGCTCGCGGTCGAGGCGGCGAAACGCGTCCTAGCTGCGCCCGGCTATGATCTCGACACCGCCCGCGGTCTGATGTTCGCGCACGCGGCGCGATTCGTCCTCACATTCAGCCGGACGAACGAACGATTGTACGCGCTGTTCCAGGCGGCCCTGCGGGTGCGGTCGCCGGAGCCCGCGAGGACCGGGTCCGCGATGCCAACCGTCTCCGGGGAAGGCGAGGAGCTGTGCCATCTCGCAGGAGAGTTCGATGCGCGGAAATCCGTGGAGGCGGTCGCGCGGACCCGCGCCTACCTGGCCCACGGATACTCGCCCGCGCGGCTGCTCGATGTCCTTGCGAACTATGCGTCGCGAGATTCCGCGGTCGCGAACGGAGCGATCAACCTGATCTTCGCGGACGTGTGTGCCGCGGAATTTCTGGCGTCGAAAGCCCCGGAGATACCGATGGCGCTCGCGAAGATGATTGCCGCGTCGCCGAAGGATCAAGCCGCGTACGAGGCGTGGGCGGTGCGGCTCGCGCGCTGAATCACTTCTTGCTCAGCTCCTGTCCGATGAGAGCGAAGTGCGCGAGGAGCGCCTCGATCTGGATCCGCTCGCTGCTTCCTTCCGTGAGTCGGAAGTCCGTCTCCCCGATCCGGTCTAGGAGCCGCACCTTCGACTCGTCCGGGATGTTCAGGTCGAACACCGTGCGATGCAGTTGCCGGACGATGTCTTCTCCCGAGAGGCCGTACTCGATCAGGAGGTGGTCGAGGACTTCTCGGGCCCGCAGGAATTCGCCCTCGAGGGCCTTCTGGATCAGTTTCTTCACTTCCTCGGGCCGGATCGTGCTCGCGACCTTGTACAGGGTGTCCGCGTCGATCGACGAACCGAGGGTCGCTGCGACCTGGAGGGAATTCACGGCCCGCCGCATGTCCCCCTGCGCGATGTACACGAGGGCTTCCATGCCGTCCTCCGTGATCTTCAGCTTCTCCGCCTTCGCGACCCGGCCCACGTACTCCCGGATCGCATTCGGCTTCAGGGGTCGGAACCGGAACACAGCGGTGCGGGACTGGATCGGCTCGATCAGGCGCGAGGAGTAGTTCGCGGACAGGATGAACCGGGACGTCTTCGAGTACGTCTCCATCGTCCGCCGCATCGCGGCCTGCGCGTCCGCGGTCAGGTTGTCCGCCTCGTCGAGGAAGATGATCTTGAAACTCGTTCCGCCGAACGGGGCGAGCCGGGCGATCTCCTTCACCTTCGTCCGGACCGTCTCGATCCCGCGCTCGTCGCTGCTGTTCAGCTCGTAGTAGTTCTGCCGCCAGTCCTCCCCGAACATGTCCCGGGCGAGGGCGATCGCGCACGTCGTCTTGCCCGTGCCCGCCGGGCCTGCGAACAGGAGGTGCGGGAGGTTCCCCTCCTTCGCATACGCCTTCAGCCTCTCGACGATTTCGTCCTGCCCGACGACCTCGTCGAGCGTCCTCGGTCGATACTTCTCGACCCAGATTTCCTTCATCTCCGCCCCACGCCCGCGTGGCATCCCGGGGTCGCGTAATAAGCCTTTGGCGACGGGGGAGCGAACCTACCCAATGTCGAGGTCCAGCGAGGCCGCGACCTGCGTGATCGGATTGACGAGCGTCGTCGCGAGGCCGCCAGCGAACAGGAGTCCGATCGCCCGGCCGTCGTCGTCCACGACGAGGGATCCGCTGTCCCCGCCCTTCGAGGGGAGGTCCGTGACGATCTGTCCCTGGAAGATCGCGGTGCGACCGACATAGTCCACTTCGACGACCGCGTCGATTCCCGTCACGCGGCCTTCCGTGACGCCCGTCGTGCGGCCGCTCTTCCGGACCCGCAGGTCGATGCTCGCCTCGCCAGTCCCGGAGACGCGACCGATCCCGAGCAGGTCCCGCGCGACGAGGCCCGGGTCGTTCGGCACGGCGATCGCCGCGTCGACGAGGTTCATCGTCCCGCTGGGGAGGCGCTTCACCCCGAGGCCGAGGAGCCGGAGGAGGGGCGCGAGGACCCGTTCGAGGAATCGACCGACCGGACCGAGAGGTCGCTCGTTGAACTGAATCGGGACGAAGTCCGCGAGCCGCGCGATTGTGTCTTGGAGGCGGCCGCCGTCCGCGGGCCCCGGTTGCAGGATCGGGTCGCCGAGCTCCGCGTCGTTCGCATTTGCGAGGACATGATTGTTTGACAGGATCACCGGGCGGCCGTTCCGCTGCGCGAGGATTCCGAACGTGCCGGCCGTGATCCGATAGTGTCCGAGGCTCACGCCGCCGGGCGCGGGACGGATCCGGCGGGTCCGGTCCCCATCCAGACTCTGCACGAGTTCCACGGCATGGAACCGGCCCGTCTCGACGACGTCGGTCCGGACGCCGCCGATCGCCTTGGGGACGATATCGCGCGGGCGGAGTTCGGCCTCTGACCGTTTGTGTTCGACGTATACGAGGATGCAACGCTCGCCGGTCTCTCGGCCCCGGACCGTCTTGTTCCCGACCGCTACGCCGACGACGTTGGCGCGTCCGAAGATCGCGGCTTCGTGGGCGGCCTTCGCCGCGCGCACGTCCACGGGCATCGGATCACTCCTTTCGCTCGAGCGCGCTGATCTCGAGGAGGCCCTCTCCGAGTCTCCCGCCCGCCGCGGTTCCCGTGACGCGGATCACCATGTTCGAGACGAACCCGATGAAGATGCCGATTCCGTAGTAGGCGAGTAGGTCCCGCGCATACAGGAAGGACATCAGGCTCACGCCGAACACGACCGCCATGAACGAGGCGAACGCGCCCCACTGGACCTTGTACCGGCGCACGGCGAACATGAGGAACCATCCGAGGACGGTGCCCATGAGGACGAGGCCTACCTGGTTGATGTCCGTCGAAGTCCCTCCGGGGGAAGCCCGGATTCGGGGCGGGCCGCCATAAAGGAAGCGGCGCGGTTCTCACGCGAAATAACCACGGAGGCCCGAGGCCGCAAGGCTCAACTACCACCCGGCCCGATTGCCCCGGGAGGGGAGGTCTGCATGTCTGCCTCGAACGTCTGCCCGGCCTGTGGGGCCGCAAACGGTCCGACGAACCTGTTCTGCATCAACTGCGGGACACGCCTCTCCACGCCTCCGGTGGCCGCACCAGTGCCCGCGGCATTTCCGACCGCCTATCCGACCGCCTATCCGACCGCGTACCCGGCGGTGCCACCGCCGGGCTTCCCCGCGCCCGCGGGAGTCTACCCGTACATGCCCGGCCCGCCGCCGATGCGTCGCGCGACCTTTGGGAACATCATGTCCGCCACGTTCGACGTGTGGACGAAGAATTTCGTGAGCTTCTTTGTCGTCTTCCTGGCCCTCGCCGTGGTGAATTCCCTGATCGCCGGGCTGTTCGCCTTCGCTTTCTTCGGCGTGTTCGGACTTGGATCCGGGTTCGTCCCTGGGTCCCCGCCGGAAAACGTGCCGGTCACGAACTTCGCGACGCTGATCCTCTTCGCGATCGCTGTCGTCCTGGCGAGCGCGGTCATCAGCAGCATCGTGGCCGGCGGGATGACGGAGTACGCGGTGCGGCGCTACCGAGGCGAAACGATGACGTTGGAGCGGGCCCTTCGCCGCGGCTTCGAGCGTTTCCTGAGCATCCTCGGAGCGAACGTCCTGCTGACAATCCTGGTGTTCGGGCTCGTGCTCCTGCCCCTCCTCGCGATCCTCCCCCTCGCCCTCTCGATCGGTACCGGGGATCCCGGCACCGTGATCGCCCTCCTGTGCGGTGGCTTCATCGCGTTCGTGGTCGGCGGGATCGTGGCGCTCTACGTATACATCGGAATGAGCCTGTACGCACCCGCGGTCATGGTCGAGAATCAGAAGGCCCTGGACGGCCTGATGCGAAGCTGGCGGATGACGAAGGGATACCGGTGGTCGATCTTCGGGGCGATCCTCGTGATCTCGCTGATCCAAGCGCTCGTCGGAGGGGCCATCCTCGTGCCGACCGTCTTCCTCTCGAGTCCGATCCTGGACATCGTCGCATCGGCCCTTGTCAGTGGACTCGTGGGGTCGTGGCTGGTGATCATGGCGGCGGTCGCCTACGACCTGATCGTGCGCCAGCCGACGTATGGCCCGCCGCCCTATGGCCCGCCGCCGTACTTCCCGGGGTCCACGATCGCGCCCCCGATGGGAGCGGCGCAGGTTCCGCCGCCACCGGGCGCGCCGCCTCCTCCCGGCCCATGAGCTCGGACGCCGCGCCGCCGGCGCGATCCGGCACGGGCTGCGTCCGATGCGCGTCTCCGGCGGTCGAGTGGATCCGGTACAGCGGCGAGCACCTGTGTCGGGACCACTTCCTCGCTTTCGTCGAGCGCCGGGTGAAACGCGAGCTCCGGTCGCAAGTGGACCTCCTCGGCGACGAGCGCATTGCGATCGGGATGAGCGGCGGGAAGGACTCGAGCACGACGGCCGTCCTCCTCTCCGAATTCCTGGGGAATCGACGGGACATCGAACTGGTCGGCATCACGATCGACGAGGGCATCGCCTCCTACCGACCCGCGGGGATCGAGCTCGCGAAGCGACTCTGCGGAGGCCTTGGGATCGAACATCGTGTCCTCGCCTACCAGGAGACCGCGGGACGCACGATGGACGAGGTCGTGGCCCTGGATCCCGCGGCCATCCCGTGCAGTTACTGCGGCCCGTTCCGGCGTCAGGCGCTGAACCGCGCGGCCCGCGAGGTCGATGCGGATTACGTCGCGACGGGCCTGAACCTCGACGACACGGCCCAGTCGATTCTGATGAACGTCGCGCGCGGAGACATGGAGAAGCTCGCCCGCCTCGGGCCGCACGAGACCCGACAGCCCGGCCTCGTGCCGCGGATCCAACCCTTGCGGATGATCCCTGAGAAAGAGGTGTACCTGTACGCCCTTCTTCGAAGCATCGAGTTCCACGATGCGACGTGCCCGTATGCGGAGCGAGCGCAGCGCGGTCGGTTCCGGGAGATCCTGCATCGCCTTGAGGACGACAGCCCGGGCACTCGACACGCGATCGTGAGCGGGTACGATCAGGTGCGGTCGCTTCTGCAGTCCAAATATCCTCCCGCCTCCCTCAACGCGTGCGCACGGTGCGGCGAGCCGACGGTCCACAATGTGTGCCAGGCGTGTGATCTTCGGGAGCGGCTTGTTCACATCGGATTGGGCGAGGAGGGCCCCTTCGAGGACTGAGGCCAGGCTCCGTCGCCCGCACCGTCGCTACGATTATCCCCCGGTCTGTCCATCCCGAACGATGATGGTGGGGATTGCTTGGAAGCACGGCATGGCGACGCAATGCGATGCGTGTGGGAGCGGTGAGATCGACTACGCCGACGACGGCACTGCGACTTGCCGCTCCTGCGGGAAGCGGATGCGTCCGCATTGGAACGCCATGCTTGGCTTCGAGGCGGATCGCACCCTCTCACCTCGGCCGCCTACCCAGACGTCTCGGACGATTCCGTTGCCACAGGCTCGGATGCCCTCGGTTCCCGCCCTTGTGCGCGAGCCCTCGTCCGTCTCCCGAATTCTCGTGGAGAGCCTCCGAATTCTTCCCGCACTCCCCCCGGCGCTGGTCGGTCTCGTCTTCGGGTTCACCCTCGCCTACGAGGGCTCCCTGTTCGCGATCATCGGGGGCAATCCAAGCTACGGGACATCGATCAACCCGACCTTCGGTGCCAGTTTCCTCTCCCTCGCCATTGGACTCGCCTTCGGGATCTTGGTCCTGCCTTTCATCCAGGGAGTCTCTATCCATTTCATGATCCGACACCATCGCAAGAAGCCCGCGACCCTGTCCGAATCGCTCGGAGCGGGCCTGTCCGCATTCCCGGCAATGGCCGGAGCGACGTTCATCACGACCCTCCTCTTCGCCGGCCTTGGCCTCCTTGTTGGATTCTTCGGCGCGCTCGGGCTTCTGGGCGGTTCCTTCCTGGGCGCCATCGGGCTGGTCGTTGCGATCGTTGCCCTCGTCGTGAGCGTCATCCTGGGCATCGGGTTGGGTCTCTACCCCGCCGCCATCATCGCGAATCTCGAGTCGGCCTTTTCCTCCCTCAGCTCGAGCTGGCAATATACGAAAGGCCATCGAGTCACGGTGTTCCTCGCCTTCCTCGTACTGGGCGTTCCCTTCCTCGGAGCGGCGATTGGCTTCGAGATCTCGGGAATCCCGTCCGCGTTTCCCCTCGTGGCCCTCCTCTTCCTGACCGCACTGGATGCGGTCGCTCTGCTCCTCTTCTTCGCCATGGTCGCCGTCCTGTGGGATCAGGTCGGTCCGACGCCCTCGAACTGACGAACTCGAGGGCCATGCCCGAAGCGGTGGCCGCCTTTTCCGAGAGGTCGCTACCGCGACGCGCCGATCGTTGCGGCCCGGGACCGGCCCACCGAAAGGATCCGGACGCGCACCTTCAGACGGGATTCGATGAATGCGATGTACTTCCGCGCCGTTTCCGGGAGGGCGCGCTTCCCCCGCTCCGCGATCCCGATCCAATCCGCCTCCGAGAGATCCGGCCATCCTTTGAACTCCCGGTACACGGGACCGCACTGGGACAACACGCGCATGCTTGCGGGGAATTCCTTCAGGATTCCCTCGTTGAATCGATAGCCGACGCCGACGCGCACTTTGTCGAGGCCGGCGAGCACATCGAGCTTCGTCAGGGCGATGCCGGTGAGGCCGTTCACCCGGACGGCCATCCGGAGCATGACGAGGTCGAGCCAACCGACCCTCCGCGGACGCCGCGTCGTCGTGCCGTACTCGCCGCCCCCGCGCTCCCGCAAGTGCTCCGCGACCGGCCCTTCGAGTTCCGTCGGGAAGGGCCCCGCGCCGACCCTCGAGGTGAAGGCCTTCGCGACCCCGACGACGTCGCTCAGGTACTGCGGTCCGACGCCCGCTCCGACCGCGGCGGTCCCCGCCACGCAATCGGAGGACGTGCCGAACGGATAGATCCCATGGTCGTTGCACAGGTGAGTGCCCTGCGCGCCTTCGAACAAGACCCGTTTCCTCCGCCTCAGGGCCGCGTCCAACCACGCGGACGTGTCGATCACGAACGGCGCGAGCCGCGTTCCGTAGGCCTCGTGCTCCGCGAAGAGGGCGTCCGCGTCGAGCCGCTCCGTTCCTCCGTAGGCCTCGATCAGCCGCTGCTTGATCGGGACGATCTTCTGGAGCTTCGCCCGGAGCACCTCCGGGTCGATCAGGTCGCACATCCGGATCCCGAACCGTCCGACTTTGTCCTCGAACGCGGGACCGATCCCGCGGAGCGTCGTCCCCGCCCCGAGGTCCCCCTTCAGCTTCTCCTCCAGGCCGTCCAGGATTTTGTGGTACGGCATCACGACATGGGCGCGGTCGCTGATCCGAAGATTCTTCACGGGATGACCCCGGGCCCGCGTCTCCTCGATCTCCTTCAGGAGCTGCCCGGGCTCGACGACGACGCCGTTGCCGATCAGGTTCATCGTCCGCTTGCGCAACACGCCCGACGGCAGGAGATGGAACGCGTACAGCGCCTGTCCGACTTGGACCGTATGACCGGCATTCGCCCCGCCTTGGAATCGCACGACGACGTCCGCGCTGTCGGCAAGGAAATCGATGATCTTCCCCTTGCCCTCGTCCCCCCATTGGAGGCCAACGACAACCGTCGCGGGCATGGAACCGCGGCAAGATGGGTCGCACCGTCTTAAGGATTCTTTTTCTCCGGCCCCGCGGTCCCCTGACCCCGAGCCCTGGCCCCCGACACAAACGTCAATTATGCCGAGCGCGTTGGCCAGTCTGCCGCCAAATCGGTGGGAGGGGGTTCCACTGTTGTCCCAGGCCACGGACAAGATTCCGACGTACGTCGCCGGCCTGGATGCCCGAGTCGGCGGCGGGATCCCGCGCGGTCACATCGTTCTCGTCGCGGGTCCGCCCGGTTCCCTGAAGTCCTCCTTCGTCTACCGCATCCTGTTCAACGAGGCGAAGGAACGCGCGGCCTCGGGCCTCTATCTGTCGATGGAACAGAGCCGCGCATCCCTCGTCGCGCAGATGACCTCGCTCGGGATGGATCCCGGACATGCGAAGGGCGTGCACATCATCGACGTGCGTGCGTTGCGGCGGGAGATCGAGGAAGTCCGCGAGCAGCCGCGGTGGCTCCTTGGACTGCGCCGTCAGCTCGCGCGGTACAAGGAGGAGATGGGTTGCGACCTGATCGCGCTCGACAGCCTCGACGCGCTCTACGCCCTCGCCCCGTTCGAGAGCCCGCGGAACGAGATCTTCCAATTCTTCGAGGAGGTGCGGGACCTGAACGCGACGACGTTCCTCGTCTCGGAGATGCCGCGGGATGCGACACGCTTCGCCCACTTCGGCGTCGAGGAGTTCCTCGCGGACACGATCATCCACCTTCGACTCCGTGAGGTCGACGTGGGCATGAGCACCTCCGTCCGCCGGTACATCGGGGTTGTGAAGATGCGCGGCGCCGAGCACGACCTCGACTACTTCCCGCTCCTCGTCGACCGCGGCAACTTTGAGATCGTGTCGGAATGACGAACGGAGCGTCGGCGGAGTTCGTCCTCACCCTCGGCGCGGGATTGCCGATCGTCGCCCTCGTCGTGAGCGCGTTCCTCGGCGTGTACGTCTTCGGCCTCAATCCTCGCGGCGCCGCGAACCGATCCGTCCTCCTCGTCATGCTCGCCTTTGTGCTGTGGGATCTCGGGGAAGTGATCCAGCGTTCGTTCGCGGCCGGCACGCCGCCGGAGACCCTCTTCCTGTGGGCCCGGTTCACATGGGTCGGGATCGCGCTTGTCCCCGCGACCCTGTTCCATCTCGCCCTCACGTACCCGACGAAAAGTAGCTGGATCCGCCGGCCGTGGGCACTCGCGGCGATCTACGCGCCCGCCTTGGCGTGGGCCTATCTGATCACCTCGACGGGCTTGATCATCAACGGGATGTCGTCGAACGCATTCGGCCCAAGCGCGCGCGTCGCTCCGACCTACGTGTACCTCGCGCCGGTGTTCTTCGCGTGGATGTTCTCCTCCGTGATGCTGTTCGTGCGCTCGTGGTGGCAGGTCCGCAAAACACCGAGCCGGTGGATGCTCGGCGTGGTCCTCGTCGGCCTTCTCTGTGGCACCGTCCCCGCAGCGATCACGGAGCTGCTCTGGCCTCTCCTGAGCGCAAGCGACACGCGCGTCGGACTCGGGTCGCTGTACACCCTCACGTGGTCGATCTTCATCGCGTATTCCGTCGTGCGGTACCGGTACCTCGTGATTGAGCCGGTGACCGAGGTGCGCACCGCGAGGGCTCCTCGTCACCGCCTCGAGCGCGGTCTGAACTATCTCGTCCTCGAAAACGGGCGGAGCGTAGCCATGGGGGCGTTCCGGGACATCGTGTCCGCGACGCCGGGATTGTGCGTCACCGGCCTCCCGCCGTCGCGGGTCGCCGTCCGTTTCGGGCTTGAGCGAACGCCGATCCTCTGGATGACGACCGTCTCGACCGGAGACCGAACGGTCCGTCCGAACGCGCTCGACTTCGAGCTCGTACACACGGTCGTGAAGTTCCTCCGGGAGAACCCGGGCACCGCAGTCCTCCTCGACGACCTCGACTTCCTCGCGACCCTTGCGGGGTTCGACGCGGTCGCGCGCTTCCTGAAGCGGGTCACGAACCAGGCGAGTGCCTCGAAAGGCACCGTGATCGTGGCGGCGGGACAGGGCACGTTCACCCCAGACCAGCTCGCCATTCTCCGCGGCTCTGTGGACCGGCTCCTCGATGTGCAGGAAGCGCCTGTTCCAACACCGTCGAGTGCCGATCACGTCCTCATGATGCTGAACGCGCAGGATGCCCCGGTCGCGTTGCCGCTGGTCGGCGCTCGGCGCGGTCTGCTCCTGACGACGGAGTATCCGACGAAGGCCCGCATGCGGTACGGCGAGCGCTTCGAAATCGTTTGGGTCACCGAGCAGCCGGAAGCGGCATTCCCGTGTGTCCGCCCCAAAGCCCTGGACACGGAGGGACGTCGCGCGATTTCGAACTACGCGGCCGCCCACGAAGGGACGGACATCGTCCTCGTCGGCCTCGAGCAGCTCGCCCTGTATGTCGACGTCCGCGCGTGGCTCGCCTTCGTGAAGGACAGCCTCGACCTCGCGAGCCTCCACGGATGCCGTCTCTTCCTGACCGTCGCGCCGGAGGCCGTCAGTGCGCAGGAGCTGGCGATGCTCGCGCGCCGGTTCGACACGGGCCTGGCCGCCGCGCTCAAGGGGTCTCCGCCTTCAGGGCCGACCACAACCGCTCCTGAAAGTCGAATTCCCTATCGAGAACCCTCCGCATGAACAGGACGATTTGCCCCTGCGGATCGAGGCCGTTCCGACGGCAGTAGTCCCGGAACCGGGAGAGAACCTCGTCGTCCACGCGGATGTTGAACTGGACCTTCTCCCCGGACTTCGGCGGGACCGTACGCGCCACGGCCTACGGATGGGCCAGGGCCTATTTCATCGTTTCTACCGAACATAACAATTCGTAGTATTTCATAGCATTCGTAGCAACTAAATATCTGATAATCACTCCTGGGAATGGTGGGAGAGGGTTTGTACCCGTGACCGCGACCGGATCGCAGAAGGCACCGCCGGCGCCCCCCGAAGAACCAGGATTGGAACCCCCTGATTCGATCGATGCCGACCCCGTCGACGACCGCCTCCAGGAGGATCTGTTTCAGAGCCTCGTGGAATCCGCGGACTACGTGGACGGAAACACGCCACTCCCGGCCCGGAGTGAAGGGGCGCTTCAACTCGCGACGCCGGAAGCGATCCGTGGTGCGTTCGCCGAGTCGTGGGAGGCTCTCTCTCATTCCCTCGGGCTGGGCGTCGATTCGGACAAGGCGCTTGTCGGCCTGCAGGACCTCGTCATGTACGACATCCCGGACGGGACGCGGTCGACGCTCTCCGTCCCTGTCCATTACGACGTCGGGGCGGACGCGGGCCTGTACTGCCTCGCCCTCGTCCACACGCTCGCGAGCCTCGGCGCGAAGACG